>Ga0207067_10159_pt1 | contig 22186 bp, 15 predicted proteins | sample Alteio_BWMinCont_25_FD_153484 | JGI IMG/M metagenome (GOLD analysis project Ga0207067, IMG submission 153484) | Enriched cells from forest soil in Barre Woods Harvard Forest LTER site, Petersham, Massachusetts, United States -... | ecosystem: Environmental > Terrestrial > Soil > Temperate forest >...
TATTACAGCAAAGCAGGCTGGGTAGCAGACATTGCGCTGTTCTCCAACGTATTCTTTGTGATGGGCATTCTGGCTTCTATGGGAGCTGTTCTTACATTGCCCGGAATTGCAGGTATTGTGCTTACGATAGGTATGTCGGTTGATGCCAACATTCTGATTTTTGAGCGAATCCGGGAGGAATTATCCAGTGGAAAGGGCACGGGGCTTGCCATTAAGGAGGGTTTCGCAAACGCCATGTCTTCCATTATCGACTCCAATGTCACAACACTTTTACTTGGTATTATTCTGTACCTGTTCGGAACAGGACCAATACAGGGATTTGCCACTACGCTTATTATAGGTATTCTTACATCTTTGTTTTCTGCCATATTTATTACGCGTCTGATTTTTGAAACTTTATTGAAAGGCAAGTCTGAAATAGGTTTCTCCCATAATTTTTCTGCCCATTTATTCAAGAATATCAAGGTTGATTTTGTCAGCAAACGTAAACTTTATTATGTTTTTTCCGGATCCATCATTTTGCTGGGATTCATTTTCTATTTTAAGCACAATGGGTTTAATCTTGGTGTAGATTTTAAAGGAGGACGTACGTATGTGGTTCGTTTTACTGAAAAGAAGGAAACCCAGCAGGTAAGGGATGCGCTGACAGGAGTATTCGGAGCTGCACCTGAAGTGAAGACGTATGGGGAGGGTGGTGCCCAGATGAAAATTACAACTGCTTATATGATTGACGACAATTCCATGGATTCGGAGTCGAAGGTGGAAGATAAGCTGAAGGAGGGCTTGAATAAACTTCAGGCCAAATTTGAGATTATGAGTACCATTAAGGTCGGGGAAACAGTATCGCGTGACATTAAAACCAAGGCTATCTGGGCGGTTTTATTTTCCTGCCTTATCATGTTCGTCTTTATCTTTATACGTTTTAAAAAGTGGCAATATGGACTTGGTGCTGTTGTCGCCTTGTTTCATGATGTATTGGTAGTTCTTTCCTGTTATACTATTTTTGATGGACTGCTTCCTTTTTCACTGGAAATTGATCAGCAGTTTATCGCTGCAATTCTGACTGTTATGAGTTATTCCATGACGGATACAGTTGTGGTTTTCGATCGAATCCGTGAATACCTGACTGAAAAGAATAAACTGGATGTTGTCGGCGAGGAAAAAAACAATGTGATCAATTATGCGCTGAATGCTACATTAAGCCGTACTATTTTGACTTCTCTGACTATCTTCTTTGTATTGTTGTCTATCTTCATTTTCGGAGGGGAAACGATTAAGGGCTTCTCATTTGCTCTGTTGATTGGTATCGTGATTGGTACTTATTCGTCTATCTGTATTGCTACTCCAATCGTAATTGACTTCGACAGGAAAAAGCCTTTAGAGGTCATTAAATAATATGGTTTTACTGTTTCTGAATATGGGCGAGGGGGAAATTACCCTTATCGTTCTTGTCATTATACTTTTTTTCGGATCCAAGAGTATTCCAACCCTGGCCAGGGGCTTAGGTAAGGGAATAAGGGAATTTAAGGATGCCACACAGGGAATCCAGCGTGAAATAGAAAACAGCGCCAAGGGATTGACTCAGGAGGCTCAGAAAGTTACTCAGGAGGCACAAAATGTGACTCAAGAGGCGCAGAAAGCGACAGTACAGGGGACTCAGACTGCGACAATTGCTGGTACTCAAAAAGTGATTTTACCGGAGGGCCCAATAGCGTCAAACCAGAAAGTACAGGATAATAAAGACCTGATAGGTTCAGATAAAACGGTCACAGAAGAGAAGAAGCCTTCAGTTTAGAACTGCCAGATTATAGAATAGGAAATTTACCAGATTACGGGCCTGTCCTTCTCCGCCCGGAACATTCCGTTTCCTTCCTTTACATCGAATGCTGCGTAAAACTCCTGCATGTTGGAAAGAGGTGCCATTACCCTTGCCATGTTTGGTGAATGGGGGTTTGTTTTTAACAGCTGTTTTAAATACTCCGGGCGCATATTACCTCTCCAGCCTTGTGCCCATGAAATAAAGAATCGTTGCTCACCTGTAAACCCATTGATTTTTTCTGGTGCTGGTTTCCCATCCAGGGATTTTTTATAAGCATAGAAGGCAATTGTTAGTCCTCCCAGATCAGCAATATTCTCTCCAAGTGTAAGTTCTCCATTTACATGAAAAGTGTCTAATACGGCAAAGTGGTTGAATTGTTCCACAACCTTGTTGGTCCTTTCTTTGAACCTTAGGCTGTCTTCTTTTGTCCACCAGTTTTTCAGGTTGCCTTCTGCATCAAACTGGCAACCCTGGTCATCAAATCCATGTGTCAGTTCATGACCAATAATCGCTCCCATACCGCCATAATTTACAGCGTCGTCAGCATTTGCATCAAAGAAAGGGATTTGCATAATTCCAGCAGGGAAAACAATTTCATTGTAGGATGGATTATAATAGGCATTTACCGTTGAAGGTGTCATGCCCCATTCTGTTTTGTCAACGGGAACACCAAGTTTGTCTGCCATATACCTGAAGTCACAAATGTTTCCCCTGAAGAAATTTGCCACATAGCTATCGTTCTTAATGTCCATAGAGGAATAATCCCTCCATTTGTCAGGATAGGCCAGTTTGCGCATGATGGTCTCTAACTTGTGCAGGGCTTGTTTCTTGGTTTCTGCACTCATCCATTCCCGGGTGTTAATGCGTTCTTTGAAGGATGCTGTGAGGTTGTCAACCATTATGTTTACTTTCTTTTTGGCATCAGCGCTGAAATATTTTTCTACATACAGCTGCCCTAAAAGATCTCCCAGTGACATATCGGATTGCTGGATAACTCTTTTCCAACGCGGTCTTAGTGTTTTTGATCCACTTAATACGGTGCCATAGAAATTGAATCTTTCCTGTATGAAATTATCGCTGAGTTTGCCGGCTGTGCTGCTGATCAGATTCCAGCGCAGGTAATTTTTCCAGTCCTCAATGGAAGATGATTTAATAATCTCATCTATTCTGGCAAAAAACAGAGGCTGCCCTATGATTAATTGACTTACTTTAGTGTCAATGCCAAGTGCCTTGAAATAAGCTGCCCAGCCAAAAGCAGGATTGGATTTAATAAAGTCTGCCAGCGATTTCTTATTATACTGGGCCTCTATATCTCTCAATTGAACCCTGGTCATGGATTTTTCTGCCAGCTGTTTTTCCAGGTCGAAAATTTTAGATGCGATAATTGTTGCCTGCTTGTCAGTCTCTCCCATCAGTTTGAACATGGCTGCCACATGCAGCGAATATTGTTCCCGTATAGTTTTGAGAGATGGATCCGGATTCAAATAATAATCCATATCCGGTAAACCAATTCCTCCCTGATTGAGTGTGGTGATATTTTCCGTGCTTGCTTTAGGGTCAGCTCCTATACCGAAATCGAACAGGGGTTTAACTCCAATGATATGGAAGTGTGCAATAACTGCGGGTATGTCGTTTGCTGTTTTTATATCTGAAATAAGTTTGAATTCTGCATCAAGGGGCTGAATGCCTTCCTTGTTTAATTTGGCCGAATCCATTGCTGTTGAATAGAAATCTCCCACTTTTTGTTTTGGACTGCCCGGATCTCCTTTTGTTTTTGCAGCTTCTTCCAACAAGGTGCGGAGGTTAAGAAGGTTATTATCCTGAATAATATTGAAGTTTGTCCAGGTTGCTTCAGCAGAAGGAACCGGATTGTTTTTTATCCAGTTGCCATTCACATACTGGTAAAAATTGTCTTTAGGGCCTATGGTTGTGTCAAAATTGGCCAGGTTTATGGAAGTGTTTGTGCTCATAGTGTTGCCGAAATTTTTATCGTTCCTGTTTCCACAGGAAGTTAGTATAAGAATAGTCAGAGGCAGGATAAAGAGGGTTGTTTTCATACGTTGTCGCTTTTTTTAAATTGCGATAAAAGTAACTTATTTTTTCAGACTTTTATAACAATTTCATCTTCTACGTAAACGAGGTATTTTTCCACATTTTTATACCCCATTTGTGCAAGAAGGTCTCCGTAATTGTGAATTTGTTTGATATGTGAATCTGATTTTGTTCCGGTTTTATAATCTATGATTGCAGTCGCTTCAGGACCTAAAACTACCCTGTCTGGCCTGAATCTTTCTCCATTGGGTAAAATAATCTCTGTTTCAATTTTCAGGTTAACGCCTTCCCTGAAATAACATGCTAAAGTTTTATTTTCAATGATTCGTTTTATTTTGGTTTTTAACACCTCCTGCTCCTTTAAGTCAATGATTCCTTCTTTTAAAAATTGACTTAGAACAGGATTAAGGTCAGAAGCTATTCTGATTTTTGCCAGAACAGCATGAACTATTAATCCAAATTCTGCCTCAGGAGCATTTGCCCTGATTTTCAAAAAAGTTCTCCAATCAAAGGATTGGAGCATGTTCAGCCGGATGCTGTTGGTGTTTTTTCTGTTTTTATCCGAATGATTCGTTTTGCTGCCAAAATCATATTCTTTCTGAAACTCAGACCATACCTTAAGATGTTGTAAGTAGAGACATAACATATCTGTTACAGAATGCAGGTTTTCAGGGTGTTTTGAAGGTTTACTGTTAATAATATACAAGCGTTCTTCCGGACGGGTCAAAGCAACGTATAGCAGGTTGACCGTATCCATAAGTGTTTTGTTCTTTTCTTCTTCGTAAAGATGTGCATAATTGGTTTTTTCAAGACCTTTACCCAGGGGAAGAAAGACTGAACTCAGGCCGGGTAATTCCTGGTTTGCCAAATCCACCCAAAGATTGCCTCTTGCAGTAACTGTTGACCCTGTAAAAGGGAAAATAACAACCGGAAATTCGAGTCCTTTGGAACTATGGATAGTCATGATATTTACTGCATTTGCTCCTACAGGTACATTCATGGAAGCTTTTTCTTTGCGTATGCTCCACCAGTTTAGAAAATCAAACAGGTTATTGTTGTTTTTTGTGGAATAGCCCAGTACCTCATCTAAAAAGTAAATCAGGGAGGAAAAATCCGAATCTCCAAGATGAAAAATTTTTATCAGCTGTTCTACAATTTCATAAAGCGGCAGTTTTAAAAGCTGCAGGTGATTAAAGTCAAATTCATAGTGTTTAAGCAGTGAATCAAACCCTTCTGTTTTTTTGTGTTTAAGGGTATGTATTAAATCAGGCAATCTGCCGTTGATGGAATTGCTTTCAATCAGAAATTGTAAGATTTCAACTTTGCTGATGTCGTCTCCTGGCTGCTGAAGGTGCTTTAATAAGGACCCGATAAAAGAAACCTTTCGGGAATTTTTCAACAGCAGTGAGTCAGGAGATAGTACTCCGATTGTTTTTTGTGTCAGAAATTCTGCTATTATACTGCCTGTTTTATTGGTTCTGCATAAAATGGCAATATCGCTCAATTTATAATTCTCAGCCTGAAGTTGCCGGATTGTTTCATAAATATGATCAAGTGTCAGCTGCTGTTCATCTTCCACATTATCTTCCATAAAACTGAGGGAAATGTATCCCCCCTCATTTTCGGGGTCAGCTTGCTGTGAAAGGTTATTATATATTCTCCTGAAGTTGCCGATTAGTTTACCTTCGAGAAAACTAAATAAGGAGTTGTTGAATCCTACGATTTCCTTTTTGCTCCGGTAATTATTGTTGAGGTGTTGCTCGTTGTAGTTTCGTTTCAGAATCCGTTCACGTTCAGCAATGAAAGGGCTTTTTTCTTTTAAAAAAATTTCCGGCAATTGGGTAAATTGTTCAACTTCCCCTCCCCGCCAACGGTAAATGGCCTGTTTGCCGTCTCCAACCAACATGTTTGTATATCCCTCAGACAGGGAATTTTCAATCAGGGGAAGCATGTTTTGCCATTGCAACACAGAGGTGTCCTGAAATTCATCAATCAAATAATGAAGGTATTTTGCCCCTATCCGTTCGTATATGAATGGTACCGGTTGATTCAGAACAATTCTTGAAATTATTTTATTGAATTCGGAGATGTGAATGCAGTTTTTTTGTTTTTTTATTTCTGTCAATAATTTTTCAATTTCATTGAGTACTGCAAGTGAGTATATGTTTTTGCTGATCAGCTTGAATAAATAATACAGGGATTGTTGCTTTTCAAGAAGTGTTTCGATCGAATGAAATGCTTCAGAGAGCCTGTCCTTTATATTGTCTATTTTGAGTTTATCGCTGTCGTCGGTTTTGTCTGCATAAAATTTTCCTTTTACGTAGGTTTCTTTTACATATGAGTTTGGCTCAATTTTATCGAAATGTCCGGCCGACAAACTGGAAAACCAGGCACCCGTTCCGCTGCGCCCCCTGTAAAATGCATTCAGTTCAAGTCCCTGATTATTTATTAATTGAAGGGCCGATGAGGCCAGATGCTGAATGCTGCTTTCGAACTGTTGGATAGATTTCGAGAGGCTGTTACGGATAGAAAGAAAACCGTTGGTATCTATATTTTTAAGTTTTCCAAGGTGAAGCACACCTTCTTCCGTCAGCAGGTTTTTCGAAAATTCAAAAAGCTCTTTTTCTATATGCCAGCTTTTTTCATCTTCCGCTTTTGATTCTGTAAACTCCACCAAAGCACGGGTAATATCCGAATCCGTCCCCGCTTTTGATATTAATAAGTCGATAACCTGCGCAAGCAGCTTATCACTGTCCATTTCAATCTCGAAATTTACGGGTAGATGCAGGTCAAAGGCAAAAGTGCGGACAATTCGATGAACAAAACTATCTATTGTGCCAACGGCAAAGTCAGAATAGTTATGAAGTATGCTTTGTAAGATAGTTGCGGCCCTTTGCCTGATTGTCTTTTCTTCTAAACCTGTTTCTTCCTTTAACTTTTTAATCAGAATTCCTTTGCCGGCAGGGTCTGAAATCTCCTCCAGACCTGAAACGATGCGTTCTTTCATTTCAGCGGCGGCCTTGTTTGTAAAGGTTATGGCAAGGATCGTACGATATTTTACAGGCGGGTTTCGGTCATCTGAAAGTGCAAGCTTCAGATATTCTTTTACCAGTGTGAAGGTCTTGCCTGATCCGGCTGAGGATTTATAAACTGTAAAGTTGCCCAAATTCAGAACGGGATATTTTTATTGAAAATATCCTTTTTGTCATTGCAGTATAGTTTAGCGTCCAATATTTCGTGAATGAGTAAATTGTGAATGAGTTCTACGAAGCCATAAGCCTGACTTGGGACAAAGAAATTCAGATCACCCAATTTTCGCAACGGGTTGTCTGCTTTAAATCCGGAAAAGGTCATTACTATGCAACCCGATTTTTTTGCCTGTTCTGCAGCGTTCAGGATGTTTGCCGAGTTTCCGGAACTGCTGATGCAGAAGGCCATATCACCTTTATCTGCAAACGCTTCAATGGGTTTGGAAAACACCTCTGCATAACTGAAATCATTTGCAATACAGGTTAGCAGGGAAGGATCATTAAAGGCAGTCGCCCGTATGTTACCATTTTTCCAATAGTCCACTGCCATGTGGCTGGTTATTCCCGCACTTCCCCCATTTCCCAGCATCATTATCTTCTTATTCTCCTTTTGAACTATTGTTATCAGCTCAACGGCTTTTGCAATCGCTTTGCTGTGTTCGAGCATCTGGCCTTTATAGTCAGCTTCATTTGCCTCCAGCGCCTGCCGGAATGCGTTTAAATAAGTGCCTGTAAATTTGCTGATTTCCATTTTATTTTAAAAAGTGGGAGATGAATTTTATTAAGTCTTTTTTATAAACAGGATGTTCGTTGCCAATGATCTCAACAGCAAGTGCACCAACACAATTTCCTATAAAGGGCAATACCTCTGCCGGAGTATTGTTAAAGGCGAGGAGGGAAGTAACAGAAAGAACTGCATCACCTGCACCCACTGAATCTTTTATCGTAGAAGCAAAGGCGGGAGCCCGGGTGAATTTGGCTCTTTCGTAAAGCAGTGAACCCTGCTGTCCCAGGGTGATCTGGATTTTACCTGCGTGGGTTATGTCATGCAGTTTGCTTATTAGTTGCTCTAAAGCACCGTAGTTGTCACCAAAGGGAAGGCGTACTTCCTTTTCATCAATGGAAATATAATCTACCCGGTTATATTTTGTTATGTAATTAAAACCATAATTGTTGCTGTTGGTTTGGGCATTGACAGCAAGATATTTACCTGATTTTTCAAGGAACTGAATAATTCCAGGGGTAATAAATCCATGCCCAAAATCTGCTATGAGGATCAGGTCCACCTCTTTTATAGCTTTGGACAGATAGTTAATAACTTCCTTTTCCAGTTCAGCATCCAACCAGGCATCATTCATGAAGGTAACTTCGAACAGCTTCAGGTTGAGGTAAACGTCTATGTATCTTCTTTTGGCAGGAGTAGGGCCGTCTGATCGCCAAAAAAATTTCTTATGAATTGACTCTGATAATTTTTCTTCAATGAGGTCCTGCTGTGGATTTTGTTTGCCAAGGCAGGTAACCAATTCTACTTTTCCTGCAAATTGATCAAGGTGGTTGGCTATGGCAAGTACCCCCCCGGCATAAGATTCCCCCCTTTGGAAAATACTTGATATGGTAGGGGATTTGGAGGATTTTCCCAAAGGCTTGCAGGAGTGATATTCATCTATGATAGTGTCACCTATGACCAGAACCTTCAGGTTCTTCAATTTTTCGATCTCTTTGATGATGGATTCCGCGTTTTCCTGCTTTTTTAAATTGCCCAGGTACTCCTGAACTGAATCGCTCAAGGGGCTGTAATGTGCATTGATCAGTTTGGAGGAAGAAAATTGAATTTCTTCTGTAAAATACAGTTTGCCTCCGACAGATTTGACTGCTTCCTCTTCTTTGTTAATATTTCCGGTAATGTCGTCTTCACTTTTTTTATAATCCTGGCCTTTTACATAGAGTGTTGGTTTAAGCAATTCGATTGTCTTAACTGCGGTTTCCCATTTATTAAGCGCCACATAACTTACTGCTTCGAGGGCAGCAATAGATTCCATCCTCAGCATTTCATTAAAAACAGGGCGTCCTGGGCCTTTGTTGACATAACGATCGGGCGTAATGGTTACGATTAACACATCGGCAGCTTTTTTTGCCGCCTCAAAATGCTTCATGTGTCCCAGGTGGAGCAGGTCAAAGCAGCCATGACAATGGGCTATGGTCTTGCCCTTACTTTTAAGTTCAGCTGTTATAACTGCTAACTCTTCTAAGCTTATAATTTTGGAAACCATTTTCTAAAAATACAAAAATTGCTAAACTGTTTGGCGTAATTAATTAGCCAAGGTATTTAAACCAATCCCTGGTCGCTTCGGCGATACTATCTGCTTCCCAAAGTGGAGCATCCCGCCAGTAATCAATATTGGCCAGCATAATTTTAACTCCTTCTTCAAAGCTGACCTTAGGTTTCCAGCCAAGTTTTTCGGTTATTTTTTTTGTGTCGGCAAAGGTGCAGTCGGGCTCACCTGGGCGTTTGGGGATGTACAACACTTCTCCGCCAAGCAGTTGAACAAGCTTATTGACACTATAGGTATTTCCGCTTCCTACATTGAATATCTCTCCCGAAACATCGTTGCGTTGAGCAGTTGTTACACAGGCATCGACAATGTCGGTTACAAAGGTGAAATCCCTTGTTTGCTTTCCATCGCCTACCACTGTATAAGGCTTATTGTTTAGTTTTTGAGCGAGAAAAACGCCAAAAACGGCGCCGTAGGTGCCAGAAGTCCTGGCACGGGGGCCGAATACGTTGAAAAAACGCATACAGGTGATGTTCATTTTATAAATCTGTTCCCAGTATAAGCAGTATTCTTCTCCAAGGTATTTGGTAACAGCGTATGGATATTGACAACGTATTTCGGCTGTTTCAGGAGTCGGGAAGGAGTCGGGAATACCATAACAGGAGGAAGATGCAGAATAGACGACTCGCTTAACCTGATGCTTCCGGCAGGCTTCCAATACACTGATGGTGCCATTTACGTTTGAATTATGATACAGCATAGGGCGCTCTATGGAAGGCACTATGTCAGCAAGGGCTGCCAGGTGAAAAACCAGGTCAACTCCGCTGAATAAGGCCTCTATTTTGTCGAAATCGCTGATACTTGCAATATTTACGTTGAGTTTGGGATTTTCTTTGTGGTGTTCAAGGTTTTTTACTGTACCCGATGATAAATTGTCGATGACAATCACTTCGTGTCCATCATTCAATAAGCGATCTACCATATGGCTTCCGATGAAACCGCAGCCTCCTGTTACAAGTGTTTTCATTTTTATGGTTTTGTTGGCACTAATTTAAGCTGAAAGGGGGTTTCATAATATTGCTTCATTAAATCCTGTTGCCATTCGAGGTAAACTCCACCTCTCAGTTCATTGCTCATTAATGTTTTAGAATAGGGAAGTACCGGAAGAAAAAGTGTGTCCTTCGCCGCCATTGTTTTTTTTGCCTCAAGGATGGTTTCTATCCGTTTGTCAAAAGCCTGGTCGAGTTTTCGCAAATTCTCCCTGTCGGATAAAAAGAAGTAAATAAAGAATGCACAGGCAATAAACGCTATGGGTAAAGCAAGCCGGGGTAGGAACTGAGTTTTTCCTCTAAGACGGGTGCCTAAAAAGTAAAATGAAATATTCAGCAACAGGACCGAGATCACATATGGGAAAAAAAATGTCCTTGTATTGCCGTGATTCAAATAGATTGCAGTCATGACCAGGGCAAGCGAACACCAGCTCATTATAATTGTATAGATTGAGAATTTGCCGAATTCTAACAAAACGGGTTTAGGAATTGTGTTTTTATCGTCCGTCAGTCCAAAAATAAAGGCCAGGGAGAAGTTAATTAAGAGCAAAGGCAATGATTTCAGTATATGTATAAAAAAATAGCATGCTAAAGAGAGTATGAACTGCTTGACATAAGCCAGTAAAGGGGTGCTGAAGAGTTTCCCCTGTAACTCAGCATTGAAGCGGCCGGCATAATTGCCCGGTGCCACCATGTAGATAGCAAATCCCAAAGCAGCCATCCCCAATAAAAGTAAAACCTGTTTGTTTATTTTTTTGTTTTTTAGAAAGTACCAGAGCAGAAAGTAAAATAGTATACCCATTTCAATAACTGAGTAATGCAATTTAACCAAGGCAAACGAAAACAGGAGTAGTGCGGAAAGCATGATATTCAAGGGGCCGCCTTTTAATAAAAAATAAATACCCAGGTAAAGAAGCGATATCAGTGTCATGTAACCTGAGCCTGTAAGCCAGAACACGGCCTGGTTTACAATGTCATTCCGAAAATATAAGATAGTCGTAACACTTAATATGCAAAGGATGAGTGGAATCCTGAGGGAATAAACAGGAAGCAGTTTCTTCATCACCTGTGTAAGCAAAAGTAAAAGCGAAGTAAAATAAAGTATGATATTCAGGAGGTTAATGGAGGAGACATGGGTGTTATACTGGTTGATCCAGGTGGTTAAATGTGGCCAGACATACCAGACAAGAGCACCTTCGAGGTGTTTATAATAATGAAATGCCGGTTGAATGATGCCATGCGTTTTGGTCATAAACAATTCAAGGAAATCATCCTGCATTACCCTGTTGTAGTGGGCGATTCCGAAATAGGCAAAAAGAAAGGAAAGGAACAAGGCAGCTACCGCCAAATCTATCGATTTTATTTTCTTAAGACTCTGCATTAATTCCTGAGATAGGGCATAAATTGCTTTTCTGAAACTATTCTGGTTTTTGTATAAAAATTCCAATGTTTCCCGGGTAAATTCCAATGCGGACATTCATCAGGTGCATTGCTTTTGCCATAAAAGTAATACTTTTCTTCATTGGAATGGGTGCCATCCTCAACCAGTATGATAGCGGATAGATATTTTTAATATCAAACAGCTTCATGATATTAAATCCAGCTTTTTTCACGAAACGGGAAAGTGTTTCCTTGTTAAATAAATAGATGTGTTCCACATCATAAATGGGTGACTTTTCCCCGAAAAATTTTGCCTGTAGACTCTTTTCATTATGCATGATCAGGTAAGCAATTCCTCCGGGTTTTAATACTTCGTGAATTTTTTTTAGAACCGAAAAGGGATCTATCAGGTGATCCAGAGTTTGAAAGCAGGTAACCAAATCAAATGAGTTCGGTGCATAATTGGTTTCTTCAAAAAAGCCTGTAAAAATCCTGTCTTTTAAATCGCCTGATTTGGAAACAGCTTCTTCTGAAGGTTCTACACCGGCTACCTCTTTGTATCCTGTTTTCTGCAATGCTCTTAAGAAAAATCCGCTTCCACAGCCAATTTCGAGCGCTTTTTCCCGATTCTTAAAGAGCGCGTTGTTTTGATTTATATAGGCGATATAAGACTCATTAATAAAGCTTGTTTCATCGTCGTAATTCTGCTTGCTGGTTTTATACAAGCCGGCAATTTTTTCATAAGGTAAAATGGGAGAAGAAAAGACAGATCCGCAGGTTTGACATTCCAATATCTGATAATGATAGTGTTCCGTGCTTCTTCTGGCCGAAAATACTTCTCCTGTAAGGTCTTCCGGTGAAAAATTCTGATTGAATTTTATTTTTGTGTGTTTATTTGTTTCACACAAGAGGCATGTCGTAGTCACTTTGTTATTTTTATGTAATAACCTATTGGATCATCTTTTGAACCAAGACCCGGCGCTAAAGATAAATGACCCATCGCAAGAATCAGGAGCAAAAGGGGTGATGAAATTAAAAAAACCGGGAAAAGGATCAATTGTTTTGGATTTTTCGGAATCAGGTGACGCAAATAAACAACAATTATTTTCGAGGCAATAACAGTGATATCAGTACCTCTTTCAATAACGTCAACTTTTGAAAAATCACTGAAAAGGATTTTTAGCATCGAAGGAGTGAACCTGAAATAATCATACGGGATATAGTGAAATCTGCTGGACCAGGGAATGGTAATGAATCCCTCCCCGTTTTTCTTCAAAACCCGGTGCATTTCCTGAATCAATTCACGAGGATGTTCAGAATGTTCCAATACTTCGGTGCAAAGGATGTGATCGATGCTGTTATTTTCCAAGGGGATGTGTATTCCATCAAACCTTAAAATTTTCCCTCCTGTATATCCGAATAATCCGGAGCCAAAGTAATCTATGCCAATATAATCAAACCTCTTATCCAGCAGGGGTTTGTAAGGGGAGTCCCCGCAGCCCACGTCCAGTAATTTACCTTCCTTGTTTTGAATGAATTCTTTCAGGTTGTAATAAACGGTTCGAACCTGAAAGTCGGTGAGCAATCGTAAATGGAATTTTATTTTGTTAAAGAAACTGTCCGGAGGGGTATGTGAAAGAGGCTTAAAATGTTCCATGGAGCCTATTTAATTGTTTTCAGCAGGTTGCCCATTTCTATGGCTGTGTTTAGTTTTTTACCCCTGTAAGTAATTGATTTTCGGATAAATTTTGGCCTTCCCTTACTTTCTTCAAATACTTTGGACAGGTACTCACCGAGAATTGAAACTGCCAGTAATTGTATTCCTCCAAAAAATAAAACAAGGACAATAATGGTTGTGAGTCCGTGCGGAACATTTGGATACAGAATCTTGGCAATAATTTGGGCAATCATTGTCAAGAATGAAACTCCAGTCAAAATAAAACCCAGGTAGCTCAGCACTTCCAAAGGAACAAAGCTGAATGAAAATATAGCTTTCTTTGCCCACCAGATATTCTTTCTCCAGTTGTTGGTGCTTTTTCCAAACATTCTTTCAGGCCGCACATAATCCACTCCGGTTTGTTTAAAGCCAACCCAGGCCCTTAAGCCTCTCAGGAATTGTTCCTTTTCGGGAAGCAGTATCAGTTCATTGACTACCTTTCTGTCCATCATGGAAAAGTCCCCGGCATCAACAGGAATGGGTATGTAGGAAAGTTTACTAAGAATGCGATAGAACAATTTATAACAGGTGTTCATCAGGAAGGAGGTTTCCCTCTTTATCCGTTTGCCATAAACTACCTCAAACCCATCCATCCATTTTTCATAAAATTCCGGGATTACTTCGGGGGGATCCTGCAAATCTCCATCCATCAGAACTATTGCATCGCCGGATGCTATTTCCATTCCGCTTAAAAAGGCAGATTGGGATCCGAAATTTCTGGAGTGGGTAATAACAATCACATCCGAATCCTTTTCACATATTGTATCAAGTACATCCTGAGTAGTGTCGGGTGATGCGTCGTTTACGAAAATAATTTCGTAGCGCACTTTCAGTTCATTAAATGTCTTTGTCAGTCGCTGATACATAATGGGAATAGCCTGTGCATCTTTATAGCAGGCAATTACACAACTGATCCTGTTTAATTTTTCCGGCTGATTAAAAGCCGGCAGAATGACTGTCTGGTAATTCAATTCTTCCTGCCATGCATTTGTTTTTAGCAGACCCTGCTCAAGGGTTGTTTCAGGTTCCCAGTGGATTAAAGTTTTTGCTTTGTGGTAATTGCCGTACCAGTTTTTAAGATCCCATTTACGGTTTGGCATTTTCCCCCAATCCGGCTGGGTAGTAATTGTGAAAATTGAGCTAATTGTTCCGACTAATTCTTTTAATGTTGTCTTTGTTCCAGTACCAATATTAATGGACTCACCATAAATTGCAGGATTCATGTGGAACGCGGCATTAATAAATGCATTTACACAATCCGTTGTATAAACAAAGTCCCTGCTTATCTCAGGGGAGACGAGGGGAGGTAATTTGCCCTGTTTTCCATTTTCAATCAGTTTTGGTACGAGGCGGTCAGGCTCTTCCCAAGGGCCGTAAACTGAATACAGTCTGAGATTTACACAGGGCAAAGATTGTATTTTGGCATAATACTTCAGCAGGTAACTCACGGAAACTTTGGAAACAGCGTAATGGCTATTTGGCAATAGCTCATCTGTTTCTTTTGGATCTTCGCAGTTTAACCCGTATTCAGAACTGCTTCCGGCATGGATATAAGCAGAAATCCCAGAACACTCCTCCAGAATATTGAGGGCTCCTAAAACATTTGTTTCATAGGTGAGATTTGCCTGATTCTGTTTTGAATAAGCCCCGTAAGCGGCGAGGTTGAAAATTGTCCTGGGCTGATAGTCCTTAAAGATTTGCTGTACGGAATTTTTAAACAGAATGTCGCAGAACAGAATATTTCGGGGTTGTAAATTCAGCAGTTTCAGTCTCCAGGAATGCCGGATATCGTGTGTGATGGCATAACAATCAGTCCGGTATCTGAGTACCTGTTCCAATAAATTAGTTCCTATAAATCCGCTGGCTCCAAAAATAAAAATGGGGCCTTTCAGGTTTTTTATTTTTTCTTCTATTGTTGGTTTTCCCTTGCCTGATTCCATGGTTAATGAGTCCAATATTATCGTTTAAGCCAATCGCAAATTAGTTGAAGAATTGAGTCTTTATCGAGCCCTGATTGTACCTGATGAAAATTCTGATCTCCGTATTGTTTATCCGGATAACCTGCAGCACACAAGGACCTGAACTTATCCAGTTCCAGACCTATGCTAAGGCAATTAAGTGCTATGAATTCCCCAATTCCTCCCCTGGATACATGCTCTTCAATCACAAGTAATTTTTTTGTTTTTTGAATGCTTTTGAGAAATGCACCTTCAAAATTGTCAAACGGTATTTTTACTGCAGAGAACAGGTTGATTTTGTTTTTGAGCCCGGAAGCTTCTATTGCATCTATTGCGTTGTTAATGGAAGGGCCCAGGGCAATCAGCGTTACCTCGGCCTCCGGAGAAACAAAAACAGGGTTAATGCATTCCATGTCTTTTTGAACAGAGGGATTGTTTTTCCCCTGGCCTAATCTCAGGTAGGCAGGTTTTCCGTTCTTGACCATTTCTGTTATGGAAAGAGCAACATCTTCTATAAATGCCGGAACATAAGAGGTTAAGTCTGGTAAACTGCTCATGCAGGCAATGTCTGAAATGGCATGATGCGTGGCACCCATAATACCATATCCGTAACCACCTCCGTTACCTATTATAAATACGGGCAACTGATGAAAGCAAACATCAATCCGGATCTGTTCCAGGCAGCGATAGGTAGTAAAAGGGGCTATACTGTAACAGAATACCTTGTATCCTTTATGCGCGAGGCCCGCAGCCACTCCAATCATATTTTGTTCCGCAACACCTGCATTGATGAACCGGTCCTTCATTATATCCCTCAGGTTTTCAAAGGCATTGTAACCGAGGTCCCCTGTGACGAAAAGGATGCGATCGTCAGCGGCTAATTTTTCAATGGAGGAGGTAAAAGCTTTACGCAAAGTAAGTTGATTTTAGTTCTTTTTTGGCTTTGGCATAAAGCTCTTCTGTCATGGGGAGGTAATGCCATTCCATTTTGTTTTCCATATAGCTTATCCCTTTCCCTTTTATGGTATTGCCAATAACCATTTTGGGTTTGCCATTTTTAGAACTTTTTAAGTTCTCAATTCCATTTGCTATTTCTTCGAGGTTGTGACCATTGACAGTCAGAACTTCAAAACCAATCGCAGACATTAGCTCCCCACTGGCCGTATCTCCAAGTATGTCTTTTGTATTACCAAATGCCTGCAAACCGTTTTTGTCGATCAGCACCAGCAGGTTGTCCAACTTGTTTTGGACCGCAAAATGGGCCGCTTCCCAGGTGGTGCCTTCATTGGTTTCTCCATCGGACATCAGGACATAAGACAAGGCATTGCTCTTCTGTATTTTTCCTGCTTTTGCAATGCCGCAGGCAATCGGAAGTCCATGACCTAATGAACCAAGCGCAAAAGGGATTCCCTTAAAATGACCAGCAGAAGGATGGGCAGGAAGCTTAGTTCCGTTTTTGTAAAATGACTGCAATTCTTCATCAGAAATTTCACCTGTGAAGTTTAGACATACATAGAGTGCAGCGGCTGCATGTCCCTTGGATAAAATAAACGAGTCTTCCGGCTTTTTATGCTGAATCAGAGAACCTATCATCAGATCGATACAACTTAATGAACAGCCTATATGGCCGGCGTTGGCTTTGTGATACAATTCAATCAGCCTAAGCCTTAGACTTCCCTGAAGTTTATGGATTTCAATGGTATTCACGAGGGCATTTTGTCAATAATGGGTTCTTCATTTCCTTAGGATGAAAGTAACAATAAACCTTTAATCCCTGAGGGCTGAGTTATTTAAAGAATTCTATTATTTTCTTTGATACGTAATTCACCTGTTCGCTATTTAGTTCGGGATAGACAGGTAAACTCAAGATGAAGTCTGTTTGCTTTTCTGTTATTGGGAAATCTCCTTTTTTATAGCCAAGGTATTTGGCGGCCTCTTGCAGATGGATGGCGATAGGGTAATGAATCTTGGTTTCGATTTCGTGTTCCAATAAAAATTTCTGAAGCTGATTTCTTTTGGATGTTTGAATAATAAATGTGTGGTAGACTGCCTTCTCGTGGGATTTATCAGCCGGAAGAATTAGATCGAGGTCCTTCAGTTTATCCTGATAAATTGAAGCTATTTCCCTTCTCCTGTTGTTCCATTTGTCAAGCTCATTCAGCTTTATATTTAGAATGGCTGACTGCAGGTTGTCTATCCGGGAATTATAACTCCAGAATTCGCATTCGTCACGGCTTTTTAAGCCATGATTGCGGGCTTTAGACAAATGCTGGTAGATTTTATCATCATTGGTGGTGATGACACCTCCGTCTCCACAGGCAGCCAGATTTTTTAAGGGATGAAGGCTGAAACAACCTGTAATACCCATGCTGCCGACTACTTTGTCTTTGTATTTTGCGCCAATTGCCTGAGCTGCATCTTCGATTAAAAATAAATTGTGCTTTTTTGCCAAAGCGCATAGCTCATCCATTGGTGCCGGCCTTCCTGTAAGGTGCACTGCAATGATAGCTTTTGTTTGAGCAGTGATGGCTTTCTCTACTTTAACAGGGTCGAGGTTGAAGTCATCCCTAACATCTGCAAAAACGGGGGTTGCACCTATAAGTGCAACAGAGGAGGCGGAGGCCAGGAAAGAATTCGGAGCTGTAATCACTTCATCTCCTTTGCCAATACCAAGTGCAAGCATGGATAAAAACAAGGCGTCAGTTCCATTTGCGACACCCAATGCATGCTTAGTTCCGCATAAGGTCGCGAACCTGGACTCAAACTTTTTTGTTTCCTCTCCGAGAATAAATTGCCCGTTATCAAGCAGCGTCTCTATGCTTTTAAGGATGTCTTTTTTGATGTGTTGGTGCTGGAGACCGAGGTGAATGTAGGGGACTTTCATACTGATTTTTAGTGCAGATGTACCTTCTGCATCAGCTTTACGTTAAAATATTTGTCGTCAGTAAGAGAATCGGGAATAAGTCCATTTTTGAATGCCTGGTTTAAGTCACTTACAGCATCTTCAATGGTATGTTTAGCAACAAATCCTATGTCGTTTTTTATTTTTTCGGAGGAAATGTGATAGGAGCGATGGTCGTTGGTGGGGGTAGTTACAATTTTAACCTGTTCTCCTATTACATGCCTCACCATACCTGCAATTTCGGAGACCGTGTGGTTTTCATATCCGGCGTTCCATGTTTTTCCTGCAATTTTTTCTTTGGGCAATTCCAACAGCAGGCAGTATAAGTCGGTCATGTCTTCGATATGAATGTTTGGCCTTTTCTGCTCTCCTCCGAAAACACTTATTTCTCCTTTATTTACAGCGAGATTGGTCAGGATATTTACTGTAAGGTCCAGTCTCAGGCGTTTGCCATATCCGCAAACCGTAGCTGGCCGGATGGTAGTTGTGGTGAAATTTTCACTTTGGTATTTTTTAAGGATGACTTCGCATTGTGCTTTGAACAAAGAATAATCAGTCAGTGGATCCAAAGCCATTTCTTCATTGACGTTTGGTTCTTCCTTGATGCCATAGACGCTGGAAGAGGAGGCGTAGATAAATCTTTTTACTCCTGAGTCTTTTGCAATTTTTACCATGGGCTCGAACGCATCGAGGTTGATGGATTTGCCAAGGGTTGGGTTAAGCTCAAAGCTGGGGTCGTTTGAGATACAGGCGAGATGTATCACTGCATCCTGCCCCGTCAATAGTTTTTTTAATAAATCCTGGTCTCTTATATCACCTTTGACAGCATTTAGGTGGGGGTGTTTTGGAAGCATGTCTTCCCCATAAATCATCAGGTCAAGAACTGTGACGTTGTAACCTTTTGAAATAAGTTTGGGAACAAGTACCGAGCCTACGTAGCCGGCTCCTCCGGTGATAAAGATGTTTTTCATTGGTTTATCTGATAGAGCCTGCAAAAGTACAGATTTTTATTTTTCTATCAGTACCTTCTGAACTTTTGTTCCTGAATTTCCTCTCAGCATGAGCGTATAGATTCCATTGACGGAAGATTCGGGCAAGTTAACCTGGACTATCTGGCTTCCATTTGTAATTATCTTGGAATAAACTACCTGACCCAAAGTGTTAGTAATACTTATGATGAGGTCTTCGTTTATGGCTGAACCAAAATCAATAGAAATGGCACCGTTGGAAGGGTTGGGGTAAACGTTAACGGAAATATCTTGTTCAAGATTCTTTATTCCTTGCTGCGAATTGGGATTGTAATCACAGATGTAGTCATTATCAATTGTTGCATTGCTCATTCTTGAGCCTGATCCTCCGGTTGTTGTTCCGTGCTGAACCGTGTTTAATCCTGTAATTGTAGAGTCTATCGCCAGGGAAATAGGAGACCCCACTAAATGAATAGTAAAAGATGAATCTGTAAAAACACTGAGTTGGGCCGAATCTGACTTTGTTCTTTCTATCTGCACATAGTAAGTGGAAATGGAAGAACTTGCAAATATACCGGTCGCTGATACTCCGCCTGTGCCTTTTTTGCCCGAAAGATAAAATTCCCAGTCATTTATATTATTATCTGTAACAGTTGGAGAATTAATGACAGCCGCAATGGCATCCTGGTTGGTAGGGGCGTAACTTCCGGAAGCATCATATGTACCGTAATCAAGTATGCCGGCTGTAAGACCCATGATGAGCATTCCAACACCATTTCCTGAAGGGTTTGTTGTCGTTATGGTATACTTACATTTGGCTTTAAAATAGGTGTTGGAAACAGAGAGCCCAAGGCTATAATATGTCTTATTGTACTGAGCACAATAGGAATTGACCAGATTAAATACTCCGCCACTTATATAAGCTGTACCTGAACTGCTTACTGTTGTCCATCCGGAAGAGGATGAAAAATTATTTGTAAAAATAGTTTCATTGCAGGTTACGGGAGGAACAGGAGCACTATTGTCGCAAACGTAATCATTATCTATAGTTGCATTACTCATTCTTGAAGCGGAGCCCCCTGTAGTTGTACCGTGTTGAACAGTATTTAACCCCTGAATTGTTGAATCTATTACCAGTGTTATTGGTGATCCAGGCAAGTTAAGGGTAAGGGATGAATCTGAACATACTGTTAATTTGGCCATTCCTTTAGCTGTTCTTTCAATCTGTACATAATAGGTGGAAATGGAGGAACTTGTGAAAATACCTGTAGCTGAGACACCACCCGTACCTTTTTTACCTGAAAGATAAAACTCCCAGTCGTTTATGTTATTATCTGTAACGGATGGAGAATTAATGACTGCTGCAATAGCGTCCTGGTTGGTTGGGGCATAACTTCCAGAGGCATCATATGTACCATAGTCAAGCGTGCCGGCTGTCAGGCCCATGATGAGGGTACCGACCCCGTTTCCTGAAGGGTTAGTGGTTGTTATGGTATACTTACATCTGGCTTTGAAATAAGTGTTGGAAACAGTAGTTCCAAGGTTATAGTATGCCTTATTGTATTGAGCGCAATAGGAGTTCACCAAATTGAATACTCCGCCGCTTATATAGGCTGTTCCTGAACTGCTTACGGTTGTCCACCCTGATGTGGATGAAAAGTTGTTGTTGAAAATAATTTTATTGCATTGGTTTTCCTGGCTGCTGGCCAGTTTGGCAAATGCAAGTAACAACAGGGCTGATAATTTTAGCTTTTTCAAGGTATAGATTTAGATAAACTAATTTATTTTTCAATCAGAATTTTCTGAACCTTCGTTCCGGAATTCCCTCTGAGAATGAGTGTGTATATTCCATTGTCGGAATTTTCTTTCAGGTTAACAGTCACAACCTGGCTCCCAGTCGGAATGATTTTAAAATAAACTACCTGACCCAATGTGTTTGAAATTCGTAAAACCAGTTCTTCGTTTATCGCTGAACCAAAGTCGACAGAAATGGCCCCGTTGGAAGGGTTAGGAAAAACTCTTGCGGATGTATTTTGCAGGCTGATGTTGTTTATTCCAGACATAGAGTAATTTACAATATTAGAAGTTGCGAAACATCCATCCGTACCAGTAACAGTTACTGAATAAAACCCTGATTGAGTTGGTGTATAAAATTGATTGGTAGCACCAATTATTGGATTTCCATTAAGGTTCCATTGATTTCCAGTTGAAGATGAGGAGGCCAATATACTTCCATTTACTTGTGCAACAGGTGCAGCAGGTAAAGAATTTACTGTTATTGTAATCGTTGCAGTGGAAGTACAGCTATTGCTGCCAGTTACAGTAAGAGTGTAAGGAGTTGTTGAAGATGGAGTAACCATTAATTTGGTCGTTGTATCAGTAGTTGACCAGAGGTATTTTCCAATTCCGGATGCGACAAGAGTGTCAGAGGAGCCTTTACAAATTGAATTGTTTTTCGTTGTGATAAGGGCATTAGGTGCAGGGAGGACAGTTACAGAAAAGGGACTGGAAGTACTTGAACAAGTCAAAGAAGCTGTGTTTTTTAATGTATAGAAACCAGATTGAGTGGGGAATATATTCTGAGAGGTTGCCCCCGAAATCAAATTTCCGTTTAAAAGCCATTGATTTCCAGTGGGATTGTTGGAAGACAAGCTGCCTGCTCCGGAACAGAAAGTACTGCTACTGACATTATTTGTGACAATGGCCGTGTCTGAACAAAAAGGTTTAAATTCCCAAAGATCATTGAGCAAATTACCCAGACTGTCTGTTCCGGAGGAAAGATAACCGTAATTTCCTATTGAGAATGACGAAGCAAAGCTTCGTTCGATCCCATTTTTACCAAAATTTGTAAATTGAGACCAGGCCTTTGAAATTGTATCATATACATAGCCCAATGAAAAATCAACATTTGTAGAGTTGATAGGAGTGAAGCCAAATGGGAGATAAGCTTTACTGCCTAATACAAAGGCTCTCACATCTCCGCCTACACCTGTTGAAATTGGATAGTTGGCAATCGAGGTCCATTTATCAGCAGTTGTA
>Ga0207067_10160_pt1 | contig 22125 bp, 19 predicted proteins | sample Alteio_BWMinCont_25_FD_153484 | JGI IMG/M metagenome (GOLD analysis project Ga0207067, IMG submission 153484) | Enriched cells from forest soil in Barre Woods Harvard Forest LTER site, Petersham, Massachusetts, United States -... | ecosystem: Environmental > Terrestrial > Soil > Temperate forest >...
AGGAAATCAGAAACAAACACCTGAATCGGGAAGAAGGTATTGCTTTGGTTAATAGATTTGACGGTGAATTCCCTGACAAATACTTTACTGAAGTCATGGAGTATTTGGACATCGATCCGGAGTATTTTAAAAATACCTTAGCTGATAGATTTCGATCCCCGCATTTGTGGGGAAAAAATGAGAAAGGTGAATGGAAGCTGCGTCATACAGTAGCAGGTACCGGTTTAAACGATATTAAGAATAAATAGTTATAGATGAAGGTAGTGATTGTTGGTGCCGGCAGGATGGGCCTCAGGCATGCCACAGGTATAGCAGGTATAAATCAGGTTTCAGGGATTACATTGATTGATATATCTGATAAATCCCTGGATAATGCCCGCAATCAGCTTTTCCAAACAGCTGATTTTTCCAAATTTAATTTTATGTCAGGGGAAAATTTTATTCAGGATAGTGGGAAGTTTGACATTGCTATTTTAGCTTCAACTGCTCAAAACAGGATAAAAGATATTGAATTGTTGCAGAAAAATGGAGTAAAGCATTTTCTGATAGAAAAGCCACTTGGGCAGAGTTATCAGGAGACACTTGAATTGTATAAGTATATAAAGGCCAATAAGATTGATGCGGTCGTTAACCTGAATATGCGTTTATATGACTGTTTCATAGGACTGAAAAATGATTTTAATCAGATAGCTCAGCTAAAAGGAGAAAAAACAATTACGATCAATACAGGCACAATTGGTATTGGGGCAAATGGGATACATTACCTTGATTTACTGTTTTTCGTTTTAGGTGCGGACAGCGCAGAATTAATAGCGGGAGAAATTGATGATTCAGTTATTTATAGTCCAAGGGGAGAGTCTTTCAATGATTTCGGTGGGTGGTGTAAAATAAATTTTTATGCTACAGGAAGGTATTTGGGAAAAGCAATTATTTCTATTTCTTCTCAAAGTTCAGTATTTGGTGTTTGGGAAATTCTAGCTCCAAATGGCAGAATTACAATGGATGAAATAGCACAAAAGCGAATCGACATCCTGCGGAAGCCGGATAGTCAGTTGCCGGTTTACCGGTATGCAGGAGACTATTTATCACCTGTGGAAAGCAAGATTCCATCGCCCTTTTTAGGCGATTTGACAAGGAAGTGGCTGGAAAAGCTGATGAATGGAGAAAATCTGCTCCCTTCTATTGAAACTTCAATGGGAGCGCATAAATTAATGTTTGATTGGCTGCAAAAGAGTAAAAAGTTCAAAGATAAATTCCCAATAACCTGAAGAATGAAAACCTGAAACCTTGAAATTGTCTATGGAAAGCGGTAAAATATGGTTAGTAGGTTCAGGTTACATGGCCATTGAGTTTGCTAAAGTTTTAAATGAACTTGGCAAACCATTTATTTGTATAGGACGTGGCGGGGAGAAGGCTGAGAAATTTCATGCTGAAACAAAGATTAAATGTACAACCGGTGGCCTGGACGAATTTTTAAAAAGTAAACCTCCTCTTCCTGAATTTGTATTTGTTACTGTTAGTGTTGAATCCCTTACTTCAGCTAGCAGAAGTTTGTTGAAATATGGAGTAATGAATATGCTGGTCGAAAAGCCAGGTGTAAGTATGCCGGATGAGATTTTAGAACTCAGTAAACTGGCAAGGCAGAAAAAAGCAAACGTCTTCATTGCTTACAACAGGAGATTCTATGCAAGCACGATTGAAGCTCAAAAGATAATAAAGGAGGATGGAGGAGTATTATCCTTTGCTTTTGAATTTACTGAGTGGTCACATAAGATACAGGATTTGAAAAAACACCCGATAGAACACAATTATTGGTTTTTGGGTAATTCAACACATGTTATTGATACCTCCTTCTATCTGGCCGGTGGCCTGCCAAAGAAATTGAATACTTTTGTCAAAGGGAAAGACCAATTAGCCTGGCATCCTGCCTCTTCCATGTATACGGGAGCAGGTGAAACAGTCAATGGCGCACTTTTCTCCTACCACGCAAACTGGCAGGCGCCGGGAAGATGGGTCATTGAAATATTTACCCGCAGAAACAGGTTAATCTTCAAGCCGCTTGAGAAATTGCAGGTCCAGAAATTGGGATCGGTGGAAGTCAACTTTGCGGAGGGCATTGACTATACGCTGGATGAGAAATTTAAACCGGGAGTGTTTATTCAGGTTAGAAAGTTTCTGGACAAGGATTATAAAAATTTATGCACCCTGCAGGAACAAGAAACGAGTATGCGTATTTATAAAAAGATGTCAGGGTACTGAAGGTAAATGACCAAAAATAATTTTGAATTTAAAAGGTATAGTGACTGTGTTGATTTTATTGAAATAATTGAGAAAGAGTTTCCTGTAAATAGCTGGAAAATTAAGGATTTTGACTTATGGCCTTATATCCGGATTGAGTTAGCTTTCTTTTTAGCACAAAAAGCAGGTTCCATTCCCATCCAATGTGGTAAGCCTGAAAAGATAAATTCTAAGCGTTTCTTTTTTCTGTTCTTTAGAAAAATAAAAAGATATTTGAAAGAATTTCAAAGAGTAGTAACAGACACAGGCATTAATGCAGATTCCTTTGCAACTATAAACAACAACGGTCTTTTTGCTCCTCCCATTGATGTTATTTACTTATCACAATCGAGTACTGTAACAAAACTCAATGGTAAATGGTACAATATTTTTTTTGATCCCATAAATGAATATTTGGATTTGAAGGGGAAAAAGCATCTGACGTTGGAATACTCAAATGAAGCAGGGATTCAAAATCCAAAATGGATTAATAATTACCTTGATTTGAATGCTTTAATAGCGGCTGAACCCGCTTTGAATAGATTTATTACAGAGCCATTTGCAGTACGGCTAAACAGGTATGATGAATTTTTGAACTACCTCGCAAATTGTATCGGTGGATTTCCGGAATCTGTGCAGACCAACAATATTGAGCTGAACGCGAACCAAATGTATTATACATCTCTGTTTTTCCAGGCAATACTAAAGAGAAGCTCCCCGAAATATGTATTTATTACCTGTTACTATTTTGATCTTGGTTTTGCTCTTTGTCATGCAGCACAAAAAATGAATATAAAAAGCATTGATATGCAGCATGGTGTTATGGAAGCATGGCCTGCCTATAGTAACTGGACAAAAATCCCTGCGAAAGGATATTCCACAATTCCGGATATGTTCTGGACATGGACGGTGTCGGATGCCAACTACATTAATAAGTGGGCAAAAAGAACAATCAGGCACAAAGCATATGATTTTGGTAATACCTGGCTGATCGCATGGAATGATCAAAAGAACAGGGTGTTTGGTAAATTGGGTTTGCCAAATGTGGAATTCGATGAGTTCAAAAAAAAATATTCCCGTATCGTTTTATATACGGGGCAGCCATTGCATAATGGGGCTGTAATACCTGAATTTATTAAAGAAACCTGCCGGAAAAGCCCAGTCGATTGGTTATGGCTGATCAGAATTCACCCCAGGCAATTAGAACAATTGCCGGCAGTTTGTGTTGAGTTCGCACCAATTAAAAATGTAATCATTAAAGAGTCTTCTATTTTACCTTTGCCCTTTTTGCTGAAATTTACCACTATTCATATTACATCGGAATCAGCTGTAATTATTGAGGCGGCTTCTTTAGGGATAGCATCGGTAATAACCTCAAAAAAGGGCTGTGATTTTTTTTCAGCATACCTGGAGTCCGGAATTCTTAATTATTGTGATCCGGATAGCAATATGCTGATTGATGCAATAAAAAAAATTGGGAATGCAGAGCCGGATTCATCTAAGGTTATCTCCTGGTCTATTGAGGCGGCAATGGATCAATTGTTGACATAAAAGCCTAAATTTGCGTAAATTTAAGGAGCTTAACAAATTAGTTATTCAATGCGAGCAATAATTTCCAGCATAAAAAACAAGACAAAAGAAATTTTTAAAAATAAAATAGCCAGGACGTTATTTTACAGGGATGTGTTGAGGTATAATTTTCCTAATTTACTTAAGTCGTCCGTTCCGATTAGCTCGGAGGCGGAAAAATGCCTGAGCGAATTTCGAAAAAATGGATACATTACCTTCATTCATAAATTTGAAGAATTGGCGGATTACATCGATAAAGAGTATTTTATTAAATATGAACAGAACCAACTGGATGAAAATTTATTCAAACAAAAAAGAATAATTGATCTGAATGCCCGGGATGGTGATAAATACAGAAGGACGGGGTTGGAAACCAGTTTATATATTTCATATAGAGATCCAATGTTTGAACAACTATTGTGTAACAAAGATTTAGCTTCTTTGCTTTATAATTATTTTAAACGCCAACCTTACTATCGCAATCCTGTGCATTTGACGAAAGATAGTTTTTCCAGGGAAATCATCGGAAGAACCTCTTCAAAATATCATTTGGATGGAGGCTTCCATCAGCTGACTATTATTTTATCAGTAAATGATACAGAAGAAAATGATACGCATACAAAATATGCTTCCGGTTCACATAAAAAATACAGATATAAATCGGTAGCTGACAGAGATAGTATCTCGGAATCCTGGGTTGAGCAAAACTGGCCAATAACCAGAATAGTTGGAAAAAAGGGAAGCGTTCATGTTTTTGATGCAGGAAATGGTTTTCACAAGTTGTCAGAACAGCTTAACTCAACACGTAAATTATTTTTTATAAATGTGACTTGCGGTTCACATATTCAGCTGGCAGTAAATGACAAATTGGAAGACATTGCATATTTAAAAGATAAGCCGCTACTGATTCAGAATATGTTTAAAAAAGTATGCGCCTGAGCAATAGGAGGTTAAAAAGTTAGAATGAAACTATTTTCAAAATCAAATATCACGAGGTCTAAAGTCAGCCATCCTGAATTGATTCATTCTGCCGCAGAAGTGGAGGATTCAAATTTAGATGGTTGCATTCATGTGGGCGAAAAATCATGGCTCAATGGAGTAACTTTATTTGGCAATATAACTGTTGGACGTAATACTTCTGTAAATGGTCCAAATACAGATATACATTCATTCTGTAATTCCGTAAGTATCGGCAGTTTTTGTTCTATTGCAAGAAATGTAACAATTCAGGAACATAATCATATCAGTAACAGGTGCTCCACTTATTTTATGATGAAAAGAGTATTTAACGAAAGTTCCATGCTGGATATCACATCAAAGGGGGAAATTAGCATTGGCAATGATGTTTGGATAGGAACACAGTCAATTATTTTATCAGGAGCAAAAATTGGTGATGGGGCCATTGTTGCTGCAAATAGTGTAGTGACTGGTGAAATACCGCCTTATGCAATTGTAGGAGGAAGTCCGGCTAAAGTAATAAGTTATAGGTTTAATGAAGTCATCATTCAAAAGTTGCTTCAGATTAAATGGTGGACATGGGACTACAAAAAGATAATGAAAAACAGGCCCTTATTTGAAGGCGAACTTTCAATGGAGAAATTAACTCAAATTATAGAGTAACGGTGTTAGCGCCTGTTGTTTTGTTTGTATATAACCGTGCGGAGCACACCCGTAAGACGCTTGAAGCTTTGGCTAAGAATTTATTGGCTGATAATTCAACATTGTACATATACTCAGATGGGCCGAAAGCAGATGCAAGTATTGAAACACTGAATAAAATTAAAGAAGTCAGGGCATTAATCAGGGAAAGGTCCTGGTGTAAAGAAGTAATTATTCAGGATAGTGATTCCAATCTTGGCCTGACTAATTCAATACTGAAAGGAGTTTCGGAAGTTGTAAATGAGCACGGTAAAATTATCGTTCTGGAAGATGATATAGTCACTTCTGTAGGATTTCTGAAATACATGAACGATGCTTTGAATGTTTATGAAACGGAAGAAAAGGTAATGCACATTAGCGGATATAATTACCCGATTCATTTCAAAGTGGATGAGTCAACATTTTTTATGAAAATCCTTACTTCCTGGGGCTGGGCAACATGGAAAAGAGCATGGGCAAAGTACAATCATGACATTGAGGATCCATTCGCAAGGTTGAACAGTAAAAGGAAAATAAACCAATTTAATATTAACGGACAGGGTGATTTTTATGATCAGTTGCTTGAGAATAAAAAGGGGAATATATATACATGGGCGGTCAGGTGGTATGCTTCCTGGTATTTTGAAGGCGGTTATTCCTTATTTCCGGAAAGATCTCTGGTCAGGAATATAGGTATGGACAGCTCCGGAATTCATTGCATGACAACTGATATATTTGATTCGGAAGCTGTTGAAAAAATAGATGTTTATAAAGTTAAAATAACTGAGAACTGGAAAGCTAAAAGGCAGTTGAGTGCTTATTACAAGCACAAGTTTCACAATATTGTTCCTGGCACTGACAGTTTAACCTACGCCTTTAAAAAAGTATTAAAAAAGTATCTTCCTTCACCTATAATGGCGGTTTTCCGAACTTTTAGATAAGTATGTGGTCAAATAAGTTTGTGAATTTAAAATCAAATGTTTAAGCTCTCGATAATAACTATAAACTATAATAACGCACAAGGTTTGATAAAAACCATGAATAGCGTCTTTAATCAGACTTTTCATGAGTTCGAATACATTATTATAGATGGTGCGAGTGAGGATGGGAGCATAGAAATAATTAAAGAATTCAGCAATTTTCCTTTTAAGCGATTTAAATGGATTTCTGAACCTGATTCGGGAATCTATAATGCAATGAATAAAGGAATCAGAAAGGCAACCGGAGACTATTTGTTGTTTTTAAATAGTGGTGATGAATTTGTGAGTGATACGGTTTTAGCTTCAAGTAGCAACTTAATAGATTCAAATGCCGATATTTGTTCCGGTATATTAGTTATGGTGGACGGGGAGAAAAGGACAGTTGTATCTCCAGTTAGTGAGTTAAGCCTTTACTATTGTGTATATAATGGACTGACACATCCCAATACCTTTATTCGAAGAAGTTTATTTGATAAATACGGTATGTATAATGAGAACAATAAAATTGTATCCGATTGGGAGTTTTTTTTAATAGTTGGAGGTTTGCATGGTGTTAATTATCAGGCCATATCAACACCCATAACTAACTTTTATATGGATGGCATATCTTCAGTTCCAAACAACTTTGTATTATTAGAAGAAACTAAATTAGCCATAGAAAGACTTGTTCCTAAATCCATTTTAAAAGACTTGGAACGTTTGCATTTGTTGGAAAACAAGATGAATCAAACTGATTTTAAAAATCTGGATAGTATTCGGAAATATCCGGTTTTAGCAATTTTTATCAATTTTCTATTAAGATTATTTTCTCGAATAATAAAAATGAAAAACTCATAAGTTTGGATTCATTAGTAAAGATACTTGTTACAGGAGGCGCAGGATTTATACCCAGTTACCTGGCCGAAAAGCTGGCTGAAAATGAAAACAACTTTGTCGTAATCGTCGATAACCTGCTTACAGGAAGTTTGGATAAAATTCCCGCGTCAAAACATTACAACATTAAATTCATCCGAACGGATGTAAATGATATAAATGAACTTGCTGGTGTGTTTCGTTCTTATTCCTTTGATTTTGTATTTCATTATGCAGCGGTTGTTGGTGTTAAACGCACGTTGGAAAATCCGGTCAAAGTGTTAAACGATATCAATGGGATTCGTAATATTCTTGAATTAGCTAAAAACACCAGTGTTAAACGTGTCTATTATTCATCTTCTTCTGAAGTATATGGGGAACCCGTTGAGTATCCGCAAAATGAAGATACCACACCCTTAAATTCACGACTGCCTTATGCAATCGTGAAGAATGTAGGGGAGGCCTTTCTACGATCCTATAAAAAGGAGTTTGGACTGGATTATACTATTTTTAGATTCTTTAATACGTTTGGCCCAAAGCAAAGCAAAGAATTTGTCGTGTCCAGGTTTATAGCTAAAGCCCTTAAGAACGAGGATTTAACAGTTTATGGGGATGGAAGTCAAACACGTACTTTTTGCTATGTGAGTGATAATATTGATGCAACAACAAACGCATTCTATACTAACAGGTTTGTAAATGATGTAGTAAACGTCGGGGGAGAAATTGAGCTTTCGGTTCTTGAACTTGCTAAAACGATAATCAAATTAAGTGATAGTAAGTCACAAATTATTCACCTTCCTGCTCTGGAGGAGGGTGATATGACACGAAGGAAGCCCGATATAAGCAAAATGATGCAATTGCTGAATAAACCTATGATACCTATTGAGACGGGTTTGAAAACAGTGCTGGCGAATACCTCTTACATACTTTAGTCCAGAGCAAGATTCTTTTCCCAATTCCAGGCCGTTTCCATCATGGAATTAATGTCATGTTTAGGCTTCCAATGTAATAATGTATTGGCTTTCCTGCTGTCGGAATAAATCGCTTCAACATCACCTGGCCTGCGTGGGACTATTTTATAGTTTAATTTTTGTTTGGAAATCAGCTCAAATGCTCTGATAGCCTCCAATACGGTTACTCCATTGCCGCTGCCAAGATTGAACAAGGAGTAATTTGAGTTTTGCGTTTCTTCCAATAAGTATTTTAATGCATTCACATGCGCCTCAGCAATATCAGAAACATGGATATAATCCCGTATGCAGCTTCCGTCCCGGGTGGCCATGTCGTTTCCAAATACACTCATTTCCTTTCTTTTCCCAATGGCTGTTTGGGTAATAACAGGTACAAGGTTAGTGGGAGGCAGGTTGGGAAGTTCCCCATTAAAACCTGAAATGTGAGCGCCTACAGGGTTGAAATACCTGAGTGAAATAGCTTTTGTAGCAGGATTGATTCGCGCAAAGTCCTGTATAATCTTTTCCCCAATGAGTTTGCTATACGCATAGGGGGACTCAGTGATGCCTAAAGGGGTGTCTTCATTTACAGGCAATAGTCTGACATTTCCATATACAGAACAGGAGGAAGAAAAGATGAAATTTGGGATACTATAAACCTTTACACATTCAAGTATATTAAGCAATGAATTGATATTGTTGAAGTAATAATGCAAGGGTTGAGCGACCGATTCAGGAACTGATTTCAGAGCTGCGAAATGGATGATGCCTTTAATTCCGGGATTTTCTTCAAATAGTTGTTTTGTCAGAAATAAATCACATAAATCAACCCCGAAGTGTTTAACTGACTGGCCGGTGATCTTTTGGATTCGTTCGTATGTTTTTGGAGTTGAATTGGAATAATTATCAGCTGAAATGACGTCATAACCTTTATTAATCAATTCAATGATGGTATGGGAGCCTATGTAGCCGGCTCCGCCTGTAAGAAGTATCTGGATTTTATTCATGAAACAATGCTTACATTAAATTATATACATTCAAAAATAATCAAATATATCCTACCTTTGAAGCCTAATTCATTAGCTTGAAAGCTTCGGTAACCATTCCAACATTTAACAGGTCAGCACTTTTGAAGAATTGCCTTGATTCTCTGATTGCTCAGGACTACCCTTACGAAAATCTGGAGATCATAATTTCTGATAATAATTCTACCGATAACACGCCTGCTTTGATGAAAGAATACATTGATAAGTATTCCGGCAAATTAAAAATTGTGCATCATGTTGAAAAACGGCGAGGTCTGGTTTATGTGCGTAATTCAGGAGCAAAGATTTCAAGCGGAGACATTCTCTTTTTTGGGGATGATGATGGGGTATACGATTCAAATTGGGTGAGTGAAATCATAAAAGTATATGCTGAATATCCGGATGTTAAAGCGGTGGGTTCAAAAATCGTTATAGATTGGGATAAAGAACCTGAATCCTGGATTAGAAATTATGAACATTTATTAGGCAAACTTGATTACGGTACCAAAACTTTTGCGAGTGATAATCTGCAAATTAATGGAGGTAGTTATAGTATCAGACGTGAAACCCTTTTTGAATTAGGAGGATTTAATCCTGAGCAGGTTGGTGAATTGTATATAGGCGATGGGGAAACAGGGCTCTGTAAAAGAATGCATAAAAAAGGATATTTGGTAGGCTGGACCCCTTTTACTTCAATGCATCATATACAATTTGTAGAAAAAAACGGCACCCGGAAGGACATTATCAGAAGGCACAGGAATAATGGTATTTGCATCCCCTATAATTTGTTTGTTTCAGATCGCTTAGGGTATTTAGCGCTCATAAAGAACAGCTTAAGTGTGTTGTTTAAAAATATTCCTGTCGTAGTATTAAAGAGGTTTAAAAATCAGGTTAAGGGCAGCAGTGATAGAGTATTACAGCTTTATTTTGAATATTATTTTTATAAAGCGCAGTTGCCTTATACGTTCAGAATATTATTTAATAAAGAATTCAGGAATTATATATTAAAAACGAATTGGTTTTAGTTTGACAACATGATCGAAGAAATAAAACACAACGGCCAGTTACTTGCAATCATTATCCCCGATAAATTCAATGAGCCAGGAGTCCATTTTTTCACCCCTAATGAACTTTCTCAGCAATTGGCATACATGCACCATCCTCCCGGTAAAATTATTGACCCGCATGTTCATAACCCTGTTTCTCGTGAAGTACACTACACCCAGGAAGTGTTGTTTATTAAAAAGGGAAAATTAAGAGTTGATTTCTATGATGAAAAGCAAAACTATCTGAGCAGCAGGATACTGCAGGGAGGGGATGTAATTTTGCTTGCTACAGGAGGACATGGTTTTGAAATACTGGAGGAAATAGAGATGATAGAAGTAAAGCAAGGACCCTATACTGGTGATGGGGATAAAACAAGGTTTACAGGTATTGAGAAGTCTAAAATTTCAGTGAAATGAGTTCCCCATTCATCCCTGTGAACGAGCCCTTACTGGATGGCAATGAGAAGAAGTACCTCATCGAGTGCATTGATACCGGCTGGATATCTTCCGAAGGACCATTTATAAAAAAATTCGAAGAGTTATTTGCAGAACGTGTTAACAGAAAACACGCCATTGCAGTATCAAATGGTTCGGTCGCCATAGATGCAGCAATTATAGCTTTGGGCATTAAAGCCGGAGATGAAGTCATTATGCCCTCATTTACGATTATCTCCTGTGCTGCTGCCATTGTCAGGGTGGGTGCTATTCCTGTTGTTGTGGATTCAGATCCCATTACCTGGAACATGGATGTAAATCTCGTTGAGGAAAAAATTTCAATGCGAACCAAAGCCATTATGGTAGTTCATATTTACGGCCTGCCTGTTGACATGGATCCACTGTTAGAGGTGGCCCGAAAGCATAATTTAAAAATCATAGAAGACGCTGCTGAAATGCATGGGCAAACATACAAAGGCCGGCCATGCGGTAGCTTTGGGGATGTAAGTACCTTTAGTTTTTACCCCAATAAACACATAACCACAGGGGAGGGAGGGATGATAGTTACAGATGATCAGAAAATTGCAGATCATTGCCGTTCCCTGCGTAACTTATGCTTTAATCCGGAAAAAAGATTTGTGCATGAAGAACTTGGTTTCAATTTCCGGATGACCAATTTACAGGCAGCGTTGGGGCTTGCCCAATTGGAGCGGCTGGACGCTTTTGTAAAGCGCAAAAGAGATATGGGGCACTATTATACGGAGAAATTGGGTTCCGTAAAGGGACTAGACCTTCCTTTGCCACAAACTTCATATGCAGAAAACATCTATTGGGTTTACGGAATTGTCCTGAAAGAGGATGTGCCGTTTGACGCGGCACAGGCAATGAAAAAACTGGCAGCCTTAAATAGTGGTTCCCGCCCGTTCTTTTGGCCTATGCACGAACAACCTGTGTTTAAGAAAATGGGCTTATTTAAAGGCGTTTACTGTCCTGTAGCCGAAAGACTGGCAAGGAGAGGATTTTATATACCTAGCGGACTTGCATTAACCACCAACCAGATGGATAAAGTAATAGAGGCTGTAAGGGAAATTTTTCATAATTAAAGAGCTATATGAGCGTTTTTGGTAATTACGCCAGTTATTACGATTTGCTGTACAAGGACAAGGACTATAATGGAGAAGTCAGGTACGTATCCGCTCTAATCAGGGAAATTAACCCATTAGCAAAATCCTTGTTAACCCTCGGTTGCGGTACAGGAAAACATGAGCTTCTGTTTTCTGAATACGGATTTAGAGTGGAAGGTATCGATTTGTCCGAAGTTATGATCCGGCTCGCAGAGGTTAACAAAGGTAAAGCAGGAAAACAAGCTCAAAATGTAAAGTTTCACCGGGGCGACATTCGGACAATTGATTTGCATGAAAAATTCGACGCGGTTGTTTCCCTTTTCCATGTAGCATGTTATCAGACTGAAAATGAGGATCTTATAAAATTTATCCGGACGGCTAAAAAGCACTTGAATAAGGGAGGCATATTTATCTTTGACGTATGGCATGGCCCTGCCGTTTTGACGGACAGGCCGGCGTCCAGAGCGAGAAATGCAGAAGATGAAAAGATAAAAGTTGTTAGAAAGACGGAACCTGTAATGCTATCGGAACAGAATGTTGTGGAGGTCAATTACAACATTAAGATTACAGACAAAATTTCGAAAACCACACTGGAAATAAACGAATGTCACCGTATGAGGTATTTATTCAGGCCTGAGCTAAAATTATTACTGGAGGGCGAAGGTTTTGAACTGTTGAAAAGTGAAGAATGGGTGACAAAGCAGCCTCCTTCATACGAAACCTGGTATGTAAATTACATTGCGAGGTTAACTTATTAACAAAAGCAAAAACGGCGAAACTTTTTCCTGAACTTTAGCGTATAACAATTTAATTTCACAATAAACTAAAAAGCTAATGGTAACGAAAAAATACTACTCGAAATTTCTGAAGACGATACTATTGGTGGTACTCACGGGTATTTTCTTTACACCTGCGCATGCAAATCAGGTTACAGCAAATGCTGCTCAGGCACTTGCAAAAGGTTTTTTCAGCCAGCATACAACAGTAGCTGTGACTAAAATGACACTCGCTTTCACTGACTTTGCCTCTACAGGTGAACCGGTGTATTTCGTATTTAATGTCAACACTAACAATGGTTTTATTATTGTTTCTGCAGAGGATGCGGCAATTCCGGTAATAGGATATTCAACCAAGGGTCAGTTTAAGATACCTGCTGCCAATTCCAGTATTGGTCACTGGATGACAAACCGTAAGAAGGAAATAACAAGAATTAGGGCAAATAAAATAGCGGCCACCATTTCAATCAGGAATGAGTGGGCTGGGATCGTGGCCACAAGCGCTAACGCAAGGAATAAGAATTCAGGCAATATAGCTGCGTTAAGCGTCTCTCCTCTTTTATCTACAACCTGGGATCAAAGTCCATATTACAATGCCTTATGTCCAGGTGGCTCTCTCACAGGATGTGTTGCGACGGCTATGGCGCAAATAATGAAATTCTGGAGTTGGCCTGTTACAGGAACGGACACGAGTTCGTATTGTGATTGCACTTCAAATGGCGATGCGGATCAGTACGGGAGATTATTTGCCAATTATGGAGCTACAACGTATAATTGGGCTGCAATGCCAAATAGCGTTACTTCAGCAAATACAAGTGTAGCCACATTAATGTACCAGTGTGGAGTCAGTGTTGATATGAATTACGACCCAAATGGAAGTGGAGCAGCAGTCACCACTTGGGATAATCCATCTGTATGTGCACAGTTGTCCTATGTAAATTATTTTGGGTATTCCGGAACTACGATTCAGGGCATTCAAAGGTCAAATTATACTACTGATTCTGCCTGGATAGCTGTTTTACTGAACGATCTGACGAAGGGAAGACCGGTACAATACGTTGGGGTTGATTCTGCCTCCAACAGTGGTCATACCTGGGTTTGCGATGGATACGACAGCGGAACCAACATGTTTGATATGAACTGGGGATGGAGTGGTACAGATGATGGTTACTTTTCTGTCAATGCCTTAAATCCTATAGGGACTGGCTGGAATTTTATTCAAAGTCAGGAAGCCCTGATTGGAATTCTGCCGGTAAAGCCCCTTCCTCCGGTATCTGATTTTTCTTCTAAATATACCAGCTTATGCGGCCCTGGAACTGTAAATTTCCTGGACCAAAGTTCAAATGCGGCGACCTCCTGGTCCTGGACCTTCACAGGAGGTACCCCATCTTCATCAACAGCTCAGAACCCTTCTGTAAGCTACTCAACTCCTGGAACCTATAACGTGATTCTGACTGCTTCCAATAGCCATGGTACAGGAAGTACCGTTACCAAAACAGGATATATTACGATCCTTAATACAGGAATGCCTGTTAGTTGTATTCCGGGCACTGCCAATCTGGCTACTGATTATGGCATTGGAATATATAATGTTACACTTCATACGTTAAATAACACCAGTGGAAGTGCTGTAGCAGATGGGGGGTATGTGAATTTCTCCTGCTCACAGAGAACAACTTTATTACCATCAACAACTTATACACTTAATGTAACAGTAGGAACGGCAAATACCGAAAATATCCAGGCATATATTGATTATAATAATAATGGAGTATTTACAGACCCGGGTGAACTGATTTATTCTGCAAATGCAGTAACGGGTGCTCAAAGTACTACCTTTACAACACCCGCAACCCCAACTACTGGAAATTGGCTGCGCATGCGGGTAATAGATGATTTTAACACGATAGCTAACTCCTGTAATAATTTAACTTATGGACAGGGCGAAGATTACGGGGTGTATTTTAATTCCACCGCGGTTACTCCGGTTGCTAATTTTAATGCCAGTAAGACAACTCTTTGTGGAAGTGGTTCAGTGAGTTTCTCTGACTTAAGTACCAATACACCAACCTCCTGGTCATGGACCTTCACAGGTGGTACACCTTCTGTCTCAATAGTTCAAAACCCATCTGTTAATTACAGTGCCCCGGGAACATATTCAGTTTCTTTAACTGCAACAAATAGTGCTGGGAGTAATACAAAAATAGTTTCAGGTTATATAACGGTTAATTCCGTTCCTACGGCTTCCCAAAACTCTACCAATGAGACCTGTAATGGAGGAGCAACTGCTTCTGCCTCAGTTGTTGCAAGTGGTGGAACCCCTGGTTACAGTTACAGTTGGAACAGCGGGCAAACTACTTCCACAATTAGTAATCTGCCTGCAGGTGCATTTACCTGTACAATTACTGACAGCAGAGGTTGTTCCGTAACCGAAAACACTTCTGTTACCCAACCTGCTGTCATTGCAGATCAGCTAACAATAACGAATGCAAGTACCTGTTTAGGCAGTGACGGGGCAATAAGTTCAGCTGTTTCAGGTGGCACACCGGCATATACGTACCATTGGAACGGAGGACAAACCACATCTGGAATCACTGGCCTTGTGGCAGGCCTGTATTCATTGACGGTCACCGATGCGCATGGCTGTACAAAAACCACTTCAGCAAATGTCAGCGGAACAGCTTGTACCGGTACAGAGCTTAGCCCAGCCTATTGTGGAATCACGCTTACCTCGATGACTCAAATAATCTATTGTAATGCTGTGGCTAATGCACAGAATTACAAATACCTTTTTACCAATTCAAACTTAGGGTATAGTCAAACAGTTTGGAGGGGTGATGTAACGAATGATTTTAATATGACCTGGGTTACCGGATTACAATACAGTACAACATACAATGTTCAGGTAGCTGCTGAAGTTGCAGGCGTATGGGCAAGTTATAGCACAATTTGTGCCATTATCACTCCTGCAGCACCGGCTGCGCAAAGTACAGAACTTACACCAACTTATTGCGGGGCGACCTTAAGTTCAATGACGGAAGTAATTTACTGCAATGCAGTGACCAATGCACAGAATTACAAATACCTGTTTACCAATGCGACCTTGGGTTATAGTCAGACCGTTTGGAGGGGTGATGTGACAAATGATTTTAGTATGGCATGGGTTACAGGGCTACAGTATGGAACAACTTATAACGTATCCGTGGCAGATGAACAAAATGGAGTATGGGGAAGTTTTGGGACCGTCTGTATGCTGACAACCCCTGCGGCTGCTGTTGCTACACAACTTACTGCAGCTTATTGTAATACAACGGTAAGTTCCTCAGCGACACCAATATATTGTACTCCGGTAGCCGGGGCACAGAATTACAAATACCTGATTACCTGTGCAAGTCCTGCCTATAGTCAGACTCAATGGGCCGGTAGCACAGCCACCGATACTTATTTGGGTTGGTTTACTGGCATACTACCGGGAAAAACATACAATGTTCAGGTGAGTGCGGAAGTTTCGGGTGTTTGGTCTGGTTGGGGCTCCGTTTGCACAATAACAACATCAGGAGGTTTCCACGCTCCGGAAATTAACCCCAGCACACAGAACAACACAACAAATGAAATCTCTGATATGCGCTTGTTCCCGAATCCGGTAGCAGCGAACTCCACAGTTACGATCGATTTGGGCGATATGCTGGATAATCAGCAAACAGGTCAGCTGAGGGTATATGATATATATGGCGCAATTATTCTGACGGGACAAATCAGCGGTACCAATCTTGTTGATGTGACAATCGATCAGCGCTTCAGTTCAGGCATGTATTTTGTTGAAGTAATGGCAGCAGGGCAGAAGCATACCAAAAGGATGGTTGTTCAGTAAAGGACAGTTAGGGAAGAGCAATAAATTTGTAGTATTAAAAGTCCGCCTCAGGCGGACTTTTTTTTGAAAAGGCATTATTTGTTGTTATTATGTCTTATTCGTTGTTATTGTACCTTATTTGTTACCATTCTCTTAAATTAAATGACAGGTGTCATTATTTTCTTTTTTATTCCACCAACTTCAGTATATTCGCGTCAAAATTAATTAACTATTTATTAAAAAACGGAAAACAAAATGAAGAAACTTACAGGAATTATCTCCTTAATTTGCGGTTTAGCTTTTGCTTCAGACGCGCGTTCAGTTAACAGTACTGAGCTCAGCCCCAACTATTGCGGCGGAACATTAAGCACCATGACCCAGGAGATATCCTGTGTGGCAGTAATAGGTGCACAGAACTACAAATACGTGTTCACCAATGTTGGAGGGGTAGCTTTTAGCCAAACGGTATGGAGGGGCGACACAACGAATGATTTCAACATGACCTGGGTTACCGGATTATTATACGGTGCAACCTATGCCGTAACAGTCGCGGTTGAGACAGCTGGAGTATGGGGATCTTTAGGTTCAGCTTGTAACCTGACAACTCCCGCACCTCCCGAAGCCTTAGGCACACAACTTACCCCATCGATTTGTGGGAATACTGTAACGATGACTCAGGAGATATCCTGTGTTGCAGATCCTAATGCGCAGAATTACAAATACCTGTTCACCAATATTGGAGGAGTAGCTTTTAGCCAAACGATTTATAGGGGTGATAAAACAAATGATTTTAACATGGCTTGGGTTACCGGCTTGGCATATGGAGCACCTTACGCTGTATCAGTTGCTGAAGAGGTGAACGGAGTATGGGGTGCTTTTGGGTCTTCCTGCCCTATTGTAACTGCTGCCTCTGCGTCGACTACCACCGGACTTACTGCAGCTGATTGCAATACAGTAATTTCCAGCCCGTCGACACCATTTTATTGCACTGCGGTAGCTGGCGCGTTGAATTATAAATGGCTGATGACCTGTGCAAGCCCTGTTTATAATCAGACTCAATGGGCTGGCAGCACAGCCACCGATTGTTATTTGAGCTGGTATTCAGGCTTAACTCCTGGAGCGGTATACAATGTACAGGTAAGTGCAAATATTGGAGGTACCTGGACACCTTGGGGTCCCACTTGTACAATTACCAATAATACGGGATTAAGACTCAGAAACCCCCTCAATAATACTTCAGGTGAAAGTACTTCTGAAATATCCATGTACCCAAATCCAGTAGCCATTAATTCTGCATTAACAATTGATCTGGGCAACATGCTGAATAACCAGGTGGCTGGTCAGTTAAAGGTTATTGATATTTTAGGCTCAGAAATTATCTCTAAGCAAATAAGCGGTTCTAGCCTGATTAACCTTACCATGGATGAGCATTTTAAGCCAGGTATGTATTTTGTTGAAGTAACCGCAGGAGGCCAGAAACAAAGCACAAGAATAGTAGTACAGTAAATTTAATTCAATTCTAATTCAGGACCCGGGATAGCCGTTTAGGCCTGTTCCGGGTTTCTTGATTTTACGAATGAATTGAAAACGTTTCTCTATATTTGAAATTCGATGAGTATTTTGGTAAAAATTGGCAGGAAAGTAGCATCTTTTGTTCGAAAGAAGATAAAAAGCAGACCTAAATGGGAGAAATTGGAATATTTTGATGAAAGCTGGAAGAATCGAATGAAAGTAATGGTAAAATTTATTCCTGATAATGTATCTGTAATTGATTTGGGATGTGGCCCAATGTGGTTGAAGCAATTCCTTAAAATCAGGAAATATTATCCGGTTGATTATAAAAAAAGGGCGGAGGATACAATAGTATGTGATTTTAATAAGCATGAATTTCCTGGTTTGAAAGCAGATTTTGCGTTTGTGGGAGGGTGTTTGGAGTATATTAAGGACTACCAATGGTTTGTAAAACAAATCGCTGCGAATGTGAACAGTTGTGTGATATCCTATTGTGCGGTTGAACTCGTGCCTGATTTAGCCACGCGGCATAAATATGCATGGGTAAATAATTTATCCAGAAATAATATCATTGATTTGTTTGAAAAAAACGGAATGAGCCTTAAAGGCGAAGACAAATACCTGAATACAAATCTGATTTTTATGTTTTCCAAAAATAATTAGTCCTTGTCTGAATTTATCACACTCCTGGATCCATCAATGCAGGATCACCAGGGCAATCCTTCAACTAACCTTGGTGATTTAATTATTTATGAATCTATTTCAAAATATTTGGAAGAATTATTTCCGGACAAAGAGGTAATTCGGATTTCTACACATACGTTTCTTGAAAAACGACATTTTGATATCCTGAAAGAAAACAATTTGAAATTTTTTGGTGGAACCAATGCACTTTCCTCAAATATCAGACAATACCATCAATGGAAATTAAGCAGAGACAGATTCTTTTTCTTAAATCCCGGGATCAGGGAAGTTATTTTGTTTGGGGTGGGGTGGTGGCAATACCAGGAAAAACCAACCTGGGCTACAAAACTATTCTACAAAAATGTTTTAAGTGGCGTTCATCAGCATTCGGTTCGTGACCAGTATACGAAGGAAAAAGTGCTCGGCATGAATATCCGGAATGTGTTAAATACGACATGTCCAACAACCTGGACATTGGATGGAAGGACGGTAAACAGAAAAATGAGTAACGTTAAGGATTGTTTGTTTATGCTTACCGATTATAGCAGTAACGCAGAACGGGACAATGAACTATTAAAGATTATCCTGGAATATTATTCCGGCACTTTGTATTTTTTTCCTCAGGGAGCATTGGATATTGACTACATGAATTCACTTGAACTATTCAAGGCAAATAAAGGGAGAATTAAAATTCTTGAAAGAACCATTGAGGCTTTTAATGATTGTATTAGCCGTAAGGATATTAATTTTATTGGCACACGGTTACATGGAGGAATAAAATGCCTTCAGAATAGCATAGATTCAATCATTATTGCTATAGATAACAGGGCGATGGAAATCAGCAGGGACATTCACCTTCCGGTCGTTGACCGGAATGATTATTCTAAACTTCGTCAATGGTTGAATGGAGAGAAGGTGTTTGCCAACATAAACCTTCCTATGGGGGCAATTAATGAATGGAAAGAACAATTTCGTAAATGAGAATTGCGATCCTCGTTTATTGTTATCCGGTGGCTTATTCTCCCACAATTTTGGATACCGCTTTGTATTGGGCCAGAAGAGATTACATAGTTGATTTGTTGGTTGATCGTTTTGTATATGCTGAAATAGAAAAACAGCATCCGAATATAAATATTATCTATTGCACCTCACTGACCCCAATAACAAGATCAGTAAAGTCAATTGAAATTAAAAGGAATTTGATATTCAATAGCTCATTTATAACCCGGATTTCTGTGTACCACTCCTTGTATAAAAGCATTTTTACGGATTGGTTAATGCCTCTCAGGGCATATGCGTCAGGAGTACGAAAATACGTTGGTAAATTTACATACTTGTTTATCATTGCATTTGATGCGGATGCTTTGATTGCCGCTGACTGGTCAGGCTTAAGTGCCAAATATCCCTACTACTACCATAGTCTTGAGCTATATGAGAACAATACATTTAAGAACCGCCTGCGAAGAAAAATGGAAAAGAAAGCATGTGCCGGAGTCAGATTTGTTGTTGTGCAGGATGAGCAGCGGGCGGCTCAATTGATTTCGGGGCTGGACACCAGAGGTTTAAAGTTGTTTTTATGCCCGGTATCTGTCATGGGACCGTCTCTGTTGGAAAAGGGTGATTATATTTTTAAAAAATACAATATCCCTTCCGGTAAGAAAATCATACTCTATACCGGTGCTTTTTATGCAGAAGCATTCATTGAAGAAATGGCATATGCTACAAATGACACTTTATGGAACAATGAATGGGTAATGCTGTTACATGGCTTCTGTAACAGCGACAATGTGCTTGAGAAAATCCGCAGCAAAACCAGCAGGGATAAGGTGATCCTCTCGCTTAACAGTCTTTCGCAGGGGGAGCTTGACCAGTTGACCGCCTCGGCTCATATTGGGTTAGCCCTGTATAAACAACTGAATGCAAATCTGGTACTGACTGTTTTTTCTTCCGGGAAAATGGCTCAATACGCTAAATGTTCCTTACCGGTTGTATTGACAGCTAATAAAATAAGTGATGAATTTATTAATAACTTTGGATGTGGACTCACGATACCAGACGAAAAGGGTTTATGCAGAGCCATTTCGGGGATCCTTTCGGATTATGAAAGGTACAGGTTGAATATGATCAAAACCTTTGAACAAAAATTCAATTTTGAGACTAATTATAAATTGGTTGCAGATGCTATTCAATGAAATCCCTTCTTAAAAAAATAGCAGCAAGGTTTGGCTATTCCATATCCGGGAAGCCAAAATTTCAAGGGCTGCGGGTAAACGTTTTCAAAACTTCACACACTAAGCATGCGCTTCTTTCCTATATCGCGAATGTTTTTGATGATCAAAAAAACTGGCAGGAAAGGCTGCATACGAATAAGTTCACCACCTATCTGATAGCGGAAGTACTGAATGAACTGGAATACAACGTGGATGTAATTGATTGCAGGGAGGATTTTAAAGGCGATTTCTCCAAATACGATCTGGTTATAGGTTTAGGAAAAGCATTGGAATACATAGTGGAGGCTCGTGGAACAGCTTCGAAGACTAAGGTGATATTGTTTGGAACAGGATGCGGCTCTTTTTTTGCGAATAAAATCAGCATAGAGCGGCTTTCCGAATTCAGCAAAAAACATCACAGGGTATTGTATTCATCTTCCAGGCATGAAAGAAACGACGGCTGTCTGCAAATTGCTTTTTCAGATTGGATAATTTTGCATGGGGGCCAGTTTGCGAAAGCAACATACAGATCCGAAAACATTAGTACAATTCATGCCCCTGTTTTCATTGAGCATGAGATCACCCGCACGGAACAAGAATGGCCCTTGGCTAAACTGAACTACCTGTGGTTAGGCAGCGGAGGGGCTATTCATAAAGGCTTGGACCTTGTCATAGATGCCTTTTTAGAACTTAAAAATTGCCAGCTCCACATTTGCGGAAGTTTTGAGAAAGAAAGCGGGTTTAAGGAATACTACAGCCCCTTGACGAATGCAGCAGGTAACATAACCTGGCATGGTTTTATAGGTGTGCAAACGCCTGCATTTAAGAAAATGATGCAGACTTGCGCCTTTGTTATTTTCCCAAGTGCGTCAGAAGGGAATTCTCCCTCCGTAATCACCTGTATGGCGAATGGAGGGCTGATTCCAATTGTTTCCAAAAATGCAGATATAGACCTGAATGGGTTTGGCATTTTCATTAAGGAGTTAAATGTGGATGCGGTTATTCAAGCAGTGAAGGAATCGCAGAAATTAACGATCGGTGAATTGAAAGTTCAGCGAGCAAAAATCTTAGAAGAAACACATCGGATGCATACGTTTGATTATTTTAAGGTGGATTTTAAACAAAAACTTCAGGAAGCTATTCGGGTCATTTGAAATGAGTTTGAAAATTTTACATATTTCCACGAACATAAACGGA
>Ga0207067_10142_pt1 | contig 22121 bp, 18 predicted proteins | sample Alteio_BWMinCont_25_FD_153484 | JGI IMG/M metagenome (GOLD analysis project Ga0207067, IMG submission 153484) | Enriched cells from forest soil in Barre Woods Harvard Forest LTER site, Petersham, Massachusetts, United States -... | ecosystem: Environmental > Terrestrial > Soil > Temperate forest >...
AAAAGATTGCTGCGGTCAGCGATCGCGAAACCGCGTGTGCTAGACCAGCATAAGGGCCGGTGTTTCTAGCAGGCGTTTTAGTTCCGCAAGGAACTGGGCTCCGATAGCGCCATCAACCACACGGTGATCACAACTGAGGGCTAGAACGATGCGCTGTCCTGGAACAATGGCCCCGGCCGCGTTTACCACCGGCTTCTTGAGGATGGCGCCAACGGAAACGATAAGAGACTGGGGCGGGTTGATGATAGCGAAAAATTGGTCGACGCCATAGCTGCCAAGGTTCGAAACGGTAATGGTTCCTCCCTGATATTGTTCCGGCTTGAGTTTTTTTGAGCGCGCCTTAGCGGCAAGGTCCTTAACTTCGGCGCTGATCTGACTCAGGGTCTTCGTTTGCGCGTCTCGAATCACGGGAGTAACCAGGCCGTCATCAATAGCGACAGCGCAAGCAAGCTGAACGGAACCGTATTGAACAATGGTGTCGCCGGCAAAGGACGCATTGGCCTTTGGTACATGGCTGGCGGCTACGGCGGTCGCCTTTAGGATGAAGTCGTTGATCGTGAATTTGGAAAGACCGGCAGCCTCGTTGGCCGTGTTTAACTGTTGGCGCAATTGCACCAGGGGTTCCGCGTCGATCTCTGTCTGGAGATAGAAGTGAGGGATGGTGGTCTTGGCTTCCAGAAGCCGGGCGGCAATAGTCCGTCGCATGCCCCCTAATTGAATCTGGACATCCTGCTGGGACACAGGCTGCGGCGGCACAACGGCTGGGGCGCTCGGGGAAGCCGTTTTTGGAGCCCGGGATACAGTCTGAGCGCGATTTTCGTGAGCGGAAACGACGTCGTCGCGGATGATGCGGCCGCCTGGCCCAGAGCCCGGCAAGTCGTCAAGCTGAACGCCGAGCTCCGTAGCAACTTTTCGAGCCAGCGGAGATGCCTTGACCCGCTGGCCAGATTCCGCGTCGGCCGTCTTTAACGGTTGAGGCGCAGGAGACTCGGATTGCTTGGTTTGTGCAGCTTTCTTTTCTGTGTCCGGTTTCTTTTGAGCGTCGGATTGTTTGGACGCGGGAGCGCTAGGTTTGGATTCGGCGGGCTTAGATTCGCCGGCGCCGAGTAAGAGGGCGAGTTTTTGACCAACTTGCACGGTCTGGCCGTCGCTGACGTAAACCTCGGACAAGGTGCCCTCGTCGAAGGCTTCCATCTCCATGGTCGCTTTGTCGGTTTCGACCTCTGCCAGGACGTCGCCTACGGCAACGTTGTCGCCGACTTTCTTTACCCAACGCAGCAGAGTTCCCTCTGTCATCGTGTCACTGAGTTTGGGCATTTCGATTGTAATAGGCATGGCAGGAGATGGGTTAGGAAAGACGAAGAACTTTTTCGATGACGCGCTGAGGATCAGGGAGTTGGCGTTTCTCAAGGGGCGGGCTGTAGATCGCCGGGGCGTCGAGCGAAGTTACGCGGCCGATTGGCGCATCGAGGTCGTCAAAGGCCTTTTCTTGAATGGTGGAAACCAATTGAGCGCCGATGCCACAAAAAGGTTTGCCCTCTTCAACGACTACCGCGCGATGTGTTTTGCGAACCGAATTGAGAACGGTTTCTTCGTCGAGCGGCCGGATGGAGCGAAGATCAACGACCTCGGCGTCAATATCATGTTCCGCTGCTAGAAGTTCTGCTGCCTTGAGACAGGTGAGAACTGCTCGGCCGTGGGCAATTAGCGAAATATCGGTGCCAGTGCGTTTAATGTCAGCTTGCCCTAGCGGTATAAGATACTCAGTATCAGGTACTTCCCACTTTTCTCCGTAGAGTAGAGTGTTCTCCATAAACATGACAGGGTCATTGTCGCGTATGGAGGTTTTGAGAAGGCCTTTAGCGTCGTAAGCGGTCGCTGGTGCGACGACTTTTAAGCCCGGCACGTTCGCAAGGAAGTTTTCAGGTGTGTGGGAGTGGGTCGCGCCGACATTTGTGCCGCCATTAGCCGGTCCGCGGATAACAATGGGAACGTTGAGTAAACCGCCCGACATGTACCGGACGCAGCCGGCATTGTTAATGATCTGATCGAAGGCAACGTAGGCGAAACTCCAAAACATGAGCTCGATGACCGGACGCAGGCCGAGCATCGAAGCGCCGATTCCCATGCCGACGAACCCAGCTTCGCTGATTGGGGTATCGACTAAGCGCTTGTCGCCGTGGGCGGCCCAAAGGCCTTCCGTGACTTTATACGCTCCATTGTATTGAGCGACTTCTTCTCCGATCACGACAACGTTCTCATCGCGAAGAATCTCTTCGTCGAGAGCGGTCCGGAGAGCTTCTCGGTAGGTAATCAGTGCCATTGAGTGATCAGTTATTGAAGAAGTAAGAGCCGTGTTTCGCTGCTTCGGTCTGGTTATCGACTTCCCAGTAGACATCGTTGAGGATGTCACTCTCTTGCGGAAGAGGGCTTTCCTCGGCGAAGGCGACGGCTGCGTTCGCCTCCTCTTTGGCTGCTTTGTCAATTTCTTGAATGTCGGCCTGCGTCAACACTTCTTCTTCGAGAAGGGCCTTGCCGAATACTTGTAAGGGATCGTGGTTATTCTTATAGTCGTCGATCTCTTCGGACGTTCGATACTTTTTCGCGTTCGCGTCGGCGACAGAGTGCCCGTAATAGCGGTAAGTTTGAATCTCGAGCAAAGTCGGTTGTTGGGTCTGACGGGCGCGTTCGATAGCAATGTTCGTCCGGTTACGCACCTCATAGAGGTTTTCACCGATGAAGACATCCCAAGCCATGTTGTACGCTTCGGCGCGTTCAGCCAAAGAGCTCTTGTAGGCGGAGGAACGTTTTTGGCTGGTGCCCATGGAGTAGCCGTTGTTCTCAATAATGTAAATTACCGGCAATTGGAACAGGGCGGCCAGATTCAGGGATTCATGAAAGGCGCCTTGATTGATAGCGCCGTCGCCAAGGTAACAAAGGCAACAGCCGGGGATCTTTTTGTACTTCAGAGCGTAGGCGATGCCGGCTCCGAGCGGGGTCTGGCCGCCGACGATACCGTGACCGCCCCAGTAGCGTTTGTCCGGAGCGAAGAAATGCATCGAACCACCTTTTCCTTTAGAACCACCGGTCGCTTTGCCGAAGAGCTCGGCCATGCATTCGTTCATAGACATACCCACGGCCAGAGCATGACCGTGATCGCGGTAGGCCGTGATCACGTGATCGTTCTCACCGAGGAGTGAGATGCTGCCGACTGCAACGGCTTCTTGACCCGAGTAAAGGTGCAAGAAACCGCCCATGCGGCCGAGGTTGTAGTACTTCAGAGAAGTTTGTTCGAAACGCCTGATCCTGTACATGTCACGGAGCAGTTGGATCTTATCCGCTTTAGTAAGCTGCTCGTTGATGGTCGATCGGGATTCGCCGGGAGACTGCAATACGGTGTGCATACTTAAAAGGTGGGATGGGTAAAATGTCCGGGGAGATCCGACGACGCGCGATGGGGTCGGAGAAGGGCTTGGGTGAGGAGAAAGAGGGAAGTGAAAAGCAGGTCGCTAAGCGCGGAATTTCGAAGAAAAAGGTAGGTAGGCGGGAAACCGGGGTGACCTACGGTGAGTGCTTGGAGCCAGCCAGCGAAAGTTTTGGGATAGAGCTGGACTAAAAGAGGGACAGGCGCGTCGAAATACCAGTCGATCGTATTGGTAACAAGATAGAAAAGGATGGACGAGGACAGTGCGGTCAGGAGAACCGGAATTGGCCGAGTGATGTGGAGACGGCGCAACCAGGCGCCGAGCAGGAAGATCATCCCGAAACAAAAATACCCGGGGATCATCCGGGTATCGATTAAGGGCGCATTAAAATGGGCGTTAATAAGTACGTCGGATAGTAGCAATCCGAGTGCCGGGAAGAGTATAGCCCGTTTGGCGGAGAAAAAGAGGCCGGAGCAAAGAAAGATAGAGGCCAGGGGTGAGAAATTAGCCCAGTCCCCCGGTGCACCCGCCAAGATGAAGAGCAGGCGGTAAAGCAGAGCGGCAAAAGTTAAGATCAGGGCAGGCACCATGACGGCGAAATAGATAGACAACCAAGTAACGAAATCAACGTGAATAAAAAAAGCAAACCGCAAAGCAGAGCGTAACGGTTAGGAAAGGTGTTAGGGAAGGGGGTTAGGAGTTAGAATGTGGGATGTAGGAGGGCATCACTGAAGCGCTGCCTCGTTTGCCGGGCCGACTCGTCGCGATCTTGGTGGGCCGAGGTCCCGAAAGACGAAGAATAACAACAGGGTCAAGAGTGCGCCAACGCCATTGAGGTCTATGAATTCGCTATAACCGCCGATCCGGCGGTCAGTGATGGGTTCCCGTAACGGTGGCGCAGCGAGCATAACGGCTCGGCACGCGTGTCGGCGTATTCGAATTCAACAAGCGGCGAACCGCCCTAGGCGCTGCTCATGGTGGTTCGGTCTTTCGGGAGCCTCGCCCCAGTAAAGCGGGTGGGCAAGCTCTGCCTAGATAGAGGTGCGGGGAGAGACAAACAAAGCCCGCCTCACCAATTCTCAACCATCAGATTGAGCTCGTCGATGAGGCTATCGATTTTCTTGAGATCTTTACGACGCCCCTTTTCTGGTTTGATATCGAGCGTGCGACAAAGAGTGATCATGTCGCGCAGGTCACGGATGGTGTTTTGTGAAAGGTGCGCGGACTGGGTTTTAGCGAGCGTTTGCTCTTTAATATGGCCGAGCTCAGCTTCCACTCGACTTGCGTACACATCGAGGCAAGCGCGGAACGACTTCCGGAGAATCTCGACTTCTTCGGCGAACGACTTAGCAGGGGAGACATCGAGGGACTTAGCCATGGTGGGCGAGCACGTGAGGAGACTTTGACGGAAAGTCGGGCGGTTGTCACGTGAAAGGTGAGGAAGAAGGACAGAAGTGGCCCGAAAAATGGTGTTGTGAGGCGGTTCAGGGCTGGAATTGGACCTTTAGTGGTTGGATGAATGGAGGAATGTTCCACGTGGAACATGGGTTTAGGAGTTAGGAGCTAGAATCTAGGAGCTAGGAGATGGGTCAGCGTCGAAGAAACTGGTAGACACTGCTGCGCGATAGTCCTTAGGGCGTGCGAGGCCCTATCAGAGTCATACCTGATTCGGGACCAGCCGTTGGGCATAATCGCGTGTTCGTCGCCGGACTTTTTATGCGAGGTCCGGCGGGGTGGAACCGGCATCGCACGTGCCGCGGAGACGATGGTTATTCCCGCTTGTCGTTGACGCTCGCCGGGGGTTCACTTCTTTGCTTTTGGGAGTAACGATACCCTGTTGCCGTTCGGGCGGTAGCGGGTCGCCCCTGGCACTTCAAGGCGGCGACCCGCTTCGGAGATACGGCTAACCGGGTGAAGTTCGGACAGATCCGACGGTTCATCTAAAAAGGTAGGCATGAGAATGGCGCGACGGTACCAGACGGGCGGCGGGGATGTCGCGTCTACTACCGTAGCCAGATTCGCGGTCCTATTCAGGACGGCTCTTCGGAGATTCACGGTTTGAGTCACGGGGCGAGACGCGGAAGGACGGTAAGAATGAGCTGCTGCGCGGCCGGAAACGTGTTCTCGAATGTGTAGCGGCGTAGCCGTGGGGAAAAGGCCAGCGCCTGCGGCTAAGGAATGCTGTTCCGCTAGTTCGAATCGAGGGGTCAGTTGCAGCTACCGAACAAACGCGCTGCCCGGACTGTTGGAGGTGACGTTTTGTGCTGACTCACTGTTGGTAACGAGGACGCCGAATGACCAGAGTGGAACGAGTTCCTCTCGAGGAGTCCCGGAGATGCTTGTGAATAGCGGCAACGCATACAGTGTTTGGCGGTCTAAAGCGTGGGCCCTCCGCAGGGTACATGCGTCGACTGACGCTACTACCCAGTCGCATAGATCTTATGAGTCCCATAAAGCCTGTCGCACCGTAGTCGCCGCGGCCGCCGGAGAAGGCGGATCCCATCCGTGCTGTCCACCCCTGAGTTATCGAGCACGGGGACGAGCAGGAGCACGAGCCCTCGCTCGGCAGTACCGCCACGCCTTGCTAGCTCCTAGCTTCTAGCTCGTGTCTCCTACTCCATTTGCGCCCCCATGAAAACAGGCGCAAAATACCGGCCTCATGTGGTTGTATCCTCAGGAATTTGATGTCGTCGTAATTGGCGGCGGGCACGCAGGTATCGAAGCCGCGGGGGCCGCGGCGCGCTTGGGATGCAACACGCTTCTGCTGACGCAGAACCTGGATACGATCGGGCAGATGTCTTGTAACCCGGCGGTCGGTGGACTGGCCAAAGGTCATATGGTTCGAGAAATCGATGCGTTAGGCGGATTGATGGGCGAAAACACCGACGCGACCGGGATCCAATTCCGAATGCTGAACGCGAACAAAGGCCCGAGTGTACGGGCGCCGCGAGCTCAATCCGACAAGAAAGCATATCAATTTCGGATGAAAGGGGTCCTGGAAGCGACGCCGCGTCTGGCGCTGCTACAGGGCAATGTCGCCAAGATTCTGGTCAATGAAGACGGAGCTTGCGGTGTGGAGACGAATCTTGGCCTCCGTTTAAACGGAAAGAGCGTGGTCATCACAACCGGGACATTCATGCGGGGGTTGTTACACGTCGGCCTGCAAAATGTAGCGGGCGGGCGCATGGGTGACGCACCCTCAACTCTCAGTGACGACCTGCGGGCACTCGGGTTTGAAGTGGGCCGGTTCAAGACCGGTACCCCGTGCCGGCTGAATGGGCGATCGGTCGACTTCAGCAAATGTGAGCGCCAGGACGGCGATGAACCGCCGCCTCGATTCTCTTACATAGAGAGCGAGATCAGAGGCGGCCTCCCGTTTACCTTGAATCGCGGCGCAGACGGAATGTTCCATGTGGAACAAATTCCTTGCTGGATTACCGCCACGACCAACAAGACGCATGAGATCATTCGCGGGAATCTCGATAAGTCGCCGATGTATTCCGGGAAAATCGAAGGCGTCGGTCCCCGGTACTGCCCCTCCATTGAAGACAAGGTAGTTCGGTTCGCCGAAAAGGAACACCATCAGCTGTTTCTCGAACCCGAAGGCCGGCAGACTCATGAGTATTATGTGAACGGAGTTTCCACCAGTCTCCCGTTTGAGGTGCAGTATGCGTTCATCCGGACCATTCCCGGATTGGAGAACGCCGAGATTGTCCGGCCCGGTTATGCAGTTGAATATGATTTTTGTCCCCCAACGCAGCTCAGGGTCACTTTGGAAACGAAGCTGATTCCCGGTCTCTATTTTGCCGGGCAGATTAATGGAACCTCGGGATATGAGGAAGCCGCAGCCCAAGGGCTGATTGCTGGCACGAATGCGGCCTTACGTCTGCAAGGCAAGAAGGAATTTATCCTTGGCCGGGAAGAGGCGTACATCGGTGTTTTAATCGATGATCTGGTCACCAAAGGAACTCAAGAACCGTATCGGATGTTCACCAGCCGGGCCGAATACCGTTTGTTGCTTCGCCAGGATAACGCCGATCTCAGACTGGCGCGAAAAGGTCACGATGCGGGCCTGATCTCCGGCGAACGCTGGAATCAAGTCGAAGCCAAGCAGCAGCAGATCGAAGACGCTAAGCGGGAGGCTGCCTCGATCCGTTTGGATGGACAACGTCTCGATCAGCTGCTCAGACGGCCCGAGTTTAGTTGTGACGATATCCCCGCCGATTTAATACCCAAGTACAGCCGCCAGATTTGGGAGCAGGTTGAAACCGATGCCAAATATGAGGGCTACATTCGAAGGCAAGAAGGCGCGATCGCAAAAGCTCATCGTGCCGAGTCGCGATTTCTCCCGCCCGGGTTGGACTATGGTCAGATCGCTGGCCTCAGAGCCGAGGCGCGCCAAAAACTGTTGAAGATCCGACCTGCAACCTTGGGTCAGGCGGGACGAATTAGCGGGATTACGCCCGCCGATATTGCTCTGGTCACGATCTTCTTGGAAAAACAGGCCGGCCTCAATCGGCCGGAGAATGTGCGCTAGGGACGCATGAACAGAGCGTCATCGCCGTCAAATGCCAGTTGAGGCAGCGGGCATGTCGGTAGGGCGAAAACCTCGGCGCACCAACAGTGTGGCGACGTCTTTGTGGTAGGTCGCGCCGGGTTTGAGCCGCCCATGGGGACAGCTTCGCCGCTGGTGTGCGCTTAAATTAAAGCGTCAGGCTGCAATGAATTTTGGTACATGCCGGACCACACGCACAGCTCAAATCCGGCGCGTATTCAGCTTGCGCAAAACCAGAGTCTTGGGCGCGCCGAGATTCTCGCCCTACCTTCCACCGTGTAATTTGAAAGCAAGTACTTGCAAAAAGCGCCCCCTTGACAATAGTTAGGAACCTAATAATTAGGTAGCCTAACTTTATGCGGGAATCTGTTACCCTGTTGAAGTCATTACCGAAATACGAGGTTTTCCTGGAAGATAGCAAACGGTTCCCGGGACTCGACGCGTCCGCTTGTTATGTCTTTCTGCAGCTTTTGCGGACCGGGGACGAATTGCTTGCCCTTGATGAAGCCATCTTAGCGGCGCTGGGTACGCGGCACGGCCGGTTCGTCTTGTTGATGCTGCTAGATAAACATGCGCCCGGTGAGATTACGCCGGCCGATCTTGCGCAAAAGACCGGGGTAACCCGGGCCACCATCTCAGGTCTGTTGGATGGTCTAGAGAAGGACGGGCTAGTCGAGCGCAGACCCGACCCGCAAGATAGACGCCTGACTCGCCTGTATCTCACGAAAGGTGGCGAAGAGCTTCTTGATCGCGTTCGATCTCCTTATTGCGAGTGGTTCACCAGCATCATTGCTCCCTTAAGCCAGGATGAACGGTTGCAGCTCGTCCATATCCTACAAAAAATCCAACTACGTTTAGCCGAGTTGTCGGCGCGCTTACCCGCGGCCGCAAATACGGCGGCCTAACCAACACAAGGAAATTGTAATGACCCCCACGACTTCGTCCGCGCCTTCCACGAAGAGTGCCATGTCAAAGCCCACCGCGGCGCCCAAAAAGCGGCGACCCCCGTATATTCGAGCAATCCTGATCGCGATTGTGCTTCTGGTCGCAATCATCGGAACGCTCGGTTACTTCAAGGTCACCCAGATCATGGGCTTCATGGCCTTGGCCAAATCTGGAGCTTTCACGCCGCCGCCGACGGCTGTGACCACGACAGTTGCCTCACAGTCAGAATGGCAACCTACGCTGGACACGATCGGCACTGTGACCGCTATCAACGGGGTTACGGTCAGCACTGACCTGGCCGGCATCGTTGACAAGATCGCATTTACCTCGGGTGCGTGTGTAAAAGCCGGTGATTTGTTAGTCCATCTGAATACCGACCAAGAACAAGCTCAGCTGGAGCAGGCTCAGGCCCAACTTGAGCTTGCGCGATTAACCTTAAATCGTGACCGCGACCTGCTCGCGAAGCGGACCATCTCCCAACAAGATTACGACACCGCGGAAGCGACCTACCGTCAAAACCAGGCGACGGTCGATCAATTTAAAGCGCTGATTGCTCGAAAGACTTTGCGTGCACCTTTCGAAGGGGTAGTCGGCATCCGCCAAGCTAACCTTGGCCAATACCTGAACACTGGGGATGCGGTTGTAACTATACAATCGTTTGACCCGATCTACGTAAACTTCACCTTGCCCCAGCAAGATCTCAGTAAGTTAGGCGTTGGCCAGCAGGTCGACGTGCGACTCGACGCGTATGGAGACACCGTCTTTCCCGGCAAGATCAATGCGATCAACTCGATGGTTGATCAGGCGACGAGAAACATCCAGGTCCAGGCCACATTACAAAACAGCGACCTAAAGTTGCGGCCAGGGATGTTCGCAAAAGTCAGTGTAATCTTGCCTGAACGCCAAACAGTGATCGCCCTACCGGCATCGTCGGTTCACTATGCGCCCTATGGAGACTCGGTTTTCATTGTTTCTGATGGGAAAGACGAAGCCACCGGGAAACCGAACAAAAGCGTAAAGGAGCAGTTTGTTAAACTGGGCGCCGCTCGCGGCGACTTAGTCTCTGTTATCTCAGGTGTTAAGCCTGGTGATGAAGTCGTAACTTCCGGGGTGTTCCGGCTTAAGAGCGGCTCGGCCGTTATTATTAATAACGCGATTCAGCCTAATAGTGAGTCCTCACCCACTCCGCCAAATAGCTAATAACGGAGTTATAGCGGATGAAATTCACGGACTTATTTATCCGGCGGCCGGTAGTAGCCACGGTCGTAAACCTGCTGATTCTATTAGCGGGTTATCAGGCCTGGCGGAGTCTTAACGTTCGTCAATATCCGAAGACGGATATCTCTGTCATAACGGTTTCGACCGCCTACTACGGAGCGGATGCCGAGCTGGTAAGAGGCTTCATCACCACACCACTCGAGCAATCGATCGCAAGTGCGGACGGGATTGACTACATGGAATCGCAGAGCTTGCAGGGCACCAGCACCATCAGCGTGCACCTCAAGCTGAACTACGATCCCAATGCGGCGATGACCCAAGTCCAGACGAAGGTCAACCAAGTGCGGAATCAGCTGCCTCCAGCTTCGCAGCTCCCGGTGATCGCCATCACATCGACCGATAACCAGTTCGCGTCGATGTACCTCAGTTTCTATTCAAAAGACTTGGATCGAAACCAGATCACGGACTACCTCACGCGGGTTGTCCAACCAAAGCTCTCGGCTATCCAGGGGGTACAACAGGCTGAAATTCTCGGGGCGCGCGTCTTCGCCATGAGGATCTGGCTGGATACAAACAAGATGGCCGCCCTAAACGTGACGCCTACGCAAGTGCAAAATATTTTGCAGGCGAATAACTATCTGGCGGCAGTTGGACAAACCAAAGGCGCGATGACTTCGATCAATCTCGTCGCGAACACGGACCTGCAAAGCGTCGCCGACTTCCAGGAACTGGCGGTGAAGCAATCAAACGGGGCCATCGTCCGCCTTAAAGATGTCGGCCAGGTAGAACTTGGCGCGGCCAACTATGATACGGATGTCCGTTTCTCCGGTAATACCGCAACGTTCATGGGCATCTACGTGCTCCCGAACGCGAACGCGATCGACGTGATCAAGTCCGTACGAGCCGCGTTGCCCGCGATAGAGAAACAGCTTCCAGTCGGGATGAACCTGGGTGTGCCTTACGATGCCACTGAGTACATCAATAGCGCGATCCACGATGTGACCGAGACATTGATGGAAACGCTCTGCATCGTGATGATCGTCATCTTTCTGTTCATGGGATCATTTCGGGCGGTCTTTATTCCGATTGCAGCGATCCCAATCTCACTGGTAGGCGCGCTTTTCCTGATGCTGATCTTCGGGTTCACGCTAAACCTTTTGACGCTGTTAGCGATCGTGCTCGCGGTCGGGTTAGTTGTCGACGACGCCATTGTTGTAGTTGAAAACGTCGAACGCCACATCGAGGAAGGGCTAAGTCCTGTCGATGCTGCCATCAAAGGCGCCCGCGAATTGTTCGGCCCGATTATCGCAATGACCATTACCCTGGCGGCGGTGTACACGCCTTTCGGTATCCAGGGCGGATTGTCTGGTGCATTGTTTCGCGAGTTCGCTTTCACGCTAGCCGGCGCGGTGGCGATCTCAGGCGTGGTCGCGTTAACTTTGTCGCCGATGCTTTCTTCGAAAGTGTTGAAGAAAGGAATTGGCGATCGCGGTCTCGCCGGGTGGATTACGCGCCGGTTCGACGCTCTGAGGCGCGGTTATACGCGGATCCTTACGGTGACTCTGAAGGTGTCACCAGTCGTACTCATCTTCGGTTTCGTGGTTTCGCTTTTGATCTTCCCTTTCTGGAACATGTCGAAACAAGAAGAAGCTCCTTCAGAAGACCAGGGAGTTATCTTCGGGATCGTTTTCTCCGCGCCAGAAGCGACGCTCGATCAGACCATGTTGTTTGCAAGACAGGTCAACGATATCTTTAAGAGCTTTCCGGAGACAGCGCAGACCTTTCAGGTTACTCCAATCCCCGGCCCCGGTTTCTCGGGTTTGGTGGCCAAGCCGTGGAGCCAACGTAAACGAACAATGGCCCAGGTTTTGCCGTTGGTCCGTAAGCAGATGGCAAGTGTCCCTGGGGTCAATGTTTTAACCACAACACCGTCAGCTTTACCCGGCGGCACAAATTTCCCGGTGGAATTTGTGATCACCTCCGTCGCCGAACCACGTGAGATGCTGGAGTTTTCCGAACAACTTCTGGATGCAGCTAACAAAAGCGGAAAGTTCTTATTTGCCGATTCCGACATGAAGTATGACCAGCCGCAGACGCGTATCGTCTTTGATAAAGACAAAGTGGCGGCGCTGGGTCTCAATTTACAACAGGTAGGTGGAGACCTCTCGACACTGTTGAGTTCAGGCTGGGTTAACTATTTCAGTATCCAGGGACGTAGTTACCAGGTTATCCCTGAGGTTAAACGTACCCAGCGTTTAACCCCGGAAGATCTAACCAAGCTCTATGTAACCGGCCCGAACGGTACGCCAATTCAGCTTTCTACATTCGCAACGCTAAAACGGGAAGTCGTGCCGGAGACACTGAATCATTTTCAACAATTGAACTCCGTGAAGATCCAGGGTGCGCCGACCTTCGGGGGCACCATCGATGACGCTCTCAAGGTGTTAGAACAAAAGGCAAAAGAAATTCTGCCGCGCGATTACTCTATCGACTACACGGGTGAATCTCGCCAATTTCGCAGAGAGGGTAACGTGCTCGTTTATTCGATGTTCCTGGCGCTGGTTGTGATTTATCTGGTGTTGGCCGCGCAGTTTGAGAGCTTCCGCGATCCGCTCATCATCCTGCTCGGTTCTGTGCCCTTGGGTCTGGCCGGGGCGTTAACTTTCTGTTTTCTTGGTTACACGAGTATCAACATCTACAGTCAGGTCGGCCTTATCACCCTGGTTGGATTGGTGGCTAAGAACGGAATTCTAATTGTAGAATGGGCCAACCGGCTTCAGGAAGAAGGCAAAGATAAATTCAATGCGATTCTTGATGCGGCCGGGACACGGCTACGGCCGATTCTTATGACATCCGTTGCGACCGTCACTGGTCACTTCCCCTTGATCCTGGTTACCGGACCTGGCGCGGGCGCTCGTAACAGCATCGGTTGGGTCCTTGTAACCGGCATGATTATTGGAACCACGTTCACCTTATTCGTCGTACCGTCCGTTTATCTGATTCTGGCTAAAAATCATAGTAAGGATCGGGAACGCCGCGGTGAGGTTGCGCCCGAGACCGAAAGAAAACTCGAACCTGCGCTTGCTTAAAACGCTTCAGACCTTTTTACTGCTGTCCTAGTCGAGAGACTCGTTTTGCTAACGCTCTTGAGAACGGGTGGGCGTTTCAAGAAGGGCGACGTAAAGGTCGGAATTGTGTGACCCGGCGCAAACATGGAGCGCCGGGAAACCAGTACGACCATTCATCCTGACCAAGTGCTCGCAAAATGTGCGAACGGCCAAATGGAGACACGTTTGGCCGTTCTTGTTTCCGGGGCTGTCGATCTGAAGGAGTCAGGAGTCAGGAGGAGCGGCGACGCTTCGTTCGCGTATCGTGCTCGTCCTCGAAGGGTTCGTGTGGTGTCCGAATGAAGCATCCTGCGCTCCTCGGGAAAAGCGAACCGCCAGGTGAAATCGCATAAGTCCTATAGGTCCCATCCGTTCGCATCGCCGCCGGTGCCCAACCACTCGAAGAACGAGAACGAAGGAAAACCGCCTCTCTCCTAGCGCCTGGATTCTGGATCCTGGCTCCTCTTCTGCACTGTTCCATCAAACTTCGGCAGCGGCACTACGGGATTAGAATGCAGCGGCCGAACCCGGTCCAGGATCTGGGGAGTCAACCGCGGGGCTGTCCGGTAGGCGGCGAAGATTATCTCCAGTTTCGCGTCCAGATTATCGACTAGATGCAGAGCCCAAGCTTCGGGCGTTTTGGGTTCTATCGGTGATCCGAACTCTTTTTCTCCATGGTGCGCGATTACCAAGTGGAGCAGATGCAGCCGCACCAGTTCGCTTTCCGGAGTCAGGTCTTTCCAAGATTCGTACTCCTTCTCCAGGCGCAATTTTAGCCATAGCCGGTTTACGAACTCGGCGCCGATACTGATGTGACCAAGGAGCTCGCCGAACAAATCGTAGGGCATTTGCAGGCTTTCTTTCGGGAAGCTGTTTTCCCACATTTTGCCGGCGTCGTGGAAAAGGACTCCCGCGAGAAGAAGATCGCGATTGAGTGCAGGATAAGTGCCAGCGATTGCGTCTGCCGTGCGCAACATTTGGGCGACATGTTCGATTAAGCCGCCACGCCGCGCGTGGTGTACGGTTCGGGCGCCGGCTGCTCTGCGGAATCGCTCTCCAAACTCGGTCAAAAACAACTCTCCCAACCGGCGGAGCCTTGGGTCGGCGATCGATTCGATCGCGCTGAGTATCTCTGCGTAATCTCGCTCCTGGCGCCGGCGTAATTCCTCCGGTCCTTCAAATAAGACCGCTTTCTCTTCGGCAGTGAGGTTTCGTATCTGCCAATTTCGTACCTCAATTCCGTATGAACTGCCGCTCCAGAACTCGCCCTCGATACAAACTGTGGCGCCGGCACCATTTTCACTACAGAAGCCGAAAGCCGGATGGTCGTTCCACACCCGAATGGTGAGCGAACCGACGAGGTCTCGTATCACAAGCTCGAAGTACGGTTTCTGATCTCGGGTCTGCTTTTCGGTGATACTCTCGACTTGGCCAAAAACCGTTGCCGCCACTGAGCCGTTGAATACTCGCGTTTTCAGCTCTTGGATCGAGATAGGAGACGTCATTCGAGTTTGTTTAGTAGAATAACAAAACTAAGGCCGAGGCGCATACAAATCAACGAGCCCGGTAGGGACGAGCTCCCGCTCGTCCGTACTTCTTTTACACAGCGCTTTTCTGGCAGCACCGGGCCTCGGACGAGCAGGAGCTCGTCCCTACCGGTCACTGGCCCGTTTGACGTCCTTCCCAGCCTTGTGAAACTAAAGCATGGACAAAGTAAATGTGGGTCTCGTGGGCTTGGGTTGGCCGGGACAGCGACATGCCGAAGGAGTTCAAGGAAGTGATTTGGGACACCTTTATGGAGCCTGCGATTTGAACGCGGCGCGACGGGAAGCTTTTGGGGCCAAATACGCGCCCAAACGGTTGTTTGCTGATTACGATGAGATGCTCGCGGATCAATCGGTCCAGGCGGTCGTGATTAGTCTGCCGAACTCGCTTCACTTTCCGGCTACCCTCAAAGCGCTGCAGGCGGGAAAACATGTTCTCTGTGAAAAACCTCCCACCTTGAATGCAGAGCAGATGCGCCAATTGCGAAACGAGGCAGACAGCCGAGGCCTCATCTATTTCTTCGGACGCCAGATGCGTTTTTCCGGGTCGGTACAAGCAGCGCGAAGAGCGGTCGCTGAACGACGGCTTGGCGAGATCTATTTTGCCAAGACGATGTGGGTCCGGTCACGAGGCACTCCGGGTGGAATCGATGGCTGGTTTACGGACCGGTCGCGCGCGGGTGGCGGAGTCGTCATCGACCTTGGCGTACACGCAATTGACGCGGCTTGGTACCTGATGGGTACACCCAAACCGCGAACGGTATCAGCTCAAACCTATCAAAAGTTCCCGCAACTTTCGAAAGCCCCCGTCTTCGATGTGGAAGACAGCGCTGACGGGATGATTCGTTTCGAAAACGGCAGCTCATTGCTTTTCGAGGTGTCGTGGGCAGCGAACCTTCCGGACGATATCCCCTTGGGAAAATCGGGTAACCGAGAGCTTTTCTCGACCGTGGTCTACGGACCAAAAGGGACCATCCGAATCGTGGATGTGTTACAACTGCATCTGAGTGAAAAGATCCCCGCACTCACTTTATTCGAGGACCGGGACGGCAAACTGGAAACCGTCGAACTACCGTTTGAGCCGGTACCGAATGAGTTCGTCCCGCAAATGGAGAACTTTCTCCGGGCGATCAACGGGGTAGAACCGCCGATTAACAGCGCGGTCCAGGCTGTGAAATTGATGGAAATCCTCGACGCAATTTACGAATCGAGCCTCAGAGGGCATGAGGTTATTCTCTCCTGAGCTGCTGGTTTAAAATGGTGAGGTGTCCCGTCGATCGATGCGCCGGCTTGCCGTCCCGGCGGTCCGACTACTTAATTCTCTGGGGAGGTGTGGATGCTGACGGCCTCTAATTGCAGACCGGACGATGTTTCGCGAATTCGGACGGATTCATTCAAAGAAAAAAAGACATCTCCTTTGTGGTCGCCACTGGTCCCCTGTCCCAAGATGGTGAGGTTGACCACGCGGGCATCGGTCACTGTTGCCACCGAGATGTCAATACTGCCGTTGTACTTTTGACCTTTGTGCGTTGCCAGAAAACCTTGCGCCGTTTTCTCCGCATATTTGCCCAAATCAACGGGCCCTAGAAGCTTGCCAGCACTGGAGATCTTCCCGGCGGTACAACGATTGTATCCCCATTTCCAGCTCGTCACCTCAACAAACGTTTTCGAGTCGGGCGACCAGGTTACATCGCATTGGTCGTGGTTGTACCGTTGCTCGGTCCCAAAGTAGTCTCCGTTCGTTGTACCGAGAATCTGGCATGTCGTAAGATCAACGACATAATTGACAATCTTCCCGTAGCCCGGATCAGGAGGCTGATTGTCGGGCTGCCATCCGTTGGCGGAATAGGTCCCCGGAAAATCTGGGTCCTTGAGCCCTTCCCAATCGATGTCGTTATCAGTGAACCCCAGCGCGACCGCATAACGACCGTCGGGTGATGCAGTATCATGGATAACCCGGTATTTCGCCGAATCTCCGGTCACTCCAGCAAAAGGATCAAACTCTGGTGGTCCAGCTTGTTTCAGCGCCAAGGCAATTTTTGCCGGTTCAGACAAGAAATCGTATTCCGCGACCGCACGCTGCTCTTCGGTGCGATCATCTTTTGGTTGCTTGGAAAGGTCGACCGTGGTGTTTGGAAAGCGAACCGTGTGCAGCGTCTCCCCCTGCTTAAATCTGCCGCTCTTTCTCAGCTCCCGCAGAAGTTTTCCATCGTTTCCAAAGTACTGGCGTGATTCGTCTACTTGGGTTCCGCTATCAGGCTGAGTCGTTTCTTTGCGGGTCAAAACGAACATCGCGCCGGGATCATCAAAATTTAAAGAAAAATACTCTGTTAGCTCGCGTCCCGCCGAACTTACGCGCTCGACCGCGACTTTTATTGGATCGCCAGCTCCGTTGTACCAGGCTCGCTCAACCGTTGTGTTTCCTTCGGATTCCGTCTTTTTGGAGTATCGAATGGAGCGATCGAGCTGAGCTTCGACTTGCTGATACCGCTCCATCAACTCCTTAACCGTATCGTCGTATTGCGTTGCGGACGAAGCTTTGTGCCCGAGAGCGATTATCAGCAAAAGACAAAAACAGCTATTTCTGTTCATAATGATTGAAGGCCCGGCGATCAGTGAGCGCCTGAGCGAGGGAGGCCGATAACGTATTTTCGGCGCGAATAACAGGATCCGAACACCAAGTTTTGCCCGACTACCTAACCGAGAATGCGATTGCAAGAGGTTCTCCGAGTTGTCCCCTCCATGCGACTTTTCACGAATCCTGCGAGAAACGTAGCGCCAGGTCAATCATAACGACCACCTAACTTCGTGCGATACGTGCTGGCAAACCATCCGAGTTTTCTCGCGAGGCGGCTACAGTGCCGAGGACGACGACATATATGGCTAGGCCCCTAAGAGAAGCGGCTTCTCCTAAAGAGGTTGGCTTGGCATGAACGTTCGACGGCGATTGAACGTTTTCCACAGGAAGAGACTAAAAATGCCAAAATCGAGATAAAAGTGTCCGAGACCTGGCACGGAAGCGGGTAACGTAGTGTCGCGGACTTCTCTTGTGCCGGCTTAACAGAATCTCTTTATGCTACGGCAAAAGATTGTTGAAAAAGGCACGATTTAGAGCTAACGGAGCAACTTCTGTCTCAGAGACGCGCGGTTAGCTCAGTGGTAGAGCACTACCTTGACACGGTAGGGGTCACAGGTTCGAACCCTGTATCGCGCATTTGCGCTAGGGAATCAACGAGTTACGCTAGAAGGTAGTCTAGAAAACAAGCATCCAATATCGGCCCGAGCGGCTTGATATGATACCCTTAGCGAAGACATCCGAGCATTTTTCTTCTAATCGGAGCGCCACTGTCCCGAGTGGGCTCCCACGGGTCCTCAGCGTGTTGGTGCAGCTCTTCGCAATGTTATTGCCCCATCCCGCAAAGCGCTTTTTGTTGCGTTCCGCGCTGGGTTGGTCAATCGGCAAAGACACAAAAATCGGTTGCTCAATCATTTTGTGCGCCCAGGTGCGCATTGGAGCGAATTGCCAGATCGGACATTTCAACCTTTTCCGCGACTTGCAGACGCTTGAAATCGGCAATGAAACTAAGGTTTTCAACCTGAACCATTTTATGGCCAGTAAGCACAGGGATTGGCCGGACGGTTTCTCGATCGGAAATAATTCTCAAATAACAAGTCGCCACTTTTTTGACTGTTCCGGCGGGGTAAGAATTGGGAATCGATGTCTTATCGGAGGCCGGGATTCGCAATTTTGGACGCATTTTTTCATTTCCCACGACGGGGCTAGCCGAATCGAATGGCGTGAGTTAACGATCGCCGACCGCTGCTACGTCTGCGCGCGAGCAACGCTTGTGTACTGTAGAATACCATCCGATTGCGTCGTTGGCGCAGGAGCGGTGGTAACCAAAGACTTTTCTAAAGAGGGAACCGGACTGCTGCTGGCCGGAAATCCCGCCACGATAAAGAAGAGATACGCCTTACCGCCAGTAGCGACGCGCTATGATGTTCCAGACCTTAATGAGTACGACGGTGCTCACCTTTCGTGAGTTATCTGCTGACTCTGCTGATGGTCAATGAGCGCTTCCGCAGCTACGACAACTCTTCGCGTGATTTGCGGGCAAGAACGTGGTCGAGAAAAGGCTGTTTGTAAGTTTCAAAGACCATGTTAATGATCGCGGCGTCGTCGGCGTAGCCGACCCCGGAGATCGAGTCGGGGATGATATCGATGCCTTTCCGCAAGTAAGAAAGGGCGAACGCTGCCTCTGCGATTGCGGTGTAAGGGATGTCGGGACTCAGTCCCGAGTAAAAATCCTCAATTAATTGAGCCAGGAATTCGACCTGATCCGGCAACTGGGCAAATTCAGTCACCTGGGTGGCAACAAGCCGAATTTCGGGTAGGTGCCGAATAAGACGGCCCAGGCTCGCTGGCGTTACCCGGCGGGCGCCTTCGACGATAAACTTTTCTAGGTCCTGTCTCATTCTGGGCTGAGAGTATCATAAAGGGCCTGCGTAACCCACCGCTTTTCTTTCGAGGGCCCAATCCTGGCGCCCGACTCTGTGGCCGACCGGTGCGTTTCGGGCGAAAGCGCCCTGCTCCAGAACTCCATTACTCCGGTCGGCCATGTGCATTGGATTTTGCGGACAGGTCTCAGGAAGTGCTTTTGTCTCGGAGGGATGGAATGATAGTGGCCAGGCAATTTATTGCCTGGAATGGGCTCAACAAAAGATCCGTCCCGCAGGGTACGGTCTTAGTTGGTCTACTCGCCGTTCACCGCTCAACGGATAGAACGTTTCCTCCGACCCAATCACACCTTGCCCTCCGGGACGGTCCTTCCTTGGACACATTCCAGGCAGTAAACTGTCTGGCTACCTTCATCTAGTGCCTTCGGGACGACAAACTAGTCCGATGCGGTCTACATTCAGGCCTTCACGTCACGTGCCCGGGTTCGAGGACAAGAACCAGAAGGAGGTACCTGGTATCAGCCCTGCCCGGTGCTTCAGTTCGATGAGCCGATCTTGGTAGTGATCTCGCGAGCTCTCGCCAGAGCCTCTGGGAGCTTGGAGACGTCCTTACCTACGCCCCTGGCCAAATCCGGTTTGCCGCCGCCTTTGCCATTTAGAATTGCGGTCAGCTCCTGCACCAGTTTTCCGGCTGGTTGATCCTTCATCACGGAAGGCCCGCAGAACGCGAGCACATGGATCTGGTCGGGTTGTTTACCGAAAAGCACTGCCAGACCATCAAACTTCTTCGCCTTCAGGGCGCCAGCGATCGCTTGCAAGAAATCGCCGGTAACGTTTTCAATCGATTGGACCAGTTTGCCCGACCGCAGATCGAAGTTGCTCAGATATTGTTCCGCTTCGCGTTGCATCGCCTGCGAGCGCTCCTTCTCAACCGTCTTCCGTAAGTCGAGGAGTTGTTGCTGCAACTCGTCCGCGCGTTTGTTCTCCTTCTCTAGTTCGGCCCGCAAGTAGCGCAAGGCGGTCAATCCAGTCAAAGCTTCCACCCGTCGGACACCTGCAGAGATAGCGCCTTCGGCACTGATGACAAACAGGCCAATCTCTCCCGTTCTACGTACATGGGTGCCACCGCACAGCTCCAACGAATAACCATCCAATTGACCAGCTATACCGCCGATCTGAACTACTCGAACCGATGCCCCGTACTTTTCACCGAAGAACTGCATAATCTCGGGTCGCCGCTTCACCGCATCGTAAGGGAACTCTTGCCAGGTAACCGGGTCGTCCAATGTCACTTGTCTGTTGACCAGCTGTTCAACTGATCGGACCTGCTCCGGCGAAAGTGCGTTACTATTGAAGTCGAACCGCAAGTACTCTGGTCCGACGTAGGATCCTTTCTGCGTGGCATCGTTGCCCACGACTTGGTGAAGAGCCCAGTGTAACAAATGAGTCGCGGTGTGATTAGCCTCGATTAACCGGCGGCGTTTCAGGTCGATCTTGAGTTTCACCTGATCGGGCGTCTGAAAACTAGAATCTTCCGGCAAGCTCAAGTAGAACGTCCTGCCCTGCTTCACCACGCCCTTCACCGGTAGTTTGCGCCCACTCGACGTTACTAGCTCGCCCGTATCACTGACTTGTCCGCCCATCTCCGCATAAAAGGGAGAACGATCAACGGCTACTAAGACCTCTCCTTTCTGCGGAAGTGCAGATACAGCCGTGGCGTCAGATTCCGCCGAAGAAAACCCGACGAACTCGGTGGGAACCGATTCTTCCGCTGCAGACACGATCGACTTTTCTTGTGCGGCCCGGGACCGCTCCCGCTGAGCGTCCAGAAAACGGTCGACCGCTTGCAAATCGAGGGTCAGACCTCGTTCGCGGGCTAGAACCTCAGTAAGATCGACCGGGAAACCGTAGGTGTCGTATAGCATGAACGCGGTCTCCGGTGAGAATTGTCCGGTTGGATGCTCTTTTAGATGATCTTCGAAAATGCGAAGGCCGCGATCCAGTGTCCGGTTAAACAGAGCTTCTTCGTCAGCTAGAATATGTGTGATCTTTTCCTGGTTCGCGATGAGCTCTGGGAAGGCGTTTCCGAATTCCGCTACGACCGTGGGCGCCAGCTTCGCGAGGAAGCCGGCTGAACCGAACCCAAGGTCGCGCCCGAATAGGACCGCCCGGCGCAAGATCCGTCGGATAACATAGTTTCGATCGGTGTTGCTCGGGATAATGCCATCGGCAATTGCAAAGCAAAGTGTGCGGATGTGATCTGATACCACACGAAACGCGACATCGATCTTTTCTTGCTGGGTCAGATTATTTCGGGTCGCGGGAAGGGTGATGGAGCGGAAAACGTCATCCAGGCGACCTTCTTCGACGTCGAGATGTTCAATTTTCCACGCGTTGCGGGTTCCGGCTTCGAGCAGCTCGGGTAATATGTTTCCTCGCGGAACTACCTGGAAAGTCACCTGTTCCGGCTTTTCTGCGACGATCCAAAATTTTGCTACACCTTTTAGCGCTTCGATTTGGGGGAGCAATTGAGCCTTCGAAACATTTCCCACCGTAACGATCACGTTACCGGCGAAGGGAGATCGCGCCTTCAATTCCTCCGGCGTTCCATTCGCGACGATCTTGCCTTGATCGATGATGATCGCCCGGCTGCAAGCTGCCTCGACCTCTTCGAGGATATGGGTCGAAAATATGATCGCTTTCTCTGAACCCATGCGTTTGATCAGCGTACGCACTTCGTATTTTTGGTTTGGATCCAAGCCGTCGGTCGGCTCATCGAGGATAAGAACCTCGGGATCGTGGATCAGAGCCTGGGCTAGACAAGTTCGGTGCCGAAAACCTTTGGAGAGAGTATCTACGCTCTGGTGCA
>Ga0207067_10161_pt1 | contig 22110 bp, 14 predicted proteins | sample Alteio_BWMinCont_25_FD_153484 | JGI IMG/M metagenome (GOLD analysis project Ga0207067, IMG submission 153484) | Enriched cells from forest soil in Barre Woods Harvard Forest LTER site, Petersham, Massachusetts, United States -... | ecosystem: Environmental > Terrestrial > Soil > Temperate forest >...
GTCTGGCCCTGGGCAGATCGCTTTTTATAAGGCGGGTAAAGACAGTGTGTCTGTTACTGAAGAACCGATCAAGAATTGGATAGGAAGAACAACAATTACTAAGGGCGATACTACAAGTCCGTGGCTGTTGGATTATCGCAAAAGGGCTTTGAGGCAGGCTAAGGAAGATTCTATACTCAACAAGGCTAGAGACACAACACATACCTTCCTGGAGCAGGTGCTGAAACCTAAACCCAAGAAAAAGAAAGCTGCTGCAATAAAGGACAGTTCTAATAATTCAGTTATTTATGATCCTAAGAAGACTGGGGCTTATATTTTACAATTGCACAGCGCTTACTTTACTGCGCAGGTAAATAACGATTATTTCATCAACCGTTACCAGCCCTATCAGAGCAACCAGGGTGAGTTTAAGTTCCCAGAGCTGGGAGCTATGGCTCAAGGTGGGTTTACCGATGTTTTGGAGAACCATCATTTTACAGTTGCCTATAGGATACCCTCTGCTACTGATGGCAGTCTGTTTTTTGTGAAGTATGAGAATACCACTAAAAAAGTGGATTGGGGCTTGTCTTACTTCCGTGATGTGGAGACCTTGCAGCCTGACCCAAATAGGAACTGGGTAGATGAGAATGGCAACACTTATCCTAATACAGCCAAAGTAAAGACCCATTATTATGAGTTGTTCTTTAAAGACCCTGTAAATTATGATTGTGCATTTGGGTTAGAGACTGCTGTACGACAAGATGCAACCATATTCCTGGCTACAGATAAGCGCAGTCTTGATTTTGCTCCTTATCTCAGCAACTGGTCTATTACTACAGTGAGCTATACCATGAATAAACTGCACCCTACACTGCCCTTCCTGTTCAAGGGGGTATATGTAAAAGCAATAGTGGATGGCTTTAAAGGGTTTAGCCAGGAAGGACCTGCACTGTTTGGCAGTACAATAGATGTTGCTTATCACCAGCCACTATATAAGTACATTACTTTAGTAACTCAAGTACATGCAGGCTATAGTGCCGGGCAGCAAAAGATACTTTACAACCTGGGCGGGGTAGATAATAATGTTACTCCCCGTGTTGATAGCGCTGTACACTTTGCACAGAATGCACCGTATGCTTTTCAAACACTGGTGACACCATTCAGGGGATATTACCAGAATACACTGTATGGCAATGAATTTTTACTGTTGAATGCTGATCTCTACTTTCCCATCTTTAAAACGTTAATACCGATTGAGGCACCATTGACGGCCATAAACAATTTACAATTAGGTCTATTCAGCGATGCCGCAACTGCAAAAGAAACATGGAATACTACCCATAATAAAAACTGGCTGCTTTCTTATGGATTAAGCGTCCGTACCAGCTTAGCGGGCTACCCATTAAGGGTAGATGTTGCATGGCCCAATAATGGCAAATCTCCGGTGTGGTACTTCAGTTTAAACTTGCAATAGGAGTGGTAATTATTGATCACCACATTTGAAATTTGAATACATAATAGCTTTGCGGCTAAAAAAATCTGGCGACTATTGTCGCCAGATCGTATTATTACTTACTTAATCTCCTTCTAAAATCATTTCGTAGCATCTTAGGCAAGAATAGCCAATGCGTCAAAATTGTTTTAAATTGGGAAACATTTGCCTTGCTCGTTCATTACCCAGCTCATCCAGTTTCCTTTTTGTATCAGGATAATTTTCAAGACTGAACAAGTTGCTAATCTTACTTAGCTCGTCTTCCAGGAATTTGTTATATACATCAAAAGTTGCAACATGACTAAGCTCTTTTTCATTATATAATAAGGCTTTTATCAAGGCTAAATCATACCAATTATCATTTTCCTCAATACTTTTTACACCTATCGATTTAAAGGATCTGTCGCTGATAAACCGCAATTCATATGCGTCATTGGAAAACGTCTCATAATAGTCTCCAAAAAACTCTGAATTAGCAGCATCAATCAATTTAAAACCATTCGATTTTAGAAAATCCTCCATAAACCCTAATAAAGTTCAACTACGTGAAATTTAAAATTCTCCAAGCACTACAATAACTTATTCTTTTTTCAATCCTAACTGTTCTAAAATTGGATCAATTGAATCCTCAGTTAGTTCAACTTCTTTGAGTAAAGAAACAACCATTTTTGTATCTTTTACTGCAACGGCTTTGTCAAACTTATCCATTACGCCACTTACATAAAGTCTTTCATTTACTGTCATTCCCTCATATTTATTATTCAATGCATTTTTATTATTTTATCAATAGTGCTTGCATCAGATAAATCCCAATACCACCATTTATTTGGAGCATTTTTTTCGTTTGCAAATCTCCTTCTGTAAGCGATCTTAAAAAGGCTCAACAATAGTAAAAAAGCTTTATCCATTTCAGCCTCTGGCAATTCGATAATTTTTTGCAAGTGATGATTTGCAACGCCTTTTCGCAAAAGGATACATGGGGTGTATGTTGGTTTCAATTTGCTCTCTAAAATTGCCAATTCTATATCATCGTCTTTAGCTTTTGATTGTTTTATCAAATAAAGAAGATCATTTAAGAAAATTCTTTTCTTTGAAAAATCTAATAAATCAAATTTCTCAACTAATTCGTTACAATCAATTAAATCTTGACCGTGTTTATTTATCAATATCTCATCTGCTAAATTCATATAATAGAGATTAACGTGGGTGAATTGTAATACTTGGCAAATCAGGGTTTACCGGAGTTGTAAATATATCAATATTACGCGGCGTATTATTTATTACAGATTTTGAACCTGGCAATGAGTTTTTAATTTTCTTCCAATCGCTGTTAGTCAGCCCTTCTATTACGTAATCCCAATCTGAATAAGCATTTGCCGTCCCACTCGCCCGACTACCAACAACAGTTATAGGTTTATTAATTCGCGTTGCTGCATTTTCAATTCTATTAAAATCACTTACTGAAAGAACAGAAGATACATTCTCTTCAGCTGGTGCAATATCTCCAAGAATCCCGGGTATCGCCCCTCCTCCTGGCGCAGCAAGCGTTAGAACGTCCGTATGTGCTAACATATTACCTGCTGATTTAGCAACATTTCTGTAATAGGCAGGGCTGGTCATTAATCCACCTACGATCGCAGCTGAATGTGAGATTTGACTTACAGCAGCCGCTACTTGGTTTGCAACCATTGTAGTCGTTATCCCAATAGTTGCTGCCATAAAATCTCCAATTGACGGATTTGATGCGGCAACAGGTGTTGGTGGGGCTATGGTAGATACCGACTGGTTCGTTTCATTTACAGTCATGCCTAGAGATGGATTTGCAGCTATTTCCATTACACTTGAGGGCGCCTCCCCCGGCAATATCACTGTCCCTGTTACACTAGTTGTTAAACTGGATGATTGGAGTGCTGCAACTTGGCTTCATCGATATATGCATACAGAAAACTTATAACTGTGGTAAAGATTGTGGTTTTAACCAAAGTGCTACAAACTCATTATCATCATCTATAACCGCAATGCAATTATTAATAAATTCAACTGTGTTACCCAGCTTTACCGGATTTCCAATACATACCCAACCTGTTTGAATATTGACATGTACAGGTAATTCTTCTCTATTTACTCGGTAAGAGCCAACTCCAATTTCTAAATCATCGACAACTTTTAATACTCCTTTTCGACTTTTAGGAACTTCACAATTGGATTTCATCCAAGCGGTTAAACCGCACCCCCCCCAAACCTGAACTACTTTGTTATCATCAATAGTTGTGAGATTTAGCTTATTCAAAACAATATCAAAATTAATATCATTTTCTACAGGTTCTGTATCAAAAGAATGTTCTTCAGCACGATAAATCAATTGCCTATCTTCGGCAACGCCCGTATATTCTATTTCAAACTTCATGGATGCGTAAAGTTAAAATGATAAATAACATTTGTTTCAGGATTAATACCCAACTCCCAAAAGCCTTGCAGGTTATCCTTTACGGGTTGATGTGGCATGGCCCAATAATGGCAAGCCTCCTGTTTGGTATTTTAGTTTGAATTTGCAATAGGATTTGGGGTAGTCGTTCATCACATATGAAGACAAATAGCCTTGCAACTAAAAACAAACCTGGCAACAATAGTCGCCAGGTTATATCATTCATTAATTAAACTCTAAATTCAATATTTTGATAAAATACAAATGCAGTTACCGTTTTTTCTTGTGCTAGTTAAAACTCATTAAACACATCTGGACGCAATATCTATAAGAACATCACCTGACGGGAATTGCTATTTTTTCCAAATATTTTGCTTGATCATTAACACTTGATTCGATTTAATAATAGCTAAATCCTGTCCCTTATTTAAAGAACTTTTTCCGTGGTCATATTCATTGACAGCATAATTTATCTTAACAGTGTCGGCACTTACTAAAAACTCGAGCAATGCATAATCTGCAAAACTTGAGGAACTTGACGATGACACAAAACAGTTCTGAGCCAACACCTTTTTTGCAGTAACATTATTAGAAAACCATTTACTAATTGAATTCTTTTGACTTACTGAACCTTGAGCACTATTAAACAATGCAGTTGTCAACTCACATTTCCCGTCATCACAATTACTTCCTGCCAAGCAACTATAGAAAGCCGCTAATGCTTTTAAAGGTTCGTTCAATCTTTTAACATCTTCAATATTAACGACCGCTACTTTTACATTTTTATGCCCCATTTGCTTGTGGGCTATTTTTACTAAAACGTAGTGTTGGCTATCATCTTTTTTGAAAGATGATAGCGAAATCATTAACAAGCAAAACCAAATTGTCTTTTTCATTTTTTTTTATTTATCTATGGTTTTTATAAATTCCTAGGTTCCATATAGCATGTTCAGCATCTCTTCGATCCTCTAAACCTTGCATGAACATACCGTTTGATGTATTTATATCCATTTCACTTACTGCACCAGCATAGTTACCCCTATTAAGATTCTTCAATAATCTTGTACCTTTAAATGAGCCGGTATTAAAAACATAGCTTGTTAATGCATCAAATTGATTTTGAGATAAAGGTACACGAGATAAACGATTAATAATATTTTCAGCCGATTTTAAATCATTCATTAGTATATCATCTGCTTGCCGGTCGGTGATTCCATTACCAAAATTTTCGTTGCTTTTTATAACGTGTCCCCAGCCAATTGTCTGCTTTCCATCATGTGCATCATATGAAGTTAAAGCAACACCTCCGTTAGGTCCTCGTTCATAAGACTTAATAAATGTTAAGCCTTGGGAACTTATACTTCTTGCGACAGATTGACTAGAAACCGAACTAGCTGCTATCATAACCTGATTCGCTGTAGCCGCAAATGTAATTCCGGTGGTTGCTGTCATAAAATCCCCTATTGATGGATTTGAAGCTGCAATAGGGACCGGCGATGTTATTGTTGATGCTGATTGAGTTGTTTCATTTACAGTCATTGTTTGGACGGGACTTGTAGCTATTTCCATTGATATTGTTGTTCCTACTGTAACAGTAGTTATACTCGTACTTAATGAGAATACTGGACCTGCAGAAATAGATGCAGTTGCAGTGATCGTTGTAAATGAAGTATATCCAAAACCAGGAATGGTAATAGTACCATAATAACCGTCGCCATTACTTGTACTGCCTATCATAGCAGCAAGGTCTGAAAGCGTTAACTGCTGAGCATCTGAACCACCACCTGTTGCAGTTGCCGTTGCAGGGGCATCCCCAAGACCAAAAGGATCTGTATGGTTTGCAGGATCATTGCGGCAAAAATGATATGGTGATAAAGATTCCTGTCCCATGCCGTCAGCCATCGGGTCCAGGCTGGAAAACCGTCCTATCTGCGCATCGTATTGCCTTGCATTAAAGTCATAAAGGTTCATCCCAAGTTCATCATGTGCCTCGTTTGTTTCAAATAAAAATTTATTAGGCAAGGGGGTATTGTTCTGCCCACCGTCTTTTACGGCAAGGCCAAAAGGATAATAATGCTGTTCTTCAAGCAACCTTCCCCTGTACATGGTAATATTAAAGTTGTTTGCAAATACATTTGTTACTTGTGCATTGCTTAAATAAATAACGGCATACCCATTTTGCTGCACAGCAACAGGCGATGCGGTTTGTATTTGTTGCCAAATACTAGGTGTAGCCCCTATTTGTACCGCGCCGCTTTGGCTGGGTATAAAATTCATATTTTCATCAAAAACCAGGTAATTAATATAAGCATGTGGTACATTGGGTGTGCTGGCCTGGTCTTGCAGCGACTGGTAAGCCGTTGCATTTTTACCCAATGTGCCTTGCATATTTGAAATATATGCGGCATTACTACCTTCAGCCACACCAGTACCCCCTGCGCCACCAGCCAGTGTAGTAATAAGTGAGGATATCATTTGGGGAGCATTTACGTACGTCCGCTCTACAGCAGTATCGGCCCAATACGTTAAGGCGCTTACATCAAACTTATCGCCAGCCATTACATGCAGCATAATTGATGTTCCTATTTGCCTGCCCGTCTCTCCGCCATTCAACAACGCAGCTTTCAGGTCGCCCGTTGTTGGTTCAGGGTTATCTACAGCTAAACTGGTTACATTATTAAAATAAGCATTCTCCACATTTGCCGCTGCCACTTCATAGGTTGCAGAATATTGCGATACCGCTACACCAAGCTGTGCATTATTTACAACATTACCATTATAAGCGTCAGATGTGAGCACTGTTCTTACATTGCCCAAATGGTCTCTTACAAAATACTCATACTTAAAAAATAATGAATCTGTTAGCCACCTGCATCTTCCTTCCTCAGTCAGTTCATACTGCAGGTCTTGGTTCTTATAAACAAAGTTGCCGCAGTACTGGTAAACATCAGTAGTACCGTTTTGATTTATTGTCTTTTCGATCAATCTCCCATTTGCATCATATATATTCTGTATGCTGCCTTGCATAGCCTGTATGCTATTTTGTGTCTGGGAATTATTAACCGTTACAGAAGTGGGCAGATCCTGGTAATTATATGTAATATTTTGTATGCCCTTATTCAGATCTGCACTCAAGTTCCCATCTGCGTCATAACTGTAATCTGTAGAACTGGTGTTACCATCAACAAAGTCTCCTAAATTATAATTAGTAGATATTTGATCGCTTACAGATTGAAGCTGATTGGTATTGGGTATATAGTTATATGTCAATTCATCAATAGGCACCGGGCCTGTTGGGGTATTCCCCATTTGGTTCATGCTCGAAATATTCCCGTTCGCATCGTAAGTAACATTAGACATTGAAAAATCACTGTTACCGGCCGACCATACTTGTCCCCCAGGGGTAGTTAACTCTCTAAAGTCTGCAGCTGTAAGGCGGCCCGCGTTATCATAATTATACCCATACGCACGCAACGGCGCTCCTGTGCCGGCGCCACGCCAGGTCATACCGGATAGTTTACCATCAAATCTTGGTACGGAAAAACCATAATCATAGTTAAGGTTGCAGCCAAATGTTACATCTGGCAGGCCAGCAGGTGTGGGTTGTGCATAAGTTGGATTTATTCCAGTTAATTGTCCCCTTATGTTATATATATAGGACTGGTTTTCTACTCCACCAATTGATTTCTGAATTACCTTACCCAAATTGTCATATATATAGGAGTTGATCAGTCTTAAATCACCGTTATCTAATTGCTGGTATTCACTGGTTAGCCTTCCACCATTTGAAGGATCATAATTAAATTGTTTTACAACAAGAGTGCTTGACTTATGACTATTAACTGTGCCATTGTGCTGAAGAATATCCCGAACAACGTTTCCGGCAAAATTGTACTGTAAGGTATGTGTATCCCACTGTCCGGAGGGGGTAAATGCATCTTGTGTTTTAGTTTGTATTACATGCCCTGCCTGATCATATATATTAATAATAGTAGCCCATTGGTTAGGGGCACTAGCATCTGTATAAACTTTTGTAGCCGTTAATAATCCCTTTGTGTTATAGTTAGCGCTGGGAGTTATAGCAGTTCCAGAATAGTTACTGTAGTAACTACCATCAAATGTTGCATTATTCTGTATCATGGGGTCGCCATTATAATTATCATAGTAATTATAAGTGAGTATGTGGCTATAAGGAATAACAGGTGGGTAAAAAGGGTCATGTACAGTTAAGGGTCCATTGTAGCCATTTATCAAATAGTCAAGTATTGTAGCCGATACATAGTTGTTACTAGCTATTGCGGTTTGCCAGGCGGCTTGATTATTAGGGCTTGTTGTGATTCCCGTCATTACCGGTCTGTCTTTATTATCATATATTATAAACTTCCAGTTGCCATATTGCCCTAATAATGGTGATTGAAATAGTACAGGCCTTTGAAGTTTATCGTACACTATCACCTCAGGTTGACTTTCCCCTGGAATTTGCCTTTGTATTATATGCCCATTGGCATCATAAACATAAGTATAACAAAGACCACTTATTATAGCCGAGCTTATAGATTGTGGATAGATACCATTCATATTGGCTATAATTTGTGTGTACGCTTTGGGAGGTATTACATATACCATTTGTCCAAAATCATTATACACATAATAGGTAGTAAGCCAGTTTGAGTTATTAGAAGCAGTACCTGCATTCTGAATTTTACAAATCAATTTGTCATCCATGTCATAGATAGAATAACTTTCTTCACCCTCCTGACCAACCTCATGCTTACTGGTCAACTTATCTGCCGGATAGGTGTAATAAAGCATGGGTAAATTATTCTGATCTAACGTAAACCTATAAATATTATAAAGTGGATTATACGACGGACTATAGGTGTCAACTATTTCTGTTGTTGTTTGGGTAATTGCATTATTTGAATATAGCTGCTTACCAAAAGCTTTACCAGCACTGTAATTGCTTATTATTGGTGTGGGATAGGAATTGCCACTTAATACCGGGAATGAAGCTATGGACTGTGTATAGTTTACGCCACCTTCATTTGGGTATAAAGAACTATAAAAACTACTTTGGTTTTGGAAGGGATTAAGCTGAAATTTATTTTCTCCTGACGAAACAAATGGAAGAAATTTAGTTTTGGTAGCCGACATCACATTATTACTGGCGGCAATAATATCGCCCACAGGTTGCCTGTAGATAGTCTCTATCCCTTGACCAAATCCATTTAAATAGACAGTTTTTAAACTGCTATTGTAGGTTTGAAATTGAAATTGTGCGTCATTTGTACTAAAAACAGGCGATTGTGGTCTAAATGTCCTGACGTAGTTATATAAATAATTATTATTGTAAACAGGCGTAAAATTTGCGGGGGTAGAGACCGTTATAGGATACCCTGTGGCAGAAGCATTTGCCACAGGTGTATTTTGTGAAATAGCTTTGTGGACGAAGCCAAATAACAAGGCCAGAATGAATATCTTTTTCATGTATTTATTTTTGAATGAGTTTAATTATCAGCGTCCTGAAGGGCCGTTTTTACCAATGTCTTAATATTTCCGTCTATGTCACGTACCAAATACTGTCTTCCTTGTTTATCATATTCGTAAAACGTAATATTATTCCTATCATCGCACTTGCTGCTTATACCTAACATTGGCTGGTAAGTATAAGTAGTAAATGTTGCATCGGAAGGAGACAACCTCAATTCATCGAGGTAATATATAGTTCCAGCATTTCCAGTTATAGCAACGCCATTACTGCCATTCCCAATAATGTCTGCAGTATATAATGTCCACCCCAAATATTCACTATACTGACGTGTTAATGTAACGGAGCCACCACTTGAGGTCACATTAGGGGCCACACCACCGAAGGCCCAAAATGACAACCTGTATGATTTGTTTGTGGTTAAAGGAAAGGAAGTATATAGATGCGCATATGGCGAGCTTCCGTCTAGCTCGAGATAATATTGGCCTGTCAAGGGTTGATGAGGTCCAGATGTAATATTTTTTACACTTGTGTTATCAAAATGCCAGTTACCGTTATTATAGTCACCAGTTTGTGTAAAAGGGCCTTCAAAGCTAGTGTACGCGATGTCAGTATATTTTGCGTTTGTAGCAGTTGCTATTTTTTCTCCAATGCGTGTGTCATAAATGGCACTGGAATACTTCTCCATGTCATTATACCGTGTTTGCAATACATTCCCATGATCATCATAAACCTGATTTTCTTGTAGCTTGAAAAAGTTAACTCCTCCGGGGATTCCAGAAACCACAGCAGGATAATCAGCAAGTGCAGATGGTTGAATTGGGGTTGTTGTTTTGGATGCGAATACAGATGGGAACGTAACAAAATTACCTGATGGAACTATATTTTTAGAGTTATAATTCAAAACAACGTCGCCGTTACTGGTTTGTAATTTCCAAAATTTGGTCGTTAGCAAATGTTGAATTACGCCGTAAGAGTTGGTAGGCAGGCCGTTTGTAAAATAATTATAGGTATAATCATATTCCTTTTTATAATTGTCCCCTTTGCTATCTGTCCATGTTTCGTTTAGTATATTCAAATGGGTATCGTATGTATAATTTATTGTTTTGGTAAGGCTATTAGCGCCTGAATACATTATATCATTGACCTGGCTTACATAATATGCCTCGCCATCGAAAAAGCCATAAGAATTATTCAAATAATTTTTACTGTAATAATACCTCTGCCCAGGATTAAATCCAGTTATACTTGAAGTGTTATACACATCATTTGGATCATAATATCCAATAGTTGGTGTTTGCGTACTTCTAAGCCTGTACGTAAAAATAGTAAGGCCACCACCACCCTGATTATACATATGCCCACAATTAGCATATGAATATTGCTTTTCTGATGAGGGTATAGTATTATTTGCTTGATAAAATTTTATATTTCTAACAAGACCTAACTGTGAGGTTGCTAAACAGTTTGGAATGTTATGTGCATACACTTCGCTATTGTCTCCGCTTAGGAGAGGTACTCCATTGCCTGTTGGTAAGGCAGCTTGTGGTCCAAGATTATAAACATATTGTGGGCCTATGTTCCAGTATGTATAATCTGTTTCAGAAAGTTTTTCGTTATTGAAACCAGATGAGGTTACAGAAGCGTTTGTATATCCATGGTTAGAATTTCTATAAGATGCCAATGGAGTTAAAAAATTATTAGTGTAAACTAACTCATCAATTACGGGATTACTAACCGGACAACATGCAGTATGCGAATTTGGTCCCAATATATTTACAGTGCAGGGTTGTGCATCAAACACTGTAGGGTACCAAAAATATGCCCCCAAACCAAACCAGACACCATTAGTAAAATTGTAACTCTTGGTTATCGTATTACTTGCACTGTAGCCATCGCTCTGCACTATTTTATCTATACACAGCCCGTCATAAGGATTATTCCCTGTATAAGGATGAAAATTGTCACTGTTAACCGGATAGGCTGCACTTATAGAATGGGCTTTATAACTAAAGGTGGTCGTGCCTCCCATTCCATTAGTCATAGAAGTTAATACTGACGCGGGCAAATAATTTATATTTGGTGTTCGATCTGTACCATAACTAATATTAGTAGGAGTGAAATTCCAAGTTGCATTATAAAAAAGATCAAGAACATTATGATATGGAATGTTGAAATAATGCGGAACACTACCAACCATCAGAGGTGTTGTAGATCCATTATTGTAATATCCAAAATAATCAGTACCGTTCGATAATCGAGGAGGAAGTGATGTAGTGTTATAAGTAAAAGTATAATACTGATCCGTTGCTGTACCGTCAGTACCTTGCCTTCTGATCCCTTTCAATTTTAATCTGGTATCTAAACTTAGCGTATTGTTAGCTTGAGAGTACGTATAGCCATTTGACATCATATTATTTACCAGATTGCTTATTGTCGGGTCGGCATAATTGAGCTCTGCATTATTTAAAATGGGGTACATTGACATTATTGACATCGCTGTAGGGGAAGTTAATGTCCCTATTGGCGTATTGAAATAAGCGTAATCGAATAAATATGTTATCGTATTACTACAAAAATTATCGTATTTATTATTTATACTTATTGAATTGACTGTAAACTGGCCTGGTACATCTATCCGGTTATATGGTTGCTGTTGGATGTTATTGAAATTAATATTCAAATTATTGGGATAAGTTATGGCTTTTATATGCGACATGTAACCGGTCCAATTAACAGTTTCCTCAACAATGCTGTTGTCATTAACAGGAAAACCCGGTATATAGCTGGCGATTTGTGCGGTTGGCACTCCAGCATATTCATTCACAGTTTGATTTTGATAATAAGGGAATGTTATTGGGAAACTACTATAAGTATAATTAATTGTTTTACCGGTATAGGTAACTATTTGAGTACAATACCATTTGGTAGGGGCATAATATGAAAACCCATTGAAATTTTTATTTTGAATATCAACCTGGTTAAAATAAAATACATTTCCTTTTTCATCCGTAACCTTAAAAGTGATGTAATCGCTTTGACTAGAGCCAACGGTTGTGGGGAAATTAGATGATACAGCACCATTATATACCCATTGAGCTGTTATTCCATTCGCGGGCGATGTAGTTGTGACAAAACCCGTTGATGTACCAAAATTAACAATTTGGAATTGGATTGCTCTTCCTGCAAGATTTAAGGTAAAAACATCTGTCTGATTGTCTTTTAAACCGGTTGCATTAACCCATGTCCCGGAATAGGACTCCGAAGCATCTGTTGTAGCAAAAGATGCAGGTATGAAAATTTCATCTTCAACCCCTCTTACATCTCTTTCAATATAACTACATGCATTTAAATTCCATCCCAGGCCTACAGACGATGCGGTCTGATCAACTTTGATCCCCTTTGTATTATAATTTAAAGATACCCCCAGATTTAAATCATCTACAGAATAATTGTAGATCGGAATACTTATACTGGCAATGCCTGTATATAGATCTACGTCATAATTACTATTGGCCGTTCCTTGCGAAGAAGCGCCAGGTAGCGTTTCGGACGCTGCTGAAACATCCATACCAGCTAATTGCCCCAGAGAACTATTACTAATTAGTAATAACCCTGCAATAATTTGAAAGAATTTTCTTTGCTTCATACCTCTGTATTTATTTACTATACCTATTTTGTTATCGTTGAAAATCGTATTAAAAATGGGCTGCTCAGCCCTTTTTGCTGCCACCATATATCGTATAGCAGTTGTATGGCCCCATTGTATTTTGAATTGATCTTATAGCTTTTTGTAAGCCCGACCAATACACTTTCGCTATAGGTAGTTGTATTGTGTGCTGATGGCGTAATGTCGGTTGCTACATTTTCAGGCTGCTTTATAAATACAGCTTGCTTATACATACGCTCATAACCTACATAGGTACCTACCCCATACTGCCATTGCCAGGTTGTATAACTTCGCAGCCCCACTCCCTGAAACGAAAACTGTACATTACTCCAGCTTTGCCCTAAACCCATTGCAGAGGCAACACCCAGCCCGTAAACCAATTTAGGTGTTTGTTTAAAACCTACCATAGCAGATGCTTCCAGCATGGCCGGCTGGCCATCTGCTGTGGCACGGGTTGTTTGCCAGTTGTATTGTTTTTCTAAACGTTTCCAAAATGGTTTTCCTCGTTCAGGGTTTATTTTAAAAGAGGGTTTGCTGGTATTCTTGAGCTGTTGTAGAGATTGCTTGGTCTGCTTTGCATCATTAATAGAGCTTTGCACTCTATTCAGCTTGTCCTGGAACTGGGATATCTGCGAGCTTACCTGTTGGGTTATAGCTCCCATATTTCCGCCAAACTTCTGCTGCAGGCTATTTTGCAGCTGGCTCTTGGTCTGGTATCCCATCTTTTCCAGATCGCTTGCAGATGAAGCGCCAGCCGTCATGCCACCTGCACCACCCGCTTGCCCTTTCATGGCCTGGTCAAACCCTTCAGAGCCTTCCAGGTATTCAAGCGCTTTATCTTCAGCCTTGGATGGGTCTTCCTCCATGTCTTTATAGACATTCATCTTCGCCTTACCATAAAACACCTGTTTCTCTATTCCTGTAAATCCCGGTACATCCCCTTGCGCTGCAATGCTCTTCAGGCTATTGGTACGCTGCGTGATCAGGCTGTTGATATAGGTGTGATAGTTCAACTCCGTCTGCTGTTTGGTGAGTTCAGAAGTATATCCTTGCATTTGAGGTGAATTGCCACTTTTACTTTGCACAAAAGCTTCAACACCTTTCAGGCTGTCTGTAATAGGGTTCTTGGCTGATTTGGTTCGTGCAGCCATAGTAGCACTATCAGCATTCATTAAATGCCCGATGGAATCGTAAGAGAGATTTTGTTGTTTATAACGGGAGTATGCTACAGAATCAGTGCTTTTTAATTTAGTAGCGAGTTTCTGTTCTTTTCTTTTAAGTTTGTTTATGAGCTTCTGCTGTTGCTTTTCAAGGCGGGCATTGTACTTATCAACAGCCTTTATTTTCAGATCAAGATAATGAGTGCCTTGTGTTATAATTTGTCCATTTTCCTCTTGTGCAAAGGAAAATACCGGAACAAATAAATAAAAACAAAAAAGCAGTGTAAACGCTCTCATTACAAGGGGTTTATAGATAGTAGCGCAAACATAGTAATGTCGTTTGAAATATGCAAGAGTGCATTAACAACTTTTTAAGAAATTAATTTATGGGGTAATAAATAAAGAATATGCAGGTGATGATAAGAGTTCTTATGAGATAAAAATGCTGCAATTCAGCTGCCAAACGATAACGCATTAAGAAATATTCACGTGTCAATATTGACACCACAAATGAAATACTACAATGACACTTCTGAGTTTAAAGATTACTGACAGAAACTTAGAACTGGGTTGCAAGCGCTACAACAATTAAGAAAATGGTCATAAATGACGTTTGGGAATTTTTTCCCAAATCAACGATGTGATCGAATTTTTCATCAGTTATACCTCTCCGCCAAATATGATTACTTCGATCGTGACTAATTTTGTAGACCGTTTTTATAGACCACTTGAATGATCATTGGTCTTTGATAGCTTGAGAAACTGTCAAACGGCTGCATTAGGCCCTTCCTAGTGAGTTATTTTATGCTTTAAGTATAAATGCCAGTCTATAATTATTATTGTCTTCCTATTGAGAATTGTAAGTGAGGTTCTTCTGAACCTTACAAACGAAAAAAGCGGACACCTCTCGATATCCGCTTCACCAACTCAAATCATCAACTTTCTACTTAATCTTAAACCCAAGTGCCTTCGCTACCTTGAGAAATGGCTGGATGTTGGCAGCCGTGAACTGGTTACATACAGCGATCTTCTTATCCTTGAGCTTGATGACCTGTGTTTCTTTGAGGAAGTAACGATCACGTTTACCTGATATTTCTCGTGCAGTCGCTTCATCCTGAAATATACCAAACCGTTTCAGAAGGTCATCAGCAAATACTTCCTTCAATTGTTTGTATGTTGTGCTTGGGTTTTCTTCAACATACTTGGCAACCACGGCCCTTACAAGTGGCCCCTTGCCATACTCTTCGCCGTTGAACTTAAATTTTGAGTTGTCACGAGCCGAAGACTTTACAGTAGTCTTCTTATCCTTCACAGGTCCGTTGTCTTCTTCATTTGTGGTCGCCTCATCGTCATCGTTGGCTTCTACCCCATCTTCGTCACCTTCCAATTCTCCGTCACCTTCTTGTTCCTCTTCTTCGTCCGTTACATCTTGTTCTTCTTCACCATCATTTTCATTGATAGAATAGGTAGCATCCGCGCCGCCACCTTCTACCGTGATAGAACCTTGCTTCTCCAATTTCTTCAGGAGGTTGAATAGCGGTAGGCCTTTCAGGTCAGTGCCTTCACTGATGGCTGCTTTGGTTGAATCTGGGTTTGCTGTGATGAACCCAATCAGTACTTCTTCGTTTGTCTGTTGCATAAAATGATGTTTTTATACAGCGAGTGTAGCAGGAAGAAATGGAACCGGGAAATAATGAGGGCGTTGTTAGCGGAACATTAGCATTACCACCATACTTTGAATTTATTCAAAACTGGTTGAATATTTTCATTTACTATTGAATATTTGTAATTTCCTGTTAATTATCAATATGTAATTTAATTGAGCCTCCTAATTCTCATAATCAAATTCACACGGTTAATGTAAGTACCTAATGAATACAATTGAACTAATAAAAAATCAGATAGGACAAATTGCTAAACTAGAGAAGTCAGTATTTCTCGATTCCATTATTTTACATTTAGAGAGAGCGGAATACTATTATAGTCTTGGAGAAAATGATAACGATTACTACAATGATGTTGTATATAGGACAAATCAGGCTTATGAAGGAGCTTTAAAAGAAGCCTATAATGTCTTAGCTGATAAATCGCAATCAGAAGTCACCAAAGAGACACCTTATAAAATTGAAAAATACTTAGAAGACAATTCTATATTTAAAGAACGTGTCTTAGAATTATTCAAAAATTATCGAAATGAATGGAGGAATAAATCAACTCATGACTATAAGTTATTTTTCGATAACAGTGAAGCATTCATTGCTCTTACAAGTGTCTCTTCCTTTGTTCATTTGTTGTTAAATCAAATTATTGAAAGAGTAGCATTTGAACGTCAAAAAAGCAAAATTGAAAATTCAAAAAGCGAACTGTATATGTTAAAGGAGAAGGGACTTACAGCAGCTTCAGGGATATTTAATATTGTCACTATGTTCCTTATGGAGATTGATTATACAGATTTAAAAGAGGATCACACATTAGAATCTGAATTGATGGGCTTTTTAAAAGCAAACTTAAAGTCGTTTTTAGATGATGGTGCTATTATAAGGGAAGATGTTAAAATAAAAGGCAATTTAAGACCTGATTTTATTATTGAATGTGGAAAAGACAAAATAATTCTTGAGGTCAAAAAGTTTTCTGGAGAATTAAATATTGAATCTTCATTACAGCAATTATTATCGTATTTAGAATACTCCGATACTTATCAGGGAATAATATTTGCGTTTGACGTTTCAAATAAAGTTAGATCAATGATTATGAAAGAGCATACTTTAGAAGTCAATAATTCAAAGTATACTCTCAGAATTATCAGTAATCAAGGTATTTCTTAAAAATTGACTACAAGAACGATCGACTTATTGAAAAGATTCGCACTTATCTCAAGGATTGATGTCTGGTAGATTCTGGCGCATGCATTTCGCTTCCAAATCATTTTCAAGCATAAAACCGCTTGCCCGAAGAACTTTAGTCTCAAAAACGCCAAAATAAGTGTTCATCAAGAACCTGTGGCGGAATTGACGTAAGTAAAAAGCCATTCAGAAATTGTCTCACATCTTTACAATACCATATTCACGTTAAAATAAAATCGGTGTCACAATTGACTAATGAAAGTTTAGCCTAAAAATAAGATTCAATACAAAATCAATTTCGCATTCTGGCTCAATCTGGAGCTTGCCTGCCATCTCCAAATCTTGTTCGAGTATAAACTGCTTACTTTAAGTCAGAAGTCCTCAAATGAGACTGTATCACAAAGGTTCATCTGGACCTTTCTATAATTAGTCAATATATTTTATATTTCTTCCTGTCAATATTGACAGCTCCACATCACATCAAGTATTTCCCACAAATCATCTGATCTTTTCTGGAACAAAGAAATAAATCTTCACTTCTTTTTTCCTGATCTGTTTTGCTTCTATTCTCGCCGTATACATTTTCAATTTTACAATCGAATCTGTATGCAGCAAGTAGCCGGTCATTTGAGAGATGAGATGTGAAAGCTGAAACAATATTGATCAGTTTTAATTGCCAAGCTTGTTTCTCTCAAAGACATCTCCAGCAACTCTATTTCAAACAAAATGTTCAGCTACTTCACAAAAGGCACGAAGAATTGCACACCAGACAAAAAGATCTCCATCGAAGCGCTTGTAAAAGAAATCAGGAAAGACAACAAACCAATCATTCAACAGATCAGGAATCTTGATACCAATGATCTTGAATGCAATTCAAAGAAGAAGTCTTTAAAACAACATCTTCCATACATCACACCATGTTGTACAGTTTCATATCGAAATGATGACAGCATAAAAGAATTCAGCGGTTATATGTATTTCGACATCGACAACATCGATGACGCTGTAAGCCATAAAATGAAACTCATCAATGAATACAAAGAATATATCAGCATGATCTGTCTTTCTTGTTCAGGAACAGGTCTTTCAATTCTAACGAAAATTGAAAATGAGATCACAGCTTTGAACTTCGATTCAATCAGAGAATATATCTGTAAGAATATTTTCAAAGATCTAAACCTTGATCCAAAGACAAAAAGCAAATCAAATGCCTGGTATGTTTCTTACGATCCTCATTGTTATTTTGAATCTTCATCAGTCATTGAGATTCCAGAAGAGTTTATAAGAAATAAACAATTTAAAGAGAACACAAAAGGTGCATTACCTACAATATCTATACCTCCCTCCGATAATGTAGGCAATGCACCTTTTGAATATCAACGTATTCCTATCTCAGAAATCTATGATACTCTTAAATTCAAGACAGAGGTTGTCGTTGAGAATAGGATCTTTGATCTGAAACCTGTTGAATATTGTGAGATCTATATAGGCCATGACTATCAGATACCCAAAGGAAAGAAAGAAGCAATATTTGCGCAACTCATACACAACCTTATATACCTAAATCCTGATGTTGATCCTGATTATATCCTCAACTATATCATCTACCTGAATTTTAACAAGACAGTTCCTGGAACAGAGGCATCAATGAATGATCTGACACGTTTCTTTAACAGAATATATAATGGCATCGAGAAAGGAATCTTTAAGCCTAAGGTCAGAATAAAATATTTCCACTGTAGACCGAATACAATATCTCCCAAAGAACAGAAAGCATTATCAATAAGAATGACATCTGCATACAAGATCAATCATTCGATCACTCAACTAAGAGATGCAAGAGAATATTTAGAAGAAGAGAAAAGAAAAAGTGCATTACCTACATTATCGGGTAGAAGTATAGATATTGTAGGAAATGCACCTTTTATAAAAGTAACACAGAAAGAAATTGAGCAATTCTTCAAGAATCAGTCAACAGAAAATGGATGTAAAGGCATAGCCATAAGAACAATAAAAAGATACTGGAATGTTGAACCTTTCGATTTGGAAGAAATTGCAAGAGAGGAAAATGAAAGAATACAGATAACATATATTCAAAAGGAAGAGAAACAGGAGCCAGACATCAAGCAACAACTTGAAGAAATAAGAAGAATAATGAAAAGAAGGACCGCAATTTCTGCCAGAAAGAAAAGAAAGATCAAATGATGTGAAAAGTGGCAATTTCTTTCAGAGTCGCAATTCAAAGATCATTCGACAGAGTAATTTAGTATCAAGCAATGCCTTCATGAACAAACTTTAAGCTTCCAACTTTGAGGCTTCAGCGATACAATCCATAAACAGGCAAGAAAGCTGTTTAGGTGTTCGCTGTCAAGTCCAAACCAAAATGGCGTACAAATTGCCTATTCGACAAAAATCAGATCGTGATGATTGCACTTACAAAAAGTGAGGTGTTCAGTAGCTTATTTAATGCACGTTTATGGTGATTCGACCTAATGAATGTGATAATTCATATTGCAGAATAGCTTACGTTTGCCATAGATATATTTTTATTATTTTCAACGTCACAGCAAAATGTCCTTCGACCTCAAATCTCTTGGAATTAAATTAAAAAGATGTAGAGAACAACTTCAACTTACTCTTAAAGAAGTTGAAGAAGGCACAGGCATTTTAATGTCTATTGTTGATAGTTATGAAAAGGGAATAGTTGAACCATCAGGAGATGAGATATTGATATTTTCCGATTTTTACAAACAGGACTATCTTTTCTTTATAAGCAATCAAAAATTATCTGCATCTGAAGAGATTGATATTTTATACCGGAAACACGGTGGTTCATTTTCTAAAGAAGATAGGTGGACAATACAAGAATTTCTTTTTTTATGTGAAGGTGAGCAGTTTTTATGGGACGAACTAGGTTTTATTCCTAAAACTTTTAGTTTCACTTCAAGCGGCACTTTCTTTAAAGGCCATGGAGAACAAGGCGCAAAATCTCTAAGACAGCATTTAGGATATAGACCAAATACAATAATTCAAGACATTTATTATGACTTGAGAAATATTGGTGTTCACATCTTTAGACGGCGTCTATCAAACTCTAATATTTCTGGTCTTTTTATCAAGCACCCAACAGCTGGTAAATGTATACTTGTAAATTATGATGAAGATATCTTTCGTCAAAACTTTACTCTTGCACACGAGCTAGGACATTCTATATTTGACTCAAATGATAAGATTAATATATCCTTCCTGAATGATGGCAAGGACAATAATTTGATTGAAATTCGCGCTAACACCTTTGCCTCTAATTTCTTAATTTCTAAAGAGGCGATACGAGACTTAAATATTTCGCATTGGAATGAAGATGTTATTTTACGGCTTGCAAACCAATTTAAAACTAATATTTTACCACTACTTATTTCTTTGAAAGAAGGGAAATTTATTGGTCAATCTCAATACGATAGCTATTCAAAACTTAAAATTCCTATTACTGATAAGTTAGATTCAGAATTAAATTTTTCTTTTGGGAAACTCAAGGAAGCTAAGTCAAAATTATTGGAGAAGGGATTGTCGACTTTCTATGTAAATAAATGTTTTGAATGTTACGTCAAGGGTTTTATATCTGAACGAAGATTTGCAGAATTATTACTTACAAATGAATTTGAATTGCCGTTCATCCTCGAAATGTTTTCATTAAAGTTAAACCATGGAAATTGATATAACAACATTAGAAAAAATTAACGTTATAGACAGTTGCTCAATTTGGAATATTATTTCATCGGGCATTTTATTATCGGCTTCATTAAATAGTAAGTGCTGTTTTTCAATAACTAAATTTGTAGAGTATGAGTGTTTATTTAAAAAAAGGAGTGACTTCAAAGTATCAGAAGTGGAGCTTAAAAATAAATTAAAAGCACTTCTAACAAAACAATCATTTAATAGCTATCCACTTAACATATCTGATCTACAGGAAATAGAGCTTCTTCGAAATAGAAAAAATTTAGGCCTTGGTGAATTATCCTCAATAGCGTTTGCAAAACGAACTAGCCAATCATTTTTTACTGATGACCAAGGAGCAAGAAAATTTGCTAAGGAAGTATTAGGTTCGAGTAAAGTTCAAACTACTCCACATTTATATGGATGGCTTTTGTTTAATCAATATTTAAATGAAAGCGATTTAAAACAAATTCTTATTGAGCATAATCTTAACAATAGACCTTTAGAGAAATATTTTAGAGAGGCACATCAGGAATGTCTACGGATAAAATTAATATTGAGATAAAGATACTTAAAGCCCTAATTCAAAGGATAGACGATTACCATAACTCAGGATGTAACCATTGTGCTAAGTCTGAAGTAACAAGTTTATCGATAAATCCTAACTCTTCGATTTGTTTTTTTATTGGAAAGTATTGATCTCTATTAAGTAAAGGATTGATTATGATATTGAAGGGTAAATTCTGTGCTTTATCAATGGTATAATTATAACCTACATAGGAGAACAGATGAGGTTGTTCAATTACAAACCTATACTCATTTTCATATTTGAACGCCACCTCTTTTCGAAATGCAAGTTGAGTAACTGTCTGGTCGATCAAAGTCTTTGTATCTGCACCTATCAATGTTTTGTATGCAATTTTACCATAAGTAAATTCAGTCCTATAAAAATGACTCATGTGGTTTCTGATAGAATACTCCTTTATCAGCCTTATTAGATCTGTTCTTTTAAATCTTATTGCAGTGGTTCTCCTATTTTCAATTGTCTCCGAATATGTATCCCATAATACAAGACTTTCTCTATCTGCCAAATGCCAGCAACTGATAAGAAATCTTTTTTTCCTGGCTTCGATCTTATCATAATCGGGCTTAACCTCTAATAAATCTGTAATACTTACACACTCCATCTTATCGCCAAATACATCAGCTCTGGAAAACCAAATACTGCCTGTATTAAGAAATCGCTCGAGATTATGTTTAGATAGAAACTTATATAGGTATTGTTCCGTAGCAGCACTTGCGTGATAGCTACTCCATGCCATAAATGATTTAGTTTTCA
>Ga0207067_10164_pt1 | contig 21711 bp, 19 predicted proteins | sample Alteio_BWMinCont_25_FD_153484 | JGI IMG/M metagenome (GOLD analysis project Ga0207067, IMG submission 153484) | Enriched cells from forest soil in Barre Woods Harvard Forest LTER site, Petersham, Massachusetts, United States -... | ecosystem: Environmental > Terrestrial > Soil > Temperate forest >...
GCCACTTCGTATTTCACTTCCTATTTGTCCAACAGATATACCTTCCCGGTTTGCGCGTTCACGGTTAATATCAAAAACAATTTCAGGCTTATTATTCTGGAAATCCGATTTTAGTTCTTCAATACCGGCTACGTGTTTTGTCTCCAGGTGATTTTTTAAATCGGCAGCAGTTTTGATCAGGGCAGTCAGGTTGTCGCCTGATAATTCAATACTGATGGGCTTGGCAGTGGGCGGACCAGATGCTTCCTGATTGACAGTAATTTGCGCACCGGGAATCCCTTTTACCGCTTCACGGACAAGGTCTAAGTATTTCGAAGTGGATTGTCCATGACGCTCCCCGAAAGGAACAAATGCAACTGTAACTTTTCCACGATTTGCATAGGTACCCTGGTCCTCATCCTGAGGATCGGTAACACCAACTGCAACATTGGCAATCACAGAGGATACAATGTCATTTTTTTCTCCTTTTGGATAGAGAACATCATTCACTCTTTTTTCAACACCCAATAAAACCTTATTTGTAAAAGCCTGATCCGTTCCTATTGGCATACTCAAGTAGACGTATACGAAGTTAGGTTCTGATTTAGGAAAGAAAACCACCTTTGGTGAACGGACAGACATAAACCACAAAGAAAAAATAAATAAAAGAATAATAGAAAAAAGAACAAAATTTGGTCGTTTTAAATTAATTGGTCTAAATATTCTTTTGAAAATAGGGAATAAAAAATATTTAGAATAAAATTTATTTCTATGTACATAAAACCATTTAAGGTAAGGATGAGAAATAAAATTTTTGATTGAGTCAAGGGCTTTAAATATTCGCTTTCTAAGGTTTTCAACAATAACTATTCTACTTAGGAAGTAAAAAATTCCGAATAAATAAATATGAACCCTTCTCATACTCGTGACCCAGGTTACCATTCTGACATAAAATCCAATTACTTTCGGCCAGATGCGGGTTTGAAAAGTATGGATCCATTTAATAAGAATAAAATGGTGCAACAGGAAAATGGCTAATAGTGTAAGTGTAAAATTGCCCATGCCCGCATTGTGTCCAAGATAAAACAGGGCGGACATGAAAACCATAATCACGCTTACTATTTTTACACCTTTGGTGAATGTCCGTTTATCATACTCCCCTTCTTTATGCGGACGCATGAAGGTTACGGCAAAAACAGGATTAATGATATACGCGACAACCAATGAGGCCATGAGTGTTATGATGAGGGTAATCGGCAGGAAGAACATGAACTCACCAATAACACCCTTCCAAAAAGCCAATGGAATGTAAGGAGCGAGTGTTGTAAGGGTTCCGGCCAAAACAGGCAGGAACACCTCTCCGGCAGCCATTTTTGCAGCCTGTACTATGCTTCTTTTTCCGTTTTCAAAAATACGATGGGTGTTCTCGATGACAACAATGGCATCATCCACTACAATACCCAGTGCCAGTAAGAAAGAGAACAGCACGATCATATTCAGTGTAAATCCTATCGTGGGCATTATAAGAAATGCCACAAACATCGAGAGCGGTACAGACATAGCCACAAAAATGGCATTGGTGGCACCCATAAAAAACATCAGGATAATTGTCACCAGAATAAAACCTATGATAATTGTATTAATGAGGTCATGCAGCGTTTCACGTGTTTTTTCACTCTGGTCACCTGTAACTACAATGTTCAGATCCTTTGGAAAAACGGACTTCTGCATTTCCTTTACAATGTCATTGATCTTATCTGAAGCGTCAATCAGGTTTTCTCCTGCACGTTTTACAACACTCAGTGTAATTACATTTTTACCAGCTAAGCGCGCGTAACTTTTTTGTTCTTCAAACGCATCTTTTACCTCGGCTATATCCTTTATGTAAATAGGAGCACCGGTCGGAGATTTAACAACAATATTGCGAATTTCATCTACTGTTTTAAATTCCTTCTTGATATTTAAAACCCTTCGTATACCGTCCATTTTAATATCACCACCGGATATAGTCCTGTTTTCATAGCCTATGGCACGTTCGATATCCCCTAATGAAATTTGGGCCGCCTGGATTTTATACATATCCACATTCACCTGTATTTCACGATCAAGCGAACCAATTCTGTCAACCCTGGTAATTTGTTTCATGGCTTCGATTCTGTCCTTTAACTGATCGGCATAGCTTTTAAGTTTGTTCAGATCAAAATCTCCGGAAAGATTCACATACATAATTGGAAGTTCCGATAAATCAATGTCCATTACTCCCGGGTCTGCAGGCAGGTCATTAGGCAGGTCACTCTTGGCTTTATCAACCGCATCTTTTACTTTCTGTTTAGCCTCCGGTATCTTCACATCCGTATTAAATTCAATGATCACATTTGAATAATCCTGAAAAGAATTGCTGGTCACTTTTTTTACTCCGGCGATTGCTTTTACCTGTTTTTCAATCTGCTTGGTCACTAAGTTTTCCATATTGGCAGGAGAGGTGCCAGGATAAACTGTGCTTACATATATTTTCGGGATAATGATTTCCGGAAAACTTTCTTTTGGCAAACCATTATACGCCATCAGCCCTGCAAAGGTGATAATGATGGTCATTATGTAAATCGCTGTGCGATTATCTATCGCCCAACTGGATGGTTTAAATTCTTTTAGCAGGTCTTTCATTTTAAACTCGTTTTTTCTATGGCCTATATCTTTTTAATATTTAATAGCTTCCCCTGCATTCAAATCCTGATAACCTGTGGTAACCAGTTTATCCCCTTCTTTTAAACCTGATACGATTTCGGCCTTGTCATTGTATATTTTTCCTGTCGTAACTCTTGTTTTTTTTGCTTTTCCGGAATCGTCAATAAAGACAAAATCACCTTCTTCCGCGTGTTGTATAGTGCCAACAGGAACTACAATTGCATTTTTGGTTGAATAATCCACAATCTTGAGAATAGCAATCATGTTTGGATGGTAATCTTTGTTATTGTCAAGCGCCACTTCCACATTAAAAGTCCTGTTCAGTGGGCTGATTACTTTTGCACTGAATGACACTGGGGCCATAACTGAATCATTAATATCCGGAAACAGTATCACAGCACGATCCCCTTTTTTTACTTTAGCTGCATAATTTTCAGGAACCTCCGCTTTCACTTTCAGATTCGTAAAATTTACAACTCGGATGGCTGACATGCCTGGAGAAGCCATCTGGCCAAGTTTCATAAATACTTCATCAACAGTACCATTAATAGGGGACTTAATACGTGTCATTTCCAATTGCTGTTGCATGGTGGAAATTCTTCTCGTAATGTTTTCTTTTTGATTTTTGGCTGTTATATATTGAACCTCTGAACCGATCTTCTGGTCCCAAAGTGTTTTTTGTTTATCGTACATGGTAATTGCGAGATCAAGTGCGTTTTGCATCTCAGCAATTGATTGTTGAATCACCTTTGCGTCCAGTTCGGCCAATACCTGACCCTTTGTAACCTCATCTCCTGCTTTTACATTTATGACACTTATAACCCCACCTGATTCTGGGCTGATGGTGACATTTTCGTCTGCATCTACCCTGCCCTGAACTTCAATATAGCTTGTAAAAAGCTGGGGCGCCAGGGCAGTAACAGATACTGTATTTACCTTTTCTTCTTTTTTAGAAGTGTCAGCTTGTGCAATGTCCACTTCCAGTTTTTCGATCTTGCCCTGAAGATCGCTCTGTTGTTTTTTTAGTTTTTCAAGTTCGGCTTTCTTATCACCAGAGTTATTTTTGCATGCCAATGTTAAAACTGACAAGGCAATTGCTGCAAATAAAATTTTTTTCATATTAAGATTTTTTTCAGTGTTCATTATTTTCTTATGAGCTCCTATTTCAGTTTTCCAACAGCTTTCAGGTAATCAACTTTTGAAACCAGCGCATCATACAAGGCATTAAAATAATTTGTTTGAGAATCCACCAATGCAGACTCTGCTGTATTCACTTCAAGGCTGGTCCCAACGCCTTCGTGGTATTTAATTTTTGTTACTTTCGCTACTTCTCCTGCAAGCTTCATGTTTTTATTTTGTGATTCCAGTGTACTTATGTTATTTTTCAGCATGATTTCAGCTGATTTTACCTGCACATCAATCCCAAGAGCGAGATTGGCCATATCATTTTCCGTTTTTTGAACATTCATTTTGCTTTGCTGGACTTTATAGGTTTTCTGAAACCCATTAAAAATGGGAATGCCCATCGTTACACCGAAAAGGCCATAATTATAAAAGAGTTTAGAATTCGCAAGATCCTGGGTCTTGATGTTTTGAGTAAACTCACCAACATTGGCAAACGCCGAGAGATTGGGCAATGCAGACAGCTTGTTGTTTTTCAAATCCAATTCATGCAGTCTTTTCTGAGTTTCAAGGAGGGAATATTCAATTCGGTTGCTGTAATTCATCTGTTCCGCCTTGGCCTCAGCAATTGGCTCAACTTTAAAATCGGCGATTTTCTGACTCACTGTCAATGTAATATTCAGGGGCATTGATAATTGGTATTTCAGAAGTACATAACTTAAAGACAGCAGATTATTAAAGTTTTCACGGGCAGAATGGATGGTATTTGTCGTAACTTCCAGGCGATTAACATCAATTTGCTCAACAATTCCCTGTTGATTCATGGCTTTTGTTTCAGCCAAAAGAGAATCAACCCTGATAACATTCTTATCGAATAATTCCAGTCGCTCTTCATTCACGACAACCATATAGTAAGCCTTAGTAACTGCTTCAATAACCTGAATTTGTGTCAGCTGGGTTGACTTATAAGAAAGTTCCCTATAGGTCTTTGCAGCTTGCAGACCTACAAAAAAAGCGCTGTTGAAGATCATCTGGCTAACGGTGGCGCCAGCGTCAATTCCGACCGGCAATTGAAAAATATTAGGAATGGCTACTACAGGTGGGCTTCCTTTAGGAAATGGAAAAAAAGAATTATTACTGGGCAAAAACATCTCTCTCAAAGGATTATTATCAGAATACTGTACACTGCCGCCTATTTGCGGTAAACCTATTCCCCTTGTTTCCCCAACCTTTGCATTTGCAATCGCCTCATCGAGACTTGCGTTTTTCATGGAATACTGGTTTTTAACCGCATAGTCAATCGCCTGCTGCAGTGTGAATGCAAATTTGGTACTATCCTTCGTCTGGGTAAAACCTGCGTTGATAAGTGCGGCCATAAAGACGCACAGTGAGAACAGTTTTCTCATATCATATTCTTTTTGTACGATTCAATCATTTTATATGCTTTTAAGGTGCAAATGCCATACAGGAAATGTTCCGCCAAAGCAAGTTGTACTTCAATTAACTTAAACTTATCAATAGGGAAAACTTCGGGGTTAAATCCCATCTCTATTTCCTCCATCCTAAGCCGGGCGAAAATTTTAGGGTTAACATCTGACCGTACAAGTTTGTCCTTTATACCTTTTACAATCATTTTCTCTACTATTCCTAAAATAAATTCCCCTTTAAAATCCTTAAATAATTGCCAGGCTTTCGGGTGGAATTTCTGTAAGTCATAAAAAATCACCGGGTTGATCTTTGAAAATAACTCACTCATGCGGCTCATGATGCAAAACACTTCATCTACAATATTTTTTGCATCCTGCTGAATACAGGTAAAGTCATGCTTATCACCCTTGAGTTTTGCCTTGATCAGGTATAGGACAAGTTCCTCTTTATCTTTAAAACTACCATAAATGGTTTTTTTGGAAACGCCCAGATGATTGGCGATTTCATCCATGGTAATGCGCCTGATCCCAAAGCGGAAAAACAACTCCTGTGCGCCTAATGCTATTCTTTCCTTAGTGCCCATTACTCATCTATCCTTAGCTTGCTAATTTAGCGGGGCGAAACTACGGAAACTATTTTAATGCCGCAAGTTTTCTTTAAAACATTGTTTTATTCCTTAAATTTGCATAATGAAGAAAAACCTGTTTATAGCTTTTGAAGGCATTGATGGAAGTGGAAAAAGCACCCAGGTAAAACTCTTATCCTATAATTTACAAAATGCAGGGCACAAGGTGTATCTGACCTGCGAACCTACTGACAGTCCGATAGGCAAATTAATCCGGGATATCTTTAATCATAGAATGGAGGGAGACCACAGGACCATTGCCGGGCTTTTTGTTGCAGACCGGCTGGATCATTTGCTGAACAAAACAAACGGCATTCTGAAGAAGCTCGAGGAAGGTTACACAGTTATTTCAGACAGGTATTGTTTTTCTTCTTATGCCTATCAGGGTACTCATATGCCAATGGAATGGGTGATAGAAGCAAATTCTATAAGTGCGGGTCTGTTGCGGCCAGATTTGAACATATATCTGGACATTCCTCCGGAAGCTGGTATGACGAGGCTAAATAATAATCGCAGCTCGATCGAGTTGTACGAAACACTTGAAAATTTAAAAAACGTCCGTAGTAAATATTTGGAGGCATTTGACCTACTGAAAACAAAAGAAAAGGTTTTTAGTTTAGATGGAAACAGGGCCCCTCATATTATTGCATCTGAAATTTGGACCGAGATAGCAGGCCTGAGCTAACTACTTCTTAGCTTTTCGAGGGATTTAAACAATTGAATTTCTTCAGCGTTCAGATTTTTTGGAAAATGCACATTGATCTTTACATAATAATCACCGAATTCATTTTCTTTCCCATAAACTGGCATACCCAGTCCTTTTAACCTCAAAACCTTACCGGATTCTGTTTCCTTGGGAATAGTTATTCGTGTAGGCCCTTTAATGGTTTGAATGTTTGTTTTTCCACCCAACAGGGCGGTATATAAATCAACGGAAGCATCTGCATACAAATCGTCGCCTTCTCTTTTAAATGGAGGCTGGTCCTCAATCTCAATAGTAATATACAAATCACCAGCGCTTTCACCGCCGGAGCCGGAGCTTCCATAGCCCTTCAGCTTAATCACCTGCCCGTTCCCCGTACCTGGTTTTAATTTTATCCTGATTTTTTTCCCACTCAGGCTAAATTCCTTGGAGGCACCATGATAGGCTTCGTTAAGTGTAATAGCAAATTTTGCATTGTGATCACTTCCTTTAGAAGACCTTGTTCTGCCCCTTCTTCCTCCTGATGTTTGTCCAAATATATTTTCAAAAAAATCTGAAAAGTCACCTTCCCCAAAACTTTCTCCTCCTGAAGATTGCTGTGTATGCTGTCTGCCCTGCCCCGAATTTGACCATTTTGACCAATCAAATCCCTCGGAGCCATTCTGCTGCTGATAGGAATTGTAATTCGAACCTAACTCATCGTATTTCTTCCTTTTTTCCAGATCACTTAGGACATCATTGGCCTCATTCATCTCTTTGAATTTTTCTTCCGCTGCCTTATTCCCGGGGTTTTTGTCCGGGTGATACTTGATTGCAAGCTTGCGATAGGCCTTCTTTATTTCATCCGCCGTTGCTGTTTTGGAAACGCCGAGTATTTTGTAATAGTCCTTAAAATCCATAAATTAAATATTCTTTAATAACTGATAACGCAAATAAAGGTAATCAATTTGAAGGTTTTTGACTGTGATATTAATTGCATTATCCCTCAAATTTGCGTTTTTTTGCAGGCAGACTAATACATTGAAATGGAATACAGGAAAATAAGTGATTTACTAAAATCGACCGAATTCGGAAAAGAGGTAGGAGTAAGAGGATGGGTACGCACCAAGAGAGGCAATAAAAATGTGGCATTTATTGCTGTTAATGACGGTTCTGTAATTCACACTATACAGGCTGTTGTTGATCTTTCCAAAATTCCGGAAGAAACACTTAAGCATGTTACTACCGGAGCTTGCGTATACATAACAGGAATACTTGCACAATCCCAGGGGCAAGGGCAAAGCGTTGAAATTCAAACAACTGCATTAGAGATTGTTGGGTTATGTGATGAAACGTTCCCGCTTCAAAAGAAAGCCCATACATTAGAGTTCCTGCGGGAAATAGCTCACTTGCGACCCCGTACCAATACCTTTGGAGCCATCCTGCGCATCCGCCATCACATGGCATTTGCCATTCATAAATTTTTTAATGACAAAGGTTTTTTCTATTTACACGCTCCTATTATAACAGGATCGGATGCAGAAGGTGCAGGTGAAATGTTTCGTGTGACAACGCTGGATATGAACAATCCGCCCCGTAATACAGACGGGTCGGTTGATGACAAGCAGGATTTTTTTGGCAAAGAAACCAACCTGACCGTTTCTGGACAACTCCAGGCCGAATTGGCTGCTGCTGCTCTTGGTTTGGTCTATACATTTGGCCCTACTTTTCGCGCTGAAAACTCAAATACACCCCGTCACCTGGCCGAATTCTGGATGATGGAGCCCGAAATGGCTTTTTATGATATTACTGCCAATATGGATCTGGCGGAAAGTATGCTCAAATATGTTGTTCAGTATGCCCTTGAAAAATGTAAAGATGATCTGGAATTCCTCAACATAAGGGCCATTGAAGAAGATAAAACAAAAAAACAGAACGAACGAAGCAAGACCACCTTGTTGGAAAGGTTGCAGGCAGTAGTAGACCATTCATTTAAACGAATTACATATACGGAGGGCATTGCTGTATTGAAATCAGCTGACAAAAAATTTGAGTTTAAACCGGAATGGGGGAGTGACCTTCAAAAAGAGCATGAGAATTACTTAGTGGACCATTTTGGAGTCCCGGTAATAGTAACTGATTATCCAAAGGACATCAAGGCTTTTTACATGAAGCTGAATGAAGACGGAAAGACTGTCCGTGCCATGGATATACTCTTTCCTTATATAGGAGAAATGATTGGAGGGTCGCAAAGAGAGGAAAATTATGACAAGCTGTATGCCCGGATTAAAGAAATGCACATTCATGAGGAAAGCTTAGGATGGTACCTCGAAACCCGTAAATTTGGAACATTCCCGCACAGTGGATTCGGACTTGGTTTTGAACGCCTGATTTTATTTATCACAGGAATGAGTAATGTAAGGGATGTCATCCCCTTCCCAAGAACTCCCAAAAACGCAGAATTTTAATAAAATGTCATTAAGACAAAATTTAAGTCAAAAGCAACTTCAGAAATTATCTCCTCAGCAGATTCAGCTGATGAAGATGCTGCAATTGCCCACCATTGCCCTTGAACAGCGGATTAAAGAAGAGATGGAAGCCAATCCGGCTCTGGAAGAAGGAGAAGAGGAAGAGGAGGAGGTAAACGACGAGGAAGAGGAAATACTCAATGAAGAAACCGGTGATGAGGATAGTGAAGAGGAGATGCAGGTGGATAAAGATGAATTTACCATGGACGATTACATGGACGAAGAGGAAGGAGAATCCTATAAACTAAAAGTCAATAATACCGGCCCGGATGATGAACGTAAGGAAATTCCTATTACTTCAGGAGTGGGTTTGCAGGAAATGCTGGAGGTTCAGCTTGGGTTAAAAGATCACCTCGATGACCACCAGTACCAAATTGCACTCTATCTGATCGGTAATATGGATGATGAGGGATACCTGCGTCGTGACTTGGTTTCCATCGTTGATGACATTGCCTTTTCCCAGAATGTAATTACAACAGAAAAAGAATTGTTGGATTTGCTGCACGTGATTCAGCAGTTTGATCCCCCCGGAGTTGGGGCGCGTGACCTGCAGGAATGTTTGCTCCTTCAGTTGAAACGGAAAGACCAACATTCTGAAATTGTGCAGTTGGCAGTTAAAGTGGTAGAAACACAAATGGAAGAATTTTCAAAAAAACATTATGAAAAGATTGAAAAGAAGTTAGGAATATCAGATGAGCGGCTGAAAGAAGTCATACATGAAATTCTAAAACTTGATCCCAAACCCGGCAACTCAAACAGTGATACCCAAAAAAACATACAGGAAATCATTCCCGACTTTGTTTTAACAAACAGCGATGGGATGCTCGACCTTTCGCTTAATTCCCGTAATCAGCCGGAGCTGCGAGTCAGCAAAGATTACAAGCAGATGCTGGATGAATATTCCAGTGCCAAAGACAAGCCCAGTAAAGAAGCATCCTCCTTTGTAAAACAAAAAATTGAAAGTGCCAGTTGGTTTATTGATGCCATTAAGCAGCGGGAGAATACCCTTATGTCTACTATGAGGGCTATCATGGAATACCAGTTTGAATATTTTCTGGAAGGGGATGAGATGAAGATGAAACCCATGATACTGAAAGATATTGCCGACCGCACAGGGAATGATATCTCAACAGTCTCCCGGGTTACTAACAGCAAATATGTTCAAACCCAGTTCGGAACCTTCCCCTTAAAATCATTCTTTTCCGAATCCCTTTCCACAGACTCGGGAGAAGAAGTTTCATCCAAGGAAGTAAAGAAGATATTACAGGACAATATTTCTGGGGAGAATAAGAAAAAACCATTGACCGATGATGCCCTGACCAACCTGTTAAAGCAAAAGGGGTACAATATCGCCCGCAGGACTGTAGCTAAATACAGGGAAATGCTGGACATTCCAGTGGCCAGAATGAGGAAAGAACTTTAAAATTCGGGGAAGGAGTCATGGAAATTATTGAGCATGAGCCGGAAATAGAAAAGGGATTCGGTTATTTTCTTGCGACAACTATTTCTTATTTATTTCACCCACTTTTTATTCCCAGCTTCGGTCTTTGGTTAATATTTCATACACACTCCTATATTAACTTTGTTATTCCATCTGATTTACAAAAGGCATTATATATAGTTGTATTTATTGCAACTTTTGTATTCCCGTTTCTCAGTGCATTACTGTTGCTCTCATTAGGCCGAATACGGAGCCTGGAAATGGAAAGCCCTGAGGAGCGAAGGACGCTTTATTTACTCACAGCGATTTACTATCTTCTTGGTTATTACGTATTGGTCTCAAAAGTATCTTTACCCCAGCAGATTAACATTTTGCTATTGGGCGCAAACGCAGTCATATTGCTTACCCTGATTGTTAATTTAGTCTGGAAAATCAGTGCCCATGCAATCGGAATCGGAGGGCTAACCGGCGCCCTGCTTGGCTTCTCCAATCAACTTCATGTAAATGTCCTGCCTGAATTAATTCTGGTTTTTCTCATTGCAGGATTTATAGGATATTCCCGATTACGCCTTAAAGCTCATATCCCTTCCCAGGTCTATGCTGGTTATCTGCTGGGATTTTTTTGTGAGTTTTTGCTTTTTAATGCCTCAACCTGAGGCAAAGGCCAAACTCTGCAGCAGTACCTTTGATAGCGGTGGAGGAATTATTTCCAAACGTACTGCCGGAAACATGCTCCGGGGAATTGGTGGAAGAAAATGTTGTCAGCATAGCAAGAACACCCAATCTCCTCCAGAAATAATGTCTCGCATGCAATCCAAAGCGTAAAATATTGCCATTGGCAAGATATTGATACTTCAGATCACCGGTATAACCATTAATCCCTACAGAAGAAGTGCCAACAGACCCGGTAAATGAAAGATCATTTCTTTTGCTTACGTAAAAATGGTAACTCAGGTTAAGCGTAAATTCTGTTGTAACAGTTTTAATGGTAGTAGCTGAAATGTCTGACCCGTAAAAGGCAACCGGATTAACAAAATAAATGTCCGAGCCGGAAGTGAAACCCATGCCTATACGATTTGTGAGCCCATATTCAATCGTAAATGGATCTCGCGTTCCATTGATGTTTTCCGTTGAGGATGGGTGTGCAGGAAGAGCATCATTGCTTGTTGAGTAGGCCGAGGTAGTTGACCCCTCTGTTACTCCAAGTAAAATGGATCCCTGACGAAAAGCCTGAGCGTATGCAGATAAAACAGTCAGAATAGACACACCAACAATAAGAGTGGAAATAAGGGCAGTTTTTTTCATTTGTAATCGTTCTACGTTAAGCTGAATTTACAAATTAATGTTGTACTAACAAAATTGGAAATAGGTTGCTCAATTTGCTTATTTTTACGCTTCAGAAAAACGAAAATTTATGGTTTTTGAAAATTTGCTTGTTAGTATTGAGGACGGGATTTTGACAATAATGGTTAACCGGCCGGTGAAGCTGAATGCATTGACTGGTTTTACGGTATGGGAGATTGGGAGGGCAATGGAGGAGGCTGTTGCTGATCCGCTTGTAAGAGGTATTATTATTACGGGTGCGGGTTCTAAGGCTTTTGTTGCTGGGGCAGATATTGCCGAGATTGCAGGTTTTTCGTCTGAGCAGGTGAATGCTATGGCGGCGGCTGGTCAGCTTGTTTTTCGTTCTATCGAGGAGAGTTCCAAGCCTGTCATTGCTGCTATTAACGGTTATGCACTTGGCGGGGGTTGTGAGCTTGCCATGGCTTGCCATCTGAGGGTGGCTAGTGAAAATGCACGGTTTGGGCAGCCGGAGGTGAATCTTGGCCTGATTGCCTGTTATGGGGGTACGCAGCGTCTGACACAACTTATTGGAAAGTCTAAGTCTATGGAGTTGCACCTGACTGCTGATCATATTACGGCGGCGCAGGCGCTGGATCTGGGGCTTGTGAATTATATTACCACAGAGGCTGAACTGATGTCAACCTGCAGGAAGCTTATGGGGAAAATAATCAGTAAGGCTCCTGTGGCGCTGGCGGGAGTTATTGCCTGTGTCAATGCTTTCTATACGGAAGGTGCGGATGGATATGAGGCAGAGCGGGTGGAGTTTGACAAGTGTTTTTCTACAAATGATTTTAAAGAAGGGGCGAGTGCTTTTCTGGAGAAGCGCAAACCTGTTTTTTCCGGAAGTTAGATTTTGAGTACCCTAAAGAAATTAGCAGGACAGACCGCCATTTATGGAGTTCCAACCATAGTGGGCAGGCTGTTGAATTATTTGCTGGTTCCGCTTTACACCTATAAGTTTCGTGATCCTAAAGATTTTGGCATTCAGGCGGAGTTTTATGCCTATATCTCTTTTTTGAATGTCATCCTGACCTATGGAATGGAGACGGCTTTGTTTAATTTTTCTGTGCGGGAGAGCAGTAAGGATAAGGTTTACAGTACGGCGCTCATTTCACTGCTTTCTTCCACCCTGTTTTTTTTAGCTGGCGTTTATCTGTTTTCCGGTTCTGTGGCGGAGGCGATTCATTATGCCAATAATCCGAATTTTGTTGTCTGGGCGGCACTTATTTTGGCAACTGATGCGCTGGCCGCCATCCCTTTTGCTAAACTGAGAGAGCAGGGAAGGGCCACCCGGTTTGCTACTTTAAAAGGGGTGAACATCTGTATCAATATTTGCCTGAATCTTTTTTACTTTGGTTTCTGCAAATCGGCTGTCGAAGATCCCGCTTCAGGCGGGCATGACTTTGCCACGCTGTTTTATAATCCAACAATTGGTATAGGCTATATTTTCATTGCCAACCTTATAGCAAACGCTACGGTAATGCTGTTGCTTGTTCCCGAATATTTTATGGTAAAATGGGATTTCGATTTTGCGTTGTGGAAGCGAATGCTGAGGTATGCTTCACCTTTGATTATTGTTGGTTTGGGTGGTATGGTGAATGAGACGTTTGACCGTATTTTATTGAAATATCTGCTTATTCAGCACCATCCGGCGGAGTATGCTATGCGGCAGGTTGGTATTTACGGGGCCTGTTACAAAATTTCCATCCTGATGACTGTGTTTGTCCAGGCTTTCAGGTATGCGGCGGAGCCCTTCTTTTTTTCGAGGTCAAAAGAATCGGATGCCAAAGTCCTTTATGCAAGCGTCATGAGTTATTTTGTTTTGGCCTGTTCCTTTATTTTTCTGGTGACAACAATGAATTTGCCTCTTTTTCAGGTAGTGTTTCTGAGTGATAATTTCCGGTCGGGAATTGGGGTGGTTCCTATCCTGTTGATTGCCAACCTGTGTCTGGGTATTTATTTCAACCTTTCTATCTGGTACAAACTTACCAATAAGACGAGCTACGGAGCCTGGTTAACTATTTTTGGTGCCTGTATCACACTCGGGCTGAATTTTTGGCTGATCCCCAGGATCGGGTATATGGGTTCTGCCTGGGCTACTTTGGTTTGTTATGCTTCTATGGCAATTTTATCCTTTATTATTGGGCATAGATATTACCCGGTTAAGTATGATTTTAAGCGTATTTCAGGTTATGTTACTTTATCCTTAGTTTTGTATCTGATTGGCAGTAATACCTCAATTCATTCAAACAGGTTAATCTTGATTTTTGGTAATATTTTAGTGCTTGTTTTTATTAGTATTGCAGTCTTTTGTGAGAAGGAAAGCATTCGTGGGCTTTTGAAAAGAAACACCCCGGCAAATGGAATTAATTGAACCTAAACGGATGAAAATTAAAATTATAAATAAGTCAAAGTACGAGCTTCCAAAGTATGCAACAACAGCATCTGCTGGCGTTGATTTGCGTGCAAATACTGCGGATCCGCTTGTGCTTGCATCACTTGAACGGGTGCTGGTTCCAACCGGATTGTTTATGGAATTGCCTCTCGGGTATGAGGCTCAGGTGCGTCCCAGAAGTGGTCTTGCTGCCAAGAATGGGGTGAGCATTTTGAATTCTCCCGGTACGATTGATGCTGATTACCGGGGGGAGATTAAGGTAATTATGGTTAATTTGTCTAAGGATGATTTTACGATCAACCCGGGAGAACGTATTGCACAATTGGTGATTGCCAGGCATGAACAGGCAGAATGGCAGGAGGTGAAGGATTTGGAGGTGACAGAACGTGGAGCCGGGGGATTTGGTAGTACAGGTAAATAGCTAAAAAGAAAGAATAATGAAGATAATTATACCAATGGCGGGAATGGGTAAACGTATGCGTCCGCATACCCTTACTGTTCCTAAACCTCTTATTCCTATTGCCGGAAAGCCGATGGTTCAAAGAATAGTGGAGGACATAGCAAAAGTCTGCGATGAGCAGGTGGATGAGGTTGCATTTGTAGTTGGCCATTTTGGCAAGGAGGCGGAACTTAAACTGATCCGATTGGCCGAACAGCTGGGGGCCAAAGGAAGTATCTTTTACCAGGAAGAGGCATTGGGGACGGCTCACGCTATTTTATGTGCAGGTGCTTCGCTGAAGGGAAAGGTTGTAATCGCATTTGCTGACACTTTATTTAAGGCGGACTTTAAGCTTGATTCATCAAAGGAGGGTATTATCTGGGTTCAGAAAGTGGAAGATCCCCGGCCTTTTGGTGTAGTTAAGCTGGATAAAGACAATATAATAACGGATTTTGTTGAAAAACCGCTGGAATTTGTTTCTGATCTGGCTATCATTGGTATTTATTATTTCAGGGACGGAGAATACCTGAAAAAGGAGCTGCAATACCTGATAGACAACAATATCAGGGAGAAGGGTGAATACCAGCTGACGAATGCATTGGAGAACATGAAAAGGAAGGGCACGAAATTTGTACCCGGTAAGGTTACGGAATGGCTTGATTGCGGTAATAAAGACGCAACGGTTTATACTAACCAGCGTATTCTGGAGTTTACTAAAAGCGAAAACGATTTGCTCTCTAAAACATACAGTGCTCAAAACAGCCGGATTATTCAACCTTGTTTTATCGGAGAAAATGTAAAATTGATAAATGCTGTAGTAGGCCCATATGCTTCCATAGGGGATAACACATGTATTGAAAATTCAACCATTAAAAATTGCATCATCCAAACAAACACGAAAATTCTGAATGCAGATATTACCAATTCCATGTTGGGAAATTTTGTGGAGTTTTCAGGTAAAAATGGTGGGAGCAGCGAGGTAAGTATTGGGGATTATTCAACTGTCAAGTAGGTGAGAATGAGAATTTTAAAAATATATAGTTTTGTTTTAATCGTTTTGTTTTTCCCTGCATGTAAAACGGGCAAAAATTCAGGTATCAGTGGGACTTCAGGCTCTTCCAAAGAGACTGGCAGTATTAAAAAGAAAAGCAGCGATTCACAAATTAGTGAATCAACCCGGGGGGAATTCGATAAGTTGTTTTATGATGCCAATAAGGAACAGTTATTGGGGAATATGGAGCTGGCTATGAATTTATTTTCCCAATGTATTAAGTTGGATCCGAACAGTGCAGCATCCCTTTACGAACTTGCTAAGATTTATAATTTCAACGGGAATAAGGAAAAGGCGATCGAACTTAGTGGTAAGGCTGCCAATTTAGATCAAACTAACAGCTGGTATCAGTTGTTATATGCGGATTTGCTTTTTGCAAATAAACAATACCTGCAGGGAACCGAAATTTATCAGCGAATCATTAAAATAAATCCGGGGAAAATAGATATGTATTTCGAGTTGGCAGAGGGCTATGTTTTTGCCAATAAACCAGAAGAGGCGCTCAAAGTATATGACAGGGTGGAGGCATTGATTGGGGTCAACGAAGAAGGAAGTATGCAGAAGGTGAAGGTCTATACTCAATTGAAAAAAACGGATAAGGCTGTAAAGGAATTAAATAAATTAATCGTGTTTAAACCCAAAGAACCAAAGTACCTTGCTATGTTGGGGGAGATATACCAGAATTCTGGTCAAAAGGAGAAAGCGATGCAGACCTATAACGAGCTGCTGAAAATTGACCCGGAAAATCCATACGTCCATCTGGCTCTGGCACATTTTTACTTTGAACAAAAACAGGATGCCAGGGGACTGGATGAATACAAAGCGGCATTCCGGAACCCTAAGCTTGAAATCGATACCAAGATGAAAATTCTGCTCGACTATTATGAGCAATCGGCTACTAAGCCTGCTATGAAGGAGGAGGCGATGAGTTTATGCCAGTTATTGATAGATACGCATCCGGATGAAGCTAAATCATATTCGATTTACGGGGATTTTCTGTTGAGGGATAAAAAGCTGGCGGAGGCCCGTGATGCATTTCGTAAGGCGAATGCACGTGATAAGACCAAGTATGTGATCTGGGACCGGGTGATGATTCTTGATTCGGACTTAAGTGACTTTGACGCTATGTTGTTTGACAGCAAGGAGGTGATTGAACTTTTCCCGGCTGAGCCATTGGGATATTTATTTAATGGCATCGCTAATTTGCAGAAAAAGAAATATCAGGCTTCGGTTGACATCTTAAAGGAAGGGAAGGATTTTGTTGTGGATAACAAACCTTTACTTACCCAGTTTTATGCAAGCCTTGGTGATGCGGAGCATGAGCTGAAAAATTCTGCTGCTTCTGACTCGGCTTATGAGCAGGCCCTCAATCTGGATGCCAGGAATATTACAGTTTTGAATAATTATGCATATTATTTATCGGTTCGAAAGGAAAAACTGCAACATGCAGAAGAGATGTCAAAAATAACGGTGGATCAGGAACCGGGCAATAATTCCTACCTCGATACGTATGGATGGATACTTTACCAGAAAGGTAATTTTGAAGATGCCAAAAAATGGATCAGCAAGGCATTGGATAATGGTGCGGGCAGCAACGGAGTAATTCTCGAGCATTACGGGGATGTCCTTTTTAAATTGGGAAACAGTGATAAAGCGCTTGAATACTGGAATAATGCCAAGCTCAAAGGAGGAAACTCGGAGTTTCTCGAAAAAAAGATAGCAGACAAAAAATTGTACGAGTAGTTCATGAATTTTTCGCATTTCGCACGATTTTTTTTTTCTTGTCTCATTTTAGTTTCTCTCTCCTCCTGTAAACTCAGAAATAAGCTTTATGCCACCCGATCTCTGGTTATCAATAAAAGATCTGCAAAGGAAACAGAGGCTTTACTGAAAAGAAGCGAATTCAGATTTAACTGGATTACTGCCCGCTTTTCTACGGACGCCATTCTTGACAGCTCCCAGATTTCATTCAATGTGAGCCTGCGCGGAAGAAAGGACAGCGTATTGTGGATGTCCATGACGGTTCCTGTAATTGGCCTGGAGGCGGCAAGGGCCATTATTACAAAGGATACGGTTAAATTTATGGATCAGATACATTCCCAGTATTTTATAGGCGATTTTAATTACATAAATAAAATGCTGCATGCTGATCTGGATTTTGAAATGCTGCAGGCCTTGCTGATTGGCAACAGTACTGACTTTTATGAGGAGGATGAAATGCTTCACTCTGCAATAGATGATGGAAGGTATTTATTGAGTACTATTCGGAAACGAAAACTGCACAAAGTGATTGAGCGAAACAAGGAGTATAAGGAGCCTGCTCAGAGTATGTGGCTCGATCCCCAAACGTATAAAATTGTACGGATGATGTTTAATGATTTTAATCAAAACAGAACATTTGATGCCAGCTTTGATAAGTTTGATCATGTGGATTCTACTTTATTCCCGTACCAGATACATTATCATGTTAAAGCCGAAAAAAATATTGATATTAAAATTGAATATTCAAAAGTAGCTATCAATGCGGCCCAGACTTTTCCGTTTAGAATACCTTCAAAATATGAACGCATTGTCTACCGGGAAAAGTAAATACCTCCATCTGGCGCTCAGTTTACTACTGGTTTGCACCTCTGCTATTTTGTTTGCCCAAAAGCAAACAAAATCTGAACTGGAGGAAAAGAAGAAAAAAATTCAGCAGGAGATCGACATGACAAATCAATTGTTAAGTGAAACTAAGCTGAACAAAAAAATTTCCATGAATCTGTTGCTTACGCTGAACAAAAAACTTAGCGCCAGGCAGGAGCTTATCAATGCCATCCGGAGTCAGATTGGCTTGTTAAACCGGGAGGTGGGCGAGACCAATAAGAACATCGAAGACCTGGAAGCCGAACTTAAAAAGCTGAAAGACAATTATGCCAAATTGGTTTACAATGCCTGGAAAAGCAGTGATGGCTATAGCCGGCTGATGTTTATTTTTGCTTCGACCGATTTTAATCAAGCCTATATACGCCTGAAATATTTGCAGCAATACAGCGAATACAGGCATAAGGAAGCGGATCAGATTGTTAAAACGCAGAATGAGCTGAATGCCAAGCTTCATGAACTGGAAACCCGTGAAACAGAGAAGCGGTCCTTATTGGGTTCTGAAGAAACGGAGAGAGAAGCTCTTACAAAGGAAAAATCTGAAAAGGAAGTTGTGCTTATTGATCTGCAAAGCAAGGAAAAACAATTGAAAGCAGACCTTAGTAAAAAGAGAAAGGACGCTGAAAAATTACAACAGGCAATTATGCGTATCATCAAGGAGGAAATTGAAAAAGCAAATGCAGGAAAAACCAAGACTGAGGGTAACAAACTTGTATTGACACCGGAGGCTCAGAAGCTGTCCAACTCTTTTTCAAGTAATCGGGGAAAACTTCCCTGGCCGGTTATCGAGGGTGTTATTATTGACCGTTTTGGCCCTCACCCGCATCCGACTATGGCGGATATAACCATTGACAATCACGGGGTGGACATCGCGACTACTAAAGGTGCTTTGGCGAGAGCTGTATTTGACGGGGAAGTAACTGCAGTCGTTAATTTTCCGGGATCGGGCAAGGCGGTAATTGTGAGACATGGGGAATATCTGAGTGTTTACGCTAACCTCAATGAGGTGTACATAAAAACAGGAGACAAAATAAAAACAAAGCAAAACATCGGAAATATTTTATTGGATGACAATGAAGGGAAAACAGAATTGCATCTGGAAATCTGGAAAGGGCAGACTAAGCTGGATCCTGAGGAGTGGATGTTTAAGAATTAGTATTCGTTTGAATTTGCCTGCTAGAGCTTAGAGAGTTCCTAAAAACAAAACCTCCCCAAAAAGGGAGGTTTTTGTCTTTGAAAAAAGATTAAGAATTCTGATTACTTAGCAGCTGGTGCTGGTGCAGCTTTCTTGTCATCTTTCTTTGCATCTGTTTTCTTTGGATCTGCTTTCTTTGCATCAGTCTTCTTAGCTGGAGCAGCTTCTTTCTTAGCTGGAGCAGCATCTTTCTTAGGAGCTTCCTGTGCATTTACAGTTAACGCTAAAAACGCTACTGCAACGATCATTGTCAATTTTTTCATGTTTTTTGTTTTTTTGTTTGGACACAAATATAATAATTATTTACTTACACGTACATTTCAACATCAATAAATGCGCCTTTTTTGCATTTATTTTCTTCATAAATCCTTCATATTCAAGTTCATCCATTCTTCATGTTTGGAGAAAACGGCTTCAGTTCTTTTGTTATCTTTAAAAAATTGGATTCAATTTTTAAACGGCGCTGATACATGTTTATCGAACACACAACTTCTTCTTTATTCCGCAAGGGTTGTATTGAAGTTATCTGTGGCTCTATGTTTTCAGGTAAGACGGAAGAGTTGATAAGAAGACTTAAGCGTGCGCAGATAGCCGGGCTAAAAGTTGTGATTTTTAAGCCAGCCATTGATAACCGTTATCACAAGGAAAATGTAACTTCCCACAATGCAAATCAGGTTGTGGCTTTTCCTGTCAAGGATTCGCAGGAACTTTTACAAAAGGTGGGGAAAGTGGATGTTATAGGTATTGATGAGGCTCAGTTTTTTGATAAGCAACTCACTAAAGTCTGTTTGAAGCTGGCCCGTAAAGGCATACGGGTTGTTGTAGCCGGACTTGACATGGATTACATGGGTAAACCATTTGGCCCTATACCTTCATTAATGGCACGCGCAGAATATGTTTCTAAATTGCATGCCATCTGTATGCGTTGCGGTGATTTGGCTCTATACTCGCATCGGAAAACGAGTAATAAGGATCTGGTTATGTTGGGTGAAACAGATACTTATGAGGCCTTGTGCAGAAGTTGCTATCATATTAAATCAAAATAAGTTTCAATATTTCTTTTCTTATATTAGAGTTTGATTTAACGAATAACAGTGTTTGTACTAACATATAATTTAAAATTCTGCCTATGAAAAATTTAAAAAAAACTGCATTGATCCTGATTTTTATTTTTAGTTCTGCAGTTTTTTACGCTCAGGCTTTTGGAGACGGGAAAAATATCCTGTCTGTTGGTTTTGGTCTTCCCTCCACACCGAAAATCCAGGATGAATATAATCAGTACAGCGATAAATCTGCTTATGTCTATCATAATTTTGGTACCGTTGTCCTTAAATATGAACGATGCGCATCGAAAAAATCTCGGGTTCCAGGTCATATTGAATCATGGCATCATACCCCTGCTCCTCTGGATTCATGACCATAATAGGTAAAGTAATTCCTGCTTTCCTCAGTTCAACACCTTCATCTGCATAGGCTACAGCGAGGTAATCAACCCTGTGAAACTGAAGAACATTCGCAATCTCGTAGCTTCCGCTCCCATAAGAGGAAGCTTTCACCATGGCCATCAGCTTTACCCCGGGCCTTAACCGGGAATGAAAATAATTCAGATTGTGAACGACCGCATTCAGGTCAACTTCCATAACCGTTTCGTGTGCTTTTTGCTGCAATACCTTGGTAATTTTCTCGAAACCAAAAGACCGTGCACCCTTTATCAAAATAGCCTCGTTATGAAAACCGGGATTATGATACTGATTTAAAAACGCTTCTGTGCTTTCGTAAAAACTCTTGGGCTGGGTAAATAATTTTTCCTGTCTCCGAATCGCCGCTCCAATACCAATTAACCGGGTTATCCCTTTAGCTGCAAGAAGCTGCGCCAACTCCTCATATAAGGCTCCCTCATTCTTCCCACTTTGCAGAATATCAGAAAGTATAATCGTTTTATTTGCAAACTGCTTCTGCTGATTCAAAAAATCCAATGCGATCGTCAAAGAACCGAGGTCAGAATTATAGGAATCATTAATAATCAAACAGTTGTTCATTCCTTCCTTCATTTCCAGACGCATAGCAACCGGGCTCAGCTGAAGCATACGACGTTGGATTACCTGGTTTTCGTAACCCAGCTGCAGCATCAGTACCCAGCAATGGATTGCATTT
>Ga0207067_10166_pt1 | contig 21560 bp, 13 predicted proteins | sample Alteio_BWMinCont_25_FD_153484 | JGI IMG/M metagenome (GOLD analysis project Ga0207067, IMG submission 153484) | Enriched cells from forest soil in Barre Woods Harvard Forest LTER site, Petersham, Massachusetts, United States -... | ecosystem: Environmental > Terrestrial > Soil > Temperate forest >...
CAGAAATTCTGGCTGAAATACAGACAACCTGAGATAGAGGGGTTTTAGGAAGAACCAATACTTATCCGAAGCTTTTCGGTCGTAATCAGGACAATATTATTCGCTTCGCTTTCTTTATTTTAAAGGAGCTTATGATTTCGCATATGCAGGCTCAAATTGCCATTGGCAATTTGCCCTGTGATTCAATACGTCTGGTCGAATTCAACAGGAAGAAAAACCTCATCATACTTCTCTTTTATTTTTGTTATCAGTAAAGGCAAATCACCTTTCACATATTTTGATTTCCCCCCGATACCTATTTTGCTGAATGTTTGTAAGTTGAGCCCTTTTTTTAACTGGCCCATTAAACCTTCATCAAATAAGACCACGGACCCTTTATTCATTATCAATATCATGTCCCGGGGATTCAATGAATAAAACGATTTTAATAAATCTGATTTATCATTTCCGGTTGCAATAACAATATCCGCATCCATCTTTTCCCGAAGAATGCCGGTATTATTTAGGTTCCATACCGAAGCAGGTGTGCAGGTAACAGATTCAAGTAATTCCAGGTCAGATAAGGTGCGAAGGTTTCTTGCCATTCTCAGTTGTTCCCACAAATTCCAACCAGCGGTTAAAGTTGAATCGGTCCCAAAAATTAGTTGCGTTTTTTGTTTCAGATCGCGAATGTCGGCAGTAGCGTTAAGCAAAAAGAAATTAGAATCCGGGCACCATACCAGGGCCTTGAATTTCTCTGCCTGTTCCTTTTGCATGGCTACTCCATGAATGGCAATTAACTCTCTCTTTAAAAGGTTCCACTCCAGTAATTTTGTGATTTCCAGGAAGGAGGCCTTATCTGTACCTTCTCCGATATGTATGGCAAAAGTTTTCTTTGAAGCAAAAGGAGAATTTAACTTCCCTTTCCAATATTTTTCCTGACGGACAGAGTGGAGTGAGCGGCAATTTTGATAAATTGTTATCAATGGATCATTGATGGTTAGAGATTTACCATGTTGCACAACAGTGGTTACACCATTGAGGAGGTTTTTATACATTCCCCATTGCACTCTGAGATTTTCGGGAACAGACAATACTTTGTCTATGATCGTTTTATTTTGCCTATGGATGTCATTACCCCATTCAACATAGTTGTTGTAAATCCTGTTTCCGAGTTTTGGAAAAAGATTAAACTCAAGATGATCGTGAGAGTTAATAAGGCCAGGGAATGCAAGGCAATTGGTCAGGTCAAGGTGGATATACTGAAACCTGTCCTCGGTTGGTATAAAGTGATCGAGGTCTAAATTGTTTGAAGTGGAGTTTGAAATACACTCAATTTTCTCACCCCTGATTTTAATACTGGAATTAGCACCAGCCGGGTTGCTTCCGTCAAGGGCATTTGGCTGTACAATATGCAAGTTATTTAAGGAGAAATTCATCTTTTTCTAAAATGCAATCCGTATAAAACAAGTGAGTGGTGTGCGTCTTTGTAGTGTTGCATAATCTTTAGTTTTTCAAAAAAATGCTGCACCTCAGAATCTATTCTGCTTTCATAGAAACCGATTTCTTTCCAATCCATTTTTTCAGCCAGTTTTTTTACTTTATCTAAAGGATGTATAAAAGATTGAACTGCGATCCATTTTCCATTATTTTGAAAGGTACGGGCAGCTCCTTTCTTCAGAGCCTCCGGATGAAAATCAGTGATAACAACCTCGCCATTTTCCTTTAGAATTCTGTTCCATTCAGTAAATACTTCTTCCAGTTTCTCTATATGACCAATAGCCAGTGTAGAGACAATCCTGCCACAAGACCCATCTTTAGAATAGTTTAAAATACTTCCTTTCAAGAGATGCGCTACTGCACCGGTATTTTTTTTCTTAAGTATGGCGAGCATTTCCTCTGAAATATCGTAACCAATAAGTTCGGAAGGTTTTTTAGCCAGTATTTTTTCCCAGTGCCTTCCGGTTCCACAACCAATATCAACCACGACCTGACTTTCAAACACTGAAGCATTCAGCATTTTGTTAAAAAGAAGGTCGTCGAGGTACAGGATGACATTATCAGGCTGCCTGTCATAGGAGGATGCCCATAGATTATAGGCAGATTCAGGGTCCAGATTTATTTTGCTCCGTTTTGCTTTGCCTGTTCTCAAAACCATGATCGTTAAATTACCTAAAAGTTTCAGGTGGCCAGTATTGCCTTTTGCCACATTGACCAGGGCATTTCCGATCAGGGACCAGACCAGAAAGATTCTGTTTACAATAGTGAATCTTTTGTTTTGTCTCATGAAGCCCTGCAAAGCATTCACTCTTTTAATAAAAGCTTCTGTCACAGGCGGGCGGTTAGTGTCTGTTTTGTGGTGGTAGACAGGTGTATCCATTAATACATGGATAGCGGGAAATTCAGGAAAATGAAGCGCAACACCATAATGTTCCCCGATGCCATTGCTGTCCAACCCCTCGTCAAAGGGGCTGGCAAGCAGCCATTCTTTGTTGATAATACAAGCCCCAAGGCTGTAAAAAGCTGTTTTGAAAAAAGGGGTTTCAAAATGAGTAATCAGGGGCCAGCCGGCAAGGGAGTATGTGTTTTTCCTTTTCCGGTAAAAGTTCCGAACAAGCCGAAAAAACACCTTGCCCCAGAAACCTTTTTTTATTTTTTCAATGTTGCACCATATTCCCTGTTGGAACAGAAACTTCCAGAACAGGGAGCCGATAGACTTTATCGGAAAATCATACGACCATTGACCCTTCTCGTTTTTTTCAAGCCATAGCCCGCTTACCACATTAACATCCGAATTGGTTTTTAAAAAGGTTCTGATCTTTAAAATATAGTCTTCCGGAAATTCAAGGTCATCGTCACATAGAAAGATTCGGGTTCCGGTGGCATTTTGTACACCCAGGTTACGCTGGGCACAAACAGAAGGCTGAGTATGTATGTACCTGATACCAAGTGTGGGAAATTTATTGACATAGTCGTTTTCCTCTGCGCTGATTGTACTGGCATCAACAATAATCACTTCATCCGGTAAATCCAGTTGTGCGGCCAATGACTTAAGTGTACGGGCAAGGCTTTCCGGGCGATTGCAGGTAGGAATAACAACACTGATAATCATTTCCGGACTATTTGTATTCATACAATATCCAGTCGTTTATCGCTACATCTGTTTTCTTAAGCGCATAGTTGGCCCTGATAAATTTCCAGTTTTCCATTAAAAGCCGGCCTTGCCATCTTTCCTGCAATTCTTTTTCGTCGACCAATATCAGTGAGTTACCTGGAATGCTTGTTATTTTTCCGATTCCTAAGTCAATAATTTTGTTTTTGATGCCGTAGGTTCTCAATGCTCCGTTGATTCCGTAAGTGTAAATAGTCTTGTCAGGTGTATATTTCCCAACCCTTTCACAAAGTATCCTGTCACTTTTGCTTAAATTATTTATGCCTCGCAGGGCAAACACAAAAAATGTCAGCTGAATAATTCCGATACAGCCATAGACAACAATTCGCTTTGAGCGGGCTTTAAAATAGGTTCCCATTATTTTTCGGAAAGGCTTGTAATATAAAATTAAAAGTAAAGGGAAGGCCAGCGTCACCAGCCTTGTATTTTGGTAAGGCAGGCCCATTAGGAATAGCAGGTAAAAAGCTAATGAGAAATTGATCACAAGAACAAAATAATGCATGGGGGAAGAGGAAACAATAATAAATGGCAGAAACAGAATTCCCAAAAAGCAAAACCCCGGTTGAAAGAAAAATAAAGCTTCATAAATCAGGTTTATATACCTGTAACTTTCGGCCCCATCCCCGGAGTTAAATTCAGAAAGAAAAAAATTCTTTACAGACCATCTTTGCAACAGGGGATGACTGAATGTGTTAGGAAACAGATCATGCCGAATGTATTTCATACAAAAAAGCAAAGCGGATGTGAATACTAAAACTCCGATCATTGCCAGTAATTTATTTAAAATTCCAGGAAATTTTTGAAATCCGTTTTGAGGAACTTCATTGCGACTCAAAAAATAAAAAAGAAGATAAAGCAGAGGAATCAATAAAACCAAAGCTGCAGAATAGTGAGTAAAAACAGCCAATGATGAAAATGCAGCAGCAAGAAAAAAATACCTGTTTTTTGAACAGAGCCTGTATTTAATAATATAAAAGACAGCGCCTGTGTAAAAGAAAATAGAAAGCATATCTGACATAGAAGATAAAGCCAGCCTTAAAAAATAAGGAGAAAGAAAGCCAAAAAGAAACAAGTACACAGGGAGCACCTCTGAATGGTCTGGTGAGTGCTCCGTCATTTTAATGATAAGGTACAGGTAAATTAATGTGCCCAGAAAGGTAATTATCGAAACAAGCTGCAGCGACAATAAAGGATTAAAAACGAAAGATAACAAAGCACCTGAAAGAGGATATAAAATGGGCCAGAAAAAGGAACCGGGAGCAGCACCTGTTGAAAAAAAATCTCTGAGGCCTAAGGAATACCTTGCGTATTCATAACTATCAGCGCCATATTGACCGTTGAAACCGGAAATTTTAACGATTAGCAGCAAGGAAACAAATCCAGCTGTTATAATCAGAAAGCGCTTTATTAAACGCTTGTATTTCATACCTGGCCGCAGTAAATTTCAAATGAGCATACAATATACATAAATCTGTCAAGAATCAGTATACTTGCAGGATGCAGAAAAGACCTGATACACTTGTGCTGCTCACTCCGGGATTTGCAAAAGACGAATCAGATACCACCTGCCTTACCTTTTTGCAGGACTTTGTGACAGCTTTCACGCATTTGTATCCCATGGTGAAACTGAGCATTATCGCATTTCAATATCCCTTTAAGAGAGGCTATTATACATGGAATGGTGTAAGGATATACAGTGCCGCAGGGAAAAGTAACAGATTTCCCTTCCGGTTTATTACGTGGATAAGAGTTTTCAATAAACTATTGGTGATTCAGCGACATTCAACTATAATTGCCGTACAAAGCTTCTGGCTCACGGAATGTGCGCTGATAGGGCAATGGTTCAGGAAACTCACCGGCATCAATCATGTGTCCTATGCAATAGGGCAAGATTCTAAAAAAGAAAATAAATACCTGAAGCATTTGAATTTTGAACAAATGAAGACAGTAGCTATGTCTGAGACCATCGTCCGAAACCTGTATGATGCAACAGGATATAAGGCAGAAAAAGTAATACCGATAGGAATTGATACGGATAAGTTTTCTGGTGGAGTACTTGAGAAGGAGACTGATGTATTAGGGGTGGGTTCTCTTACTCCACTGAAAAATTACGATTTATTTGTTGAGGTTGTCCGGGAACTTAAAAATTATTTTCCTGAAATTAAATCTATGATTGCAGGAGAAGGGCCCGAGAAGGAACTGCTTGAAGAGAAAGTCAGAAAAATAAATTTGCAGAGCAGTGTAAAATTGTTGGGTTCAATAGCGCATACGGAAGTCATAGAACGAATGAAAAAAAGCAGAATTTTCCTGCATACATCCTCGTCCGAAGGGCAGTCCACGGTGATGATGGAAGCACTTGCGGCAGGTCTCACAGTTGTTTGTTTTGATGTTGGCAGGTATCCGGACGATACCAAAGTGCTTGTATGCCACAGTAAGGAAGAGATGGTAATGAAGATCCGGGAATTATTGAATGGCAACGATCTGAATTCCGAACCCCTTGTTCTTCATAAGATGGATGAAACGGTTAAGACGTTTGCGAAGATATATGACATCTGTTAAAAACAGGACATCCATTAAAAAAAGGATTGCTGTCATAGCAGCTAATACCGCAAACAATATTGCATTGCCGGTTTACAGTCTGCTGTTTTCGTTAATTGTAATACGATTTTGTTCGGATATGCTTTGGGGACAGTTTGTATCCGTATTGCTGGGAGTTAACCTGGGAGCGCATTTCCTGACTTGGGGAAACAAAGAATACCTCCTTCGCTCTTTTAGCCTTCACCCGGCACAGGCAGAAAGTAAATGGAGGCAAAATATTTTCACAAGAGCCTTGCTGTTGGTCCTGGTTCCGTTGATCTGGGTTGTATCTCCGGTTGGCATGAAGGTATTCCTGATTATTGCCTTTTGGATTGTGGCAAAATTTATTTACCAAAGCTATGAGGTAATTATCGTTTACAAAAACAAATTTACTACCACTCTGGTGCTTGAAAGTATGGGAATATTGGTTGTCTCGGCCATCATCCTGACAGATCCCACTATACGTTTGGCCAGGCTCTTGTGTGTGGCGGCAGGAGCAGATGCAATCAAATCGCTCCTGGTTGCTTTCTGCTTTCGCAGGCTGTTTTCATTGAAAATGAAAGGAATAACACTGGACTTCAAAATATTCACACAGGCTTTCCCTTTTTTCTTGCTTGGATTTACCGGTTTGTTACAATCACGGATGGATCAACTTGTGGTTAATTTTTACCTGCCGGGAAAGGAAATTGCCCGGTATCAGGTATATGTTAATTTTTTATTGTACCTGCAGGCAGGGTCTGGTTTTCTATTGATACCATTTGTAAAAAATATCTACCGACTGCCTTTTAAAACCATTAAAAGAATATCCTTAAGACTATTCGCGGCCTCAGTCCTTCTGGTTCCAATGGGAATGGGAGTAGTTTATAGTATCGTTACCTTCCTTTATAAACTGAATGTCAGTTTTCCGCAGTTGATTATCGGAGGGCTGTTTGCCCTCCCCATTTTCTATTACTCTCCCCTGATCTATTTCCTGTTTAAACAGGGCAGACAATATGAAGTCATCATTATTATTGTTTCCGGAATTGCTATAAATCTGGTTGCGGCCTTGTTTTTGATTCCTGTATATGGTATTACAGGACCATTGCTGGGTGCCATGCTGAGTCAATGGATGATGATGTCGCTTTTTTACTATAGAACAAATTATTCCGACCCAGGTAAGGGTCAAAGTGCAGTATATTAAATTTTTCCTATACGAAAAAAGCTATATATTTGGGAGGACTAAAACGTCTCCCTGATGAATAAATTGATTATTCTTGTTAGCCTTAGCGCTGTTTTTATTGTTTCCTGTGTCAAGGATCGTGGTGAGGTTATAACCACGGGGATTACAACAGATGCAAAGTTATTTGCTTTTATGAACGCCCAGAGGTTTACTTATTATAAGTCGGACAGTATAAATAAGATTGCGAGTATCAGTAATTTTCATAACGGTAATTATTTTTTGAAGTTCAACCCCAAGGCTCAATCTGCCCTGGTTGGGACGCCCGGGAAGTTGCCGGCGGGAGGTACTTTCCCGGATTCATCTTTATTGGTAAAGGCGCTGTACAATCCCGGAGGAACTAGCCCTTATTTGTATGCTATTATGTTAAAAAATTCAAAATCACCTTATGCGAACAGTGGCTGGATGTGGGCCATTTTTAATGCCGACGGAAGTGTTGTAAACAGTATTACTCAGAGTGGAAGCAACTGTGTAGGTTGCCATACTGGTGGTAGCGATAATGTATTAACTTTTGCTGCGCATCCTTAAGAGGATTTTAAAGATTAAATACCCTGGATATATTAAATCCAAACTTCATTCCTCCTTTTGACCAGCTGTCGGTGGTATTAGCCAGAAAGTAGTTCTCAATGATTCCGGACGCGTTGGTGAAATTCAGGTGAAAAACGTGTCCACCTGTTTCTATTTCAATTCCAACAGCCAAAGGATCATAATAAGGTGTTATCGGGTTGTTGGTTCTGAAATCGGAAAATACATGGAAATAATCCACCAATATAGCCATACGCTTGCTAACTTTCATGCGTAATGCCCCGCCCAGGGCAAGCATGTCATTTTGGTCCTCAGCATTGTTGTTGGGGTTGGTAAGGGCCTTTACATAGTTACGGTGGAAATAAGTTGGAAGTATTTCAAGGGAAAAAGAACGACTGAACTTACGTGCGATGATAATCTGTGTGACATAGGACAAGCGATCTGAAAATTTATAGGTGCTATCCGTTGTTCCTGAATAGAGTGAGGACTGCACCTCGGGAGTCAATGCAGCATTCCCATAAAGAGTAGCGGATACAGGGGAATGGTTGTCTGTGGTCTGATCAAGAAATCTCCATTTGATTGTGCCATCGATATTTTCATTCAGCTTGCTGCGTCCAACACCAATCATAAGGTTATCCGTGATGCCATAATCAAATGAAATGCGATAATCTGAAATATTGTCCAATCCATACAGGTCGTGGGCACTTCCTCCGCCTTCTGTACCGATGTCTCCAAAACGGTGAGTGATACGGAAATCAAGGGTGTGTTTTTTAACAGTCTCCGTTGACTGGGCATTGATAACTTTGGTTGTTTTAAATGTGGCAAAAACCTTTTCTTTTGTGGCGGGTTTTGCTGAATCAAGCATGCTTAACAAATCCTGTTGACCATATGAAGATATACATACGCAGGAAAAAAGGAGGAGGAAACAGTTCTTCATCAGAGATTTGAATTATTTTTTATAAGGCTCTAAGGTAGCATTCATTTTAACTTCTACATCTTCCGCAATGTTTTTAACAACAAGGCTTGGAATTTTAATGTTGTAATCTGCCACATGAAGGTTGAATTTAGTATCAAGCAATACTTGTCCACCTTTTACGGTTACGGTGCCCTCAAGGTTTTTGTCTTTTTCGACCCCATGTATTGTTATTTTACCGGTAACGGTCACCTTCGTCACTCCATCTATGGTATAATCCACCTTCTCGTTTATCTTGCCTCTGTAAAAAGCATAGGCGTAGTCAACTTTAACGCCATTGACTTCCGTTGGCTTTTTATCGCTTTCCAGGTAATTTTCATTGAAATGTTCCTGCATCAGAGGTTTTGGGAAAACAAAACCCTGAATCGAAATTCTCACTTGAATATCTCCTGTGCCGGCATTTAAAATAGGCTTAGCTGCTTTGTTCAGGGCCTGAATATTTTCCACCGGGGTCGCGGAGAAAAAGCTGATTTCGCAGTCTTTCGCCATATAAATTTGTGCATTCATACTGGCTGCAAGGGCTGCCAAAGGAATAAAAGCAAGAAGTTTGCGGAAAATTGAGGTGTCTTTCATGGTTTTGTTTTATTTTAAAAGGGCAAGCCCACTGTTTGTCCGGTGGGCCTGCCTTTGGTGTACTTATGCTTATTGTTTAATAAACTTTACTACCTGATTGGATTCATTTGTTGTTACTCTTACAAAATAAACACCTGATGGCAAAGAAGTAATATTTAAGGAAACTATTTTGTCAGAAGTGATCTCCGTGGGCATAGCTATCAGTTCTTTGCCGGCTATATCAAAAACCCTCACATCCGCTTGTAATGCTGAGGCTCCCATATCGAACTTCAGATTTAACAATGTACTGGCAGGATTAGGATAGGCCTCTCCTTTAACCGAAGCACTCAGGTTCTCTATTCCATTTGTGTTCTTAACATCTACTGTAAATGTGACAGAAACACTGCATCCTGCTGCAGTACCCGTTACTGTATAGGTTGTTTTCTTAGTCGGCATGACGATTGCTGTATCCTTTGTACTACTTGTGCTCCAAACATAGGAGGTAGAAGTACCGCTTGCAGTGAGTGTGTCTTTTACCCCAGTCTTGACTAAGGTGTCACCCGTGATGACAACTGTAGGACCATTGATATTAACCCTGATACTATCCGTTGCTGTGCAACCGGCGGCATCTATCAAGGTCATTGTCCATAATTTGTTGCTACCTGGCTTAGTTGCAGTTACAGTATTTGTATCACCCGTGCTTGTCACAACACCGGAAGGTTTCCAGGTATAATGTACACTGTTAACCGGGGATCCAATATCACCGGAAAGGTTTCCAATGAGCGTATCGGCAATATTTGCACAAAATGTGGTGTGTTTGGCAGATAGAATACCAGTAGTCTGAGGACCATTGATATTAACTCTGATACTGTCAGTGCCTGTGCAACCGGCAGCATCAATTAATGTCATAGTCCATAATTTATTGGCACCTGGTTTAGCTGCAGTTACCGTATTTGTATCACCTGTTACAGTAACAACCCCTGATGGTTTCCAGGTATAATGCACGCTGTTAACCGGAGAGCCAAGATCACCGGAAAGATTTCCAATGAGTGTGTCCGCAATTCCTGCACAAAATGTAGTGTGTTTTGCTGACAGGATACCAGTAGTCTGAGGGCCATTTATGTTGACTCTGATACTGTCAGTGGCGGTACATCCAGCCGCATCAATCAATGTCATGGTCCATAATTTATTGGCGCCTGGTTTAGCTGCAGTTACTGTGTTTGTATCACCTGTTACGGTAACAACCCCTGATGGTTTCCAGGTATAATGCACACTGTTAACCGGAGAGCCAAGATCACCGGAAAGATTTCCAATGAGTGTATCGGCAATACCCGCACAAAACGTAGTGTGCTTTGCTGACAGGATACCAGTAGTCTGAGGGCCATTGATATTAACTCTGATACTGTCAGTGGCGGTGCATCCAGCCGCATCAATCAATGTCATGGTCCATAGTTTATTGGCACCTGGTTTAGCTGCAGTTACCGTGTTTGTATCACCTGTTACAGTAATAACCCCTGATGGTTTCCAGGTGTAATGTACACTGCTAACAGGAGAGCCAAGATCACCGGAAAGGTTTCCAATAAGTGTATCAGCAATACCTGCACAAAATGTAGTGTGTTTGGCGGAAAGGATGCCAGTTGTCTGAGGACCGTTTACGTTTACTCTGATACTGTCAATTCCTATACAACCTGCCGCATCAATCAATGTCATTTTCCATAATTTATTGCTGCCAGGTTTGGACGGAGTAAATATATTGGTGTCACCCGTTACTGAAACAATGCCAGTAGGAGACCATGTGTAATGTACACTACTGACAGCAGATCCTAAATCGCCGGAAAGATTTCCGAATAATGTATCGGCTGTTCCCGCACACATGGTAAGTAGTTTTGCGGAAAGGATTCCAGTAGTCTGAGGACCGTTTACGTTGACTCTGATGCTGTCAATTAAAACGCAACCGTTACCATCTGTCATGGTGGCTTTCCATAATTTATTTGAACCTGGTTTGGAAGGAGTAAATATGTTGGTATCCGCTGTTAGGGTAACTTTTGATGGATTATTTACCGGGGACCAGGCGTATATTATACTGCTCAGGTTCGTGTTTGTTCCCAGGACCGCTGTAATTGGTTGGGCAATAAGGGTATCTGCAATACCTGCACACAGGACTGAATGTTTTGCTGTCAGCGCACCAAGGGTTCCGGTTGTAACCATACCATTAACGTTCACGCGTATGCTGTCAATTGCTGTACAACCAGCAGCATCAATCAGGGTCATGGTCCATAATTTATTGCTTCCTGGTTTACCAGGCGTGAAGGTATTTGTATCACCCGTTACTGAAACAATGCCAGTAGGAGACCAGGTATAATGAACACTGCTGACCAGAGAACCAAGATCACCGGAAAGATTTCCAACAAGCGTATCGGGAGTTCCTGCACACATTGTAAGGTGCTTGGCGGATAGAACTCCCGTCGTTTGAGGACCGTTTACGTTGACTCGGATACTGTCAATTAATACGCAACCGTTGCCATCTGTCATAGTGGCTTTCCACAATTTATTACTGCCTGGTTTTGAAGGTGTAAATATGTTTGTATCAGCTGTTACTGTGACTCTGGAGGGATTATTTACAGGGGACCATCCGTATGTTATACTGCTAAGACTCGTGTTTGTTCCAAGGACGGCTGTAATTGGCTGGGCAATAAGGGTATCTGCAATACCTGCACACAGGACTGAATGTTTTGCTGTCAGCGCACCAAGGGTTCCGGTTGTAACCATACCATTTACATTGACCCGGATACTGTCTGTTGCCTGACAACCCTGTGCATCTGTAACCAAAACTTTCCATAATTTGTTTAATCCGGGTTTAGATGGAGTGAATGTATTGGTGTCGCCTGTTTTTGAAACTACTCCGGCTGGTGACCATGCATATGTGAATGGTCCGGTAGGGTCACCTGCGTCGGTAACAACTGCATTAAGTGTATCGGCTGTGCCTGCACACATTGACGTGTGCTTAATAGAAAGTGTGGATGTCAGGGTGTTAGTTATGGCGGTGACTGTAATATTCACCGCAGTTAATGCATCATTGGCAGAATTCAAATCACCAGCTACACTGGTAGCTGCATTGAAAGTAGAAGTTCCACTGGCACTCATAATGGTATTAGGACTTACTGTGACGTTCATGCTTGCTCCGGCGGCTAAAGTCCCGGTTGTCAGCGTAGTGTTGACTGTATTGGCATTTGCACCAGTAATCGTGATTGAAATCGGACAATTGGTAGTCGCAAAGTTTATTGGAACCACATCAAAATTCTTAACGGTAACTATAATCGCCTGACTGCTAATGTTACACATTGGGCTGACAGGGCTTAACAATGCTGTAACTCCCATGTCCTGTGCCATTGCGCCAAAGCAGGTCATCACTGACAATATTGCAATCGCTTTGAATTTCGTAATTGTCTTATTCATTTTGGATTATTTTGGATTATTTTGGATTGTTTTGGATTGTTTTAGATTTGAAGGTTTAAGGATTATAGATTTTTGACACCTTGCATAAGTGTTGCGAAAATAAACATTTTTTCGAATAAACAGGATGTTAATCATATAAAAGGGACAGAATTTATCGTATAAAAAAATAAAATTACCGTGTGGAAATAGTCTTTAAGTTATTTTTATCCCGATTATACAAACATCGTCTATCTGCTCAAGATGACCCTTCCAGCTTTGAAAACTTTCATTGAGCATTTCCTTTTGTTTGACAAGCGTTTCTGAATTGGCGCTCAAAATTAATCTTTCGAGCTGTTTATACAGATACTTTTTCCCTTTTGGCCCTCCAAACTGATCAGCAAAACCATCCGTGTAGAGATAAACGGTATCCCCTTTCTGTAAGTCGAATAAGTGGTTTGTAAAGGGTTTTTGTTCCGGAAAATAGCCGATAGGCTGTTTGTCAGCCTTGTATTCTATTACTTTTCCTTCGCGGATGATCCATAAAGGGTTATTCGCGCCTGCCCATTCACTGTGCAGGGTTTTTAAGTTAATTGAGATAAGTGAAATGTCCATTCCATCCTGACTTGATCCTGATTTACCTGTTTGCCCAAGTTCAGTAATAATACGGTGGCGCAATTCATTTAAAATGGCAGCAGGTGAAACATCCTTGTTGGCAGAATTTATTTCATTTAAAAATGCCATTCCCAGCATGCTCATCATTGCTCCGGGTACGCCATGCCCTGTGCAATCCGCAGCTGCAATAGACCAGGTGTCTTTTTGCTGGGCTGCCCAGTAAAAATCTCCGGCAACTACATCCTTTGGGAGGTACAGAATAAAATGCTCCGGCAGATGCTCACTGATATGTTCTTCTTCTTTCAATAAGGCTTGCTGGATTCGTTTTGCATAATGTATGGAATCCAGAATTTCTTTTTGCTTTTCTTCCACGGCATGGCTTTTCTCTTCTATGACTTTCTTCTGCTTTACAATTTCGGAAGTGCGTTCATTTACTTTATGTTCCAGCAAAAGATTTTCTTTCTGGAGGGCTTTTAATCTGTATTGAATAAAAAAAACTATTCCCGATCCCAGTACTGCAATCAGGATGAGCCAAAACCACCAATGGTACCATATCGGTGCAGAAATGGAGAATTTGTAATCTGCAGGTTCACCCCAAACGCCCTCATCGTTGCATGCTTCTGCCCTAAATGTATATTCGCCCGGGGGGATATTGTTATAAGAGGCCAGCCGGCTTTCCGTGCTGAGTTGCCAGTCTTTCTCAAGCCCATCTAATTTGTAACGATACCTTATTTTGTCAGGTGCTTTCAGCCATGTAGCTGCGTATTCAAATACCAGATTATTTTGTTTATAAGAAAAATCCCTCGCTGAATCAATCCGGTAATTAGTGTATTGGATATTGATTCCGGTAAGATAGGCGGAGGGAGAAATACTGTCTGAGGCAACGGAATAAGCCCGGAACTTGATAATGCCCTTGTTTGTTCCAAACCAGGTTGTGCCGGAAGCGTCATTGTAAAAGCCATTCAGATTTGGTTCCAGGTCACTTTCCGATAAGTCATAATAGGAGATTGCGGGTTTCCTGCCTTCGTCTATTACATCAATTCCTTTATTATGCACGAGGACAATTTTATTCCTTACTGAAGTGAGGATGGGAGGAAGAGGATCCCTCAGCCCATTTTTAGCAGTAAAAAACGAAACAGTTGTTCCATCAAATTTTCCAACTCCTTCATCAGATGTAACGAACCAGATATTTCCTTTGTTATCTTCCGTGATTGAATATGCGGTTTTGCTGTTCAGCTTCCATTTGTCCTTTTGACTGATGAAATTTCCTCCTTCGTATAATTCAACCGCTCCTCCGTCAACCGCTGCCCATATCCTTTTTTTGGAATCCATATATATCTGGTAAACATAATTACTTATAAGCCCCTTACTTTCCCCAAAATTTTTTATTTCTTTTGTTTTCAGGTTTATCTTTGAAACGCCACCTCCAAGTGTTGAAACCCAGACGAAACCGTCTTTGTCAGGGCACATGGATGAAATACTTTCGTTGGCAAGGCCACTTTTAGAATTGATGTATTCCAATTTGCCGGTTTGGGGATCGAGCACAGCAATGCCCATTCCATAGGTTCCAAGCCAGATTGTATTCGGATCGGGCCGAATCATACAAACTACCTGAACCCCTTTGGTTGCAATGTCCTGCATGAGGTTCTTAATTTTATAATCACCTATTGCGTCTTTAAGAATTTCGGATAAACCTTTATCGGACCAGGCCCATACTGTTTCATCCCGATCCACGAGAACAGTCATAATTTTATCAGATGGCATTCCTGTAAGGGCTGAATTCAGAATCGTATGGCGCTGATGGTATAACAGAGAAATTCCTAAATTACACCCAACCCATAAATCCTGTTCCTTGTCAATAAATAACCTGCTGATGGAGTTACTTAACAGTCCTTTTTTTGTGTCGATCAGGTTCAATTTTCTTCCGTCAATACTCAGTACGCCCTTTTTTTCGGTGGCAATGAGTATTGAACTGTCCGGCCGGCCTATTACATCTGTAATCGCTCCCAGGGTCCATGAACCAAGAAAAGGTGTTTTTGCGAGTGCTTCTTTCTTTAAATTGTAAAAGCAAAGCCCGGAATCCTGCATGGCGATGAGCATATCTGATTGTCCGTCAAATTTCACCACGCGGACGATGTTATCTGGCAGTCCTGTTTTTGTTGTGATGTAGGTGAATCTTTTTGAACTGTCCCTGCTTTCCAGATCCAACCTGGTGATTCCTCCATCTGTACCCAGCCAAAGTGATTTTTTACCATCGAAGGCCATGGAATAAATCAGGTCATCGCTCAGGCCATTCTCTGTGCTGTATTTTTTAAGTGTTTTGCCATTGTATTCCAATAAGCCGGAACCATAAGTTCCAATGAACAGCATTTTGTTTTTATCTTCATAGAAAGAAGTGATGGCTTTGTCCGGACTATTGGGGAAAACCGGAAATGAATCAATGCTGTTATTTAACAGGGTTGATATGCGGCCATTTTTATGGCCTATCCAAAGTTTACCCGTTGAATCGAAATAGAGTGAACTTATTTCATTGCTGCACAAACCATCTTCTTTTTTAAAGAGGACGGCCGTTTTTCCGTTAAACTTTGAAAGTCCTTCTTTACTGCCCAAAAACAGGAGACCTTCTTTACTTTGAGCAATGCAGGTAATGGGAATGTCTTTTTTTCCGGAAATCGCAGAGAAATTTTTGATCTGCTGTGCGGAAAGGCTTTGGCTAATAAAAATTAAAGAAGCGACCAATAGTCTATTGATCCTGATCATTCCTTATTTTTTTGGTGACAATGAAGCCTTCACGTCCACACTGATCACCTGAGCAATTTTTTGGTTGATGATTTTCGGCACTTTAATGTTGTGGTCTTCCAATGGAACATCAAAATGAGCGTCGAGGGTCATTTCGGAATTTTTGACCGTAACTTTTGCTTTAATGATTTTTTCTTTTTCTACACCATGAATGTTCAGCATGCCTTTGGCTCGTACAGTATAGGTGCCATCCTTTGAAAGATCCTCTTCCTCAATAATTTTTCCTGAAAAAGTCGCGTTCTTGAATTTGTCAGCTTCCATGTAGTTATCCAAAAAGTGCTCCCTTTGTAAAGGGTTGTTAAAGCCTGCAAATGTGTTTATAGGCATTGAAAATGCAAATGTTCTTTTTGAGATATCAATGATACACATCAACTGTGCTGATTCTGCCTTTATCAATTCAAGCGGGGCCTCTGAGACAAATTTAACAGTGCCTGTTTTTGACATAAGGATGTTGCCCGTACTTTGGGTAAAGGAACTGGTGAACAGGGCCATAAAGGCCAGTATTGACAGGTATACTGGAAGAGAAACTCTTGTCATGAGGAAAGTAAAAATATACAATTATTTGATATGCTCCTGCATTTTTTAAAACCTCCTGGTATTTAGCATATTCAGTATATTTATGCGCCTGTGAATTTACGCGAGAAATATTTTACTGAAGAAAATTGCAAAAGACTTTTTTATGCTTTTGCCGGGTTGTTTTTAATTATAATGCTCGTTTCCAGTTCCCAATTCGGTATTTGCTGGGATGAACTGCAAATGAGCGACTACGGCATTAAAGTTCTTAAATTTTATACTTCCTTTGGCAAGGACAGTAGTTACAATACCGCAGACGGAGTCATGCATTTTTACGGTCCTTTCTTTGACCTCCTTGGAGCTGTGGTCAATCATGGCTATAAAGGGGACACCTATGAGCGCAGGCATTTTTTTATAGCCTTTTTCGGATTTCTTGGGATTCTGTTTGCAGGGTTGACTGCCAGGGACCTGGCTAACTGGAAGGTCGCTTTATTGTCAGAGTTATTTGTTTTTTTAACTCCGGTTTACTTCGGCCATTCCATGTTCAATTCCAAGGATATTCCTTTTGCAGGTGCATATATTGCTGCTATTTATTTTATGCTGAGGTTTGCCAGACAATTCCCTAAAGTTTCCTGGCAGACAATCACGGGGGTGATTGTTTTTACCGGCATGGCTATCGCCATACGTATAGGAGGCTTGCTTCTGTTCATGTACTTTGTCTTTTTTCTGGGAGTAAAGCTATTCCGGATGGGAAAGGAGCCTGTTATGGACCTGCTTAAGAACAGAAAAGCGATCTTTCAACTGTTTTTCGCGCTGATTGGTGCATATTGCTTCGCATTGATATTCTGGCCTTATGCTTTAACCAGCCCTGTTAAACATCCGCTGGAGTCATTAACTGCTTTTTCTAAATACGCGTTAGATTCGGGAAGTCTTTTTAATGGTGGAAGGCCCCATTACTGGGAGCTTCCATGGAATTACCTTCCAACATGGATTTATGTAACAACCCCTTTGTTTATCTGTGGGGGTGTCCTTCTTTCTCCAATTATCCTTTACAAATGGAAGGCGTTTAATGAGGTGGTGCAGGGAGATTTTTTTCTGGTGTTATTATTTACAAGCGTGTTTCCGGTTTTCTATATCGTTTATAAAGAATCCAATGTGTATGATGGATGGAGGCATGTTTTATTTATTTATCCTTCACTGGCTGTGTGCTGTGCACTGATTTGGTATGGTGTATTTTCTGTTTTGCGAAAAACAAGGGCGTATCTCAATTATATTGCTGTGCCTCTTCTCGCTCTGTTTATGCTTGAACCTGCTATTTATATGGCGAAGTATCCTAAAATGGAGACCTTTTATTTCAGTCCTGTGATTGGTGGTGTTAAAGGAGCCTGGAAAAAATTTGACATTGATTATTATGGAACTTCTTTGCGCTATGCAGTTGAATGGATAGGGGCGAATGCTGATTCCCTTGAAAAGGGCCCGGGAGGAAAAATCCGTATTCGTTGTTTTTATGGTGAACGGATAAGTGTGGAACATGCTATTGAAAAAGATCCAAGGCTGGTGTATGTTTTTGCCAATGAATCTTCCCTCGATTGGGATTATTCAATCATTCAACCGGTACAGGCTAAACATGATACTGCTTTATTGACCAATTGGCCCCCAAAGGGTCTCATTCATCAGATTGAAGTGGATGGGACGCCTATTGTTGCCATTGCAAGGAATTACAATAAGGATACGAAAAAGGAAGTGGATAAGTTTTCCATTAATGACAACAAGGATGCAAATGCACTTGTCGGTATGAGTGTAAAGTATTACCAGGTGGGAGATTTTTTTAATTGCATTGCAGCCTGTGAAAAGGCCTTGCTTATTTCACCGGCAAATGTGGCTGCATTAAATAATGCAGCTTCTGCTTTTAATAATCTGTATATGTTTGATGAAGCACTCGACTATGCGAACAGATGCCTGAAGCTGAACCCGAATTTTGATATGGCGAAAGGGAATATTGTGGGAGCTACTGAAAGGAAGAAGCAATCAGCGAACATTAATAAAGAGGGCGTTTCCAATAATTACCTGAATGCAAGTTTGATCTATTTTAATCTCAAAGAGTATGAAAAATTTATTGAATTCAATGAAAAGGCATTGAGCTATTTTCCAAACAACCCTGTTGCTTATACCAATATTGGGGCTGGTTATAATTCTTCAGGCAATTACGAAAAAGCCATAGTGGTTTTAACCCGGGCGTTGAAGTTGAATCCCAACTTTCAAAAGGCTCAGGAGAATCTTAACTTTGCCCGTCAACATTCAGAACAGGGGCATTAATTCAAATTTGGCCAAAGAATTGAAACCTGATTAAATATAAGTATTTGGTAATCAGTTAGTTAACTTTAAGTGGAAGGAGAACCACCAAAATCTTACATGAGCAAGGTCATAAAATGCAAAAACATATTAACTTTGTCTGCCAATAATTGGGATTCAGGTGTTAATTTTTAGAGTTCATGAGTTTGTATCTCAAAGCAGACCTGTTTTGAAAGGCATAAAAGTTGTTGTCATTTTATTAACATTCTCCATGACTGCTCTGGCGCAGTTAAATGTGAGTCCATTTCCTATAGATTCTTTTAAGGGTTGTGTCAGGTGCCTGAAAATGAATGGTAAAATGGATCTGCCCAAAAATAACAGGGCGGTTGCAATTCATATTTATTGCAAGGATTCTTTGGTTTATATTTTACAATCCTCCAATAAATCAGGATTATTTACATTTTATCTGCCGTTCAACTATGAATATAAAGTGGTGCTTTCAAAACCAGGTTACTATGACAAATACTTTACAGTAAATACGGCCTATACAAAAAACAGAATGTATACAAAGTATGAAATTGAGTTTTCTACTGAAATGTTTAAAACGGTGGAAGATGTGAATGTGGATGTTCTTAAGAAGCCGCTTGTTGAAATTGAATATAATAAAATCAGGAATGAGTTTGTGTACGATCCTTTATATACTCAATCCATCAATGATGAAATGGCGAGATTTTATGCAAATTATGCTATTCAGGAAAAAGCGGAGGCCGCTACCCTTGACGCTGCAGGCCCTCCCAAGAAAAGTAAATAAAATTTAATTCCCCTTTCTCAGCCTTTCTATGCTCAGCAGAATGACTTCGTTGGTTGCAGGTAATTGAAACTCCGGTTCAAATTTATTACATGCAACAGCGGAGATGGCATCTTTTATTGCTAACCAGGTGGCAAAGGCTAACATAAGAGGCGGTTCGGCGACGGCTTTGCTTTTACGGATTGCATTTGGATTGGGTACGCTTTTCAGCAGTTCTGTGCGGAAGTCCGAAGGGATATCCTGTACAGATGGGATTTTATAGGTGTCTGGTGAATGATTGAGCAGATGACCTTCTTTGTTCCACTTTATTTCTTCTGTGGTGCACCATCCCACACCCTGAATATAACCTCCTTCTACCTGACCCCTGTCAATACCTTCATTGATGGAATCTCCCACGTCATGAAGAATATCGGTACGCAGGTTTTTGTAAAAGCCTGTAAGTGTGTCTACCTGCACTTCGCTGACACACATGCCAAATGCAAAATAGTTGAAAGGTTTTCCCCATCCTTTTGCTTTGTCCCAACCTATGTCGGGAGTTTTGTAAAACCCCGTGGCGCTTAAACTGATTTGGTTTAAATGGCAGAGTGTCATTGCATCGGCGAAAGGAATTTTCCGTTCCGGATTTTTTGAGTCGAAGATGAGGTCGTTTTCAATACGGATGTCTTTCCGGAGCGTTGGAGAACGGTGTTCGATGCCGGGTGCTGAGTTTTGTTCAGAAGGTTTGCTGAATTCTTTTGCGAAGAGCTCAGTGATTCTGAATTTTAATTTTTCGATGGCATTTTTGACTGCCATTCCGTTGAGGTCCGTTCCGGCAGAAGCTGCTGTGGCTGAAGTGTTCGGGACTTTTGAGGTATTGGTAGCATTTACTTTTATGGCCGAGGTGCTTATGCCGAGTTCGGCTGCAGCAATCTGAATTATTTTTGTATTCAGGCCCTGACCCATTTCAGTTCCTCCGTGATTGACAAGCACACTTCCATCTTTGTAAATGTTTACAAGGGCTCCGGCCTGATTGAGGAAGGAAGTGGTGAAGGAGATGCCAAATTTCACAGGTGTGAGTGCAAGGCCTTTTTTATAGAATTCGTTTGTTTCGTTGAACTTGTTGATTGCTGTTCTTCTGTTCCGGTAATCGGAAGATGTCATTAGTTGCTCATAGAGGGTGTGAAGCCGGTTGAGTTCTACCTCCTGTCCATAGTGTGTGATATTGTCTTTCCCAATGCCATAGAAATTGGTTTTGCGTACATCGGCAGCATCCAGTTTCAGGAAGCGTGCAATCCGGTCTATTATAGTTTCGATACCTGCCATCCCTTGCGGGCCGCCAAAGCCTCTAAAGGCTGTGTTGGAGGGCAGGTTTGTTTTGTATGCCTGTGCCTTAACGTGCATGTTGGGAATAAAATAGCTATTGTCGCTATGCAGCATGGCGCGTTCCAAAATAGCAAGACTTAAGTCGGTGGTGCAACCTGCATCAGCGTGCAATTCAAATTTTACTGCTGAAATTTTCCCTGTTGCATCAAATCCGGCCTGGTAACGAATCAGAAAGCGATGCCTTTTTCCTGTCATAATCTGATCATCGTCCCGGAACAGCCTGATTTTTACCGGACGATTAGTGGCCTGACATAAGAGTGCTGACCAGGCTGCTACATGGTTTCCCTGAGTTTCTTTGCCTCCAAAGGCTCCCCCCATTCTGCGGGTTTCCACCACGACTTCGTTTTTTGGAAGGCCTAAAACTTCGGCTATAATCGCCTGTGTTTCGGAAGGATGTTGGGTGGAACTGTAAGCGGTTATTTCCTGTTCCTCACCTGGAACGCAAAGACAAGTCTGTGTTTCGAGGTACCAGTGTTCCTGGGCGCCTGTTTCGAGTTCTCCCGTAAATCTGTGTTCTGCATTTTTTAATGCGATGTCGGTATCACCCCTGTCCATAATGCGTTCCGGGCCTATAAAAGATTTCCTTTCTATAGCGGTTCTGATTTCAAGGATGGGCACGAGCTGCTCGTATTCAATTTGTATCAGTTTTTCGGCGGCTATTGCAATTGCCTCCGTTTCGGCTGCTATCAATACGATGGCCTGGCCAATGCAGATGACTTCCTCTGCAGCAAGACATGGTTCGTCG
>Ga0207067_10167_pt1 | contig 21452 bp, 18 predicted proteins | sample Alteio_BWMinCont_25_FD_153484 | JGI IMG/M metagenome (GOLD analysis project Ga0207067, IMG submission 153484) | Enriched cells from forest soil in Barre Woods Harvard Forest LTER site, Petersham, Massachusetts, United States -... | ecosystem: Environmental > Terrestrial > Soil > Temperate forest >...
TTTCATACAACAATTCGAGAGATAGTACCATCCTATCCAGATTAAAATAATTGTAAACATCCATTCTGCCGTTTACAGTAATTCTGTCAGATAGGAGTTTGTTATTCAACAGCTCTCTTATAGCAATGTAAATTGCACCGGGATTGTTATAATCCACCACTATAGCATTTTCCCTGTCTTTGATAAATTCATTTGCAATACCTGACAATGTAAACACAGATGGTATTCCGGCAGCCAAAGCTTCTACATAGGTCTGGCCAAACGCTTCAATTTCCCGATTTATTGGAGCATGAATAAAAACACTAAATAACTGGTAAAGTGAAAAGAGCTCCGGTTCAAACTGTATTTCTACAAAATTCTCATTTGGGATCGCCTTAAGTTTTTTTTGAATTTCAACCTTAAAATTTCCATGCGCATTTGCCAAAACAAGCAATGCACCAGGGAAATCCACTAATAACATCCTAAATGCTTCTATTGTATTTTGCACCCCTTTCCATTCAGTGTATCTGGAAATTACTCCAACAACAGGCCAGCGGTTTCCCGGATTATATTTTCCTCTTATGTAATCAAGAGCCAGGTCGGAGACATTGGAGAATTCATCCAGCCTGAAACCATGATGAATTAAATTTACCTTTTTTTTACTTACACGCTCTTTGTTTATCAAAATTTGCTCCACAACTTTTGAAATCGCAATAATATCCGTAGAAAGAAAGTTAACTATTTTATCAAATTTAACCGCTTTTGGGTAATATACATGGTGAAAATCAGAATGATGGCGGGTATGAATCCGTTTAGTAATTCCGGCCAACCAACCCGCAATTAATCCAACTATGCTCGCATCAAATAAATGAGTATGGACAATCTGAGTACCGGTTAATTTCAATATCCTATAGGTTTTAATAATTGAGCCGGGAATAGATCCTTTACCATGATAATTCAATCTGTGGAAATCAATCTGCGATTTTTTCAGAAAGAGCTCTAATTCTGAATTGCCGGGGTTGAGCAGAATAAAACTCAAATTAAATTTATCCCGGTTCAAAAATTGAACAATCCATTCAAAAGCATATGCCTTATCAATGTTGGAAACAATATATGTTAAATTAATCTTCGGTTTCATTTTTCACCCAACCATGTCTTTAGCAGAGGTTCATTATTATTTTCAAGTGTATGGTATTTTCTAACCCATTCCAGATGCCTTATTCTGCTTGGCTTTTGATCTATTAAATCATTTATAAGGGAAGTCAATTTATTTTTCAAAGTGTAGATATTTGCAGAAATAATAGGAGACTCGGAAAATAGAAAAGCCTGCAATGAATCTTCGATATAACATACAACCTCACATCCTAAAGCCAAAGCCTCAACAGTTTTAAGTCCATACCAGCCCACCACCATTTGATCAATAACAATATCCGCAACACACATTAGATCAATCAACTCATACCTGGTAAGAGAATAGGAATAATCCTTCCCCGATTTTTTACCTGGAGTCACAATTTCAATCTGATCTCCAAACTCCGTTTTCAATAGATCAAGGACTTCGTGGATATGAACAGATCCCTTTGTCTTTAGACCGGAAGGAGCGTGCAAAAGAACTATTTTTCCGTTTTTGTTATGTCTCTCTTCAACCTTAGAAATTTCTCCTTCCGTATTCCCTAAAAATGATTTCAAATCCAGTACAACCGGAAAATAGATTGCTTCTGGAATAATTCTCAGTAAATCAGGCGTAGAAACAAGTATAAAATCAGCATATTCTCTGGCATCAGCTATCAATCTGTCCTGGTATGATTCTGTTATTCTGTGCCCCTTTTTTCCCGACAAAAAATCGGAAAAATGTTCAGATTTCCAATCCAGATATTTAATTGAACGAATATCAGCTCCAACAAAATGCATGATAACCCTTTTATTAAACAACTTATAAATCCATAACTCGGTATTTCTAAGCCTGCGGGTCAGGAGTGTTTCGCCGGAAAAAAAATGAAATAGATCATAACGAAACAGGCTAAAAATAAAAAATAGAAAGGAGTAAGTATATAGTACCAATGGGTGGGTTTTATCTATTGGGCACGTATATGTATAACTCGTTCTATAATGCGACTCAGGTAATTTATATTTGGAAAAAGACTCCGCTGTGAGTTTATCGGATAGCCGGTTCTTAATAAAACTCGAATAATATTCTATCCGGTATCCTATATCAACAGCTCCAAATAAAATTCTCAGGTGTTTCGATTTTTTCAAAACATTAACCTTTTAACCTTGAAACCTCATGATAGCCTGTTGGTCTCATGCTGAAGTACTATTATTCATATACCATTGACTAAGAGTAAACAGCGTCCAGATTCTCTTAGCAAGAAAATCATTACCGCACTTAAAAGATTTTATCAGGTCTTCAACACCCTGCCCATTAAATAGTCCCATTTTTTCAACTTTATCTTTGGAAAGATACTCATCAAATATATACGAAAGTTCCTTTTTCAACCACCCTGCAATCGGAGCAGGCATGCCCTGTTTGGGTTTTCTAAAGTATTTTTCAGGAATATATTGATAAAGAATTTGCTTTAGAATGTATTTTGAAACGCCATTTCTATATTTAAGTTTAGGGCTGATTCTCAATGCGGTCTCTACCAATCTATGATCTAAAAACGGAAAACGGGTTTCCAGGCTATAATGCATGCCGGAGCGGTCAGCCTGAGATAAAAGATCATTTGGCAAATAAAACTTCAAGTCATGAAGTGATTGCTTTTCCGCAAAATTAATATTCCTTGTTCCCCGGTTAAGGGAATAATTATTAAAGGATGGTAGTCGTTCAACGAAATCTGAGTAACTCGATTTAAAGTCCTCGGAAAGAATATGGCCAAGATCTGTTAGACTAAAATAATCCTGATCCACTGAAAATATATTTGAATGGAACTGATTGTCAAAAGTGGTGCTGTCAAAAAAATTAGCAGCTCTTTTATATCGAAAGCCTTTACTATTGTCAAAAAAATATTTTACCAGTGGAGCTATCTTCCTGACCAAAGGCCTTCCCATTCTTTCTGCCCAAATATAGGAACCGTAACCCATAAAAAGCTCATCCGAGCCCTCACCTGACAAAGCTACTGTACAGAAATTCTTTGCGCTTTTTGCCAATAACAGCGAAGGAATTACGGAAGGATCGGCAAAAGGCTCATCAAAAACAGAATGAATAATTTCAATTAGATCTGCCGCATCAGCAAATGTGCACAAGAACTCATGATGAGAAGTACAGAGAATACCTGCAATAATTCTGGAGTCTTCCAGTTCATTCGGGGTATCTTTCCATCCAAAAGAAAATGTTTTTACGGATTTTCCGCATTCCAGACTTGCAGTAGAAGCAATTAAGCTTGAGTCAACCCCTCCACTCAAATAGACACCATAATCCACTTTACTCCTTAATTGGGATTGGATCGCACTTGAAAGAAGCTCTCTGACCAACACAATCGCCTTTTTTTCCGTGTAAATAACATCATCTGTTAATTGGGATTCCAGATTCCAATACCTGGAGTTTAGCTTTCCCGAATTTGATATCTTGATATAAGTTCCTGGCTCCACTTTATAAATGGATTCGTAAATCGAATTATGATTATGAATAGCCCCCAAATGCAAAAATTCAACTATGCTTTCCTTACAAATTGTCTTTGGTATAGCCCGGAATTCCATAAGTGCTTTTATTTCTGAGGCAAATGCGCAATTTTTCCCATCCCAATAATAATAGAGTGGTTTAATGCCCATGCGATCTCTGATTAAATACACTTCATTCTTGAGCTTGTCAAAAATCGCAATTGCGAACATTCCATTAAAATTACTAATTGCAGGTATACCTGACTTTGCAAATAGTTCAAGAATGATTTCAGTATCAGAGTTAGATTTGTATTTGTCTCCATGAACATTCGTAAATCCCGAAATAGAGTGTTCGAGCTCATGGTAATTATACACTTCCCCATTATAAATAATTACATAACGATTACATCTGGAATGCATTGGCTGATCAGCCTCTTTCGAAAAATCAGTGATACTCAATCGCCGGTGACCAAAAGAAACGATATCACTTTCATAAAACCCTGAATCATCAGGTCCACGGTGAGACATTACATTTGTTGCCCTAATCAATTCTTCTTTGGAGAAAATCTTACCAGGAGAAAAGTAGCCTACAATTCCGCACATAAGAGAAACATAATTGACCCAAATATAGGCAAACATAGACTAATACCATAATAACAAACCCGCCTTCATCAGTAAAATGTACCTTTACACCATTAAATAATTGTGACTAATCTGATTTATCCATTGACTGTGAAATCATTTATCAAATTTTTATCCAAATTAATCCCATTCAAGCGGGAAATGTTTCAGCTTATAAAAATAATCTGGAAACCCGGACCTTCTGTTTATCAGCATTTTCATTTCCTGGGAGTTTTCAAAGTTCCAATTGATAAAACGAAGAAATTTAAGATAAAACATTATGGGTATCAACTTGAAAATATACTCTTTTGGGAAGGGCTAACTGAAGGATGGGAAAAAGAATCCATTAAAATCTGGATAAAGCTCTGTGCCAATGCAAAAATAATTATTGACATTGGTGCAAATACCGGAATTTATTCGCTGATTGCAAAGGCTGTATCCCCAACAGCTAAAGTATATGCATTTGAGCCTGTTTCCAGGGTCTTTAACAAATTAAAAGAAAATATTTCTATTAATAATTTTGATATCATTGCGATTGATAAAGCGGTTTCCAATTTTGATGGAATTGGGGTGATCTACGATACTCCATCAGAACATACTTATTCCGTAACTGTAAATAAAAATTTTTGCCCCCCCGGCACCATTGTAATAGAAACAAAAATTGAAACGATCACCCTTAATTCCTTTATTAAAATACAAAATATTGAAAAAATAGACTTAATCAAAATCGATGTGGAAACACATGAACCTGAAGTATTAGAGGGGTTCTCAGAGTACTTAGTGAAATTCAGGCCTGCTATTTTGATTGAAATTTTAAATGACGAAATAGGTGAATTAATTAATAAACTGGTTCAGGAATTGCACTATTTATTTTTCAATATTGATGAAAAAAAGGGTGTCCGTCAGGTTAATAGAATCACAAAAAGTGATGGTTTTAATTACCTCTTATGCACCGCAAAAGTTGCGTTGGAAATAGGGCTCATATCCAATGCCAAATAATAAGATCAAACCAGCCTTTATTTACATTTCTCTGTAATCAGTAAAGAACTTATTCCTAAAATTTTAAACAAACTATATTGAGAAAGCCTGTTTTCCGCTTTGCGGGATGCTGCGTAGAGTTTTGTACCAAAACCCGGAAAAAACACTCCGGACAATGGCAATAAAGGGTTTAATTGAAGGTTTCGCTGCAAAACCAGCCGGATCGAATACGCTGCAGTAATTTTTTTTCTCCAGTTTTCAGCTCTCCAATATCGCAACTCACTCAAATAGTTTGGCAATACCCCATGAGGTGGTGGAAATGGGAAATAGGTAAAAAAGGTGCTCTTACTTTCGGAGGAAACTGCTTTAGACGCTTCAATGCCACCGGCACTGGCACTTTTACTATACACTAACTCGCCGATTTTAACAAATGTCCTTTTTACCAAATACATATAATAAAAGAAGAAAGAATATACTGCATCTGTGGAAGTGGGTACTATACAAATGTTATGCCCTCCGGGTTTTAAAACCCTGTTTATTTCCAGAATAGCTTTATTAAGGTTGGGTACGTGTTCCAAAACAAAAGATGAAAAAACCATGTCAAAGGAGTTATCAGCAAAGGGCAGGTCAATTGCAGAAGCATTCATTACATTCACATTTGTAATGTTCAGCTTGGCTAAAAACTTTCTGGTTTTCCGAAGTCCGGGGGAATGTGAAGAAGGATTCTCCTCTTCCAAATCAGTTGCAACTACCTGATCAGAAATTTTTGACAAAAAAGCTGAATTATAGCCAATCCCACATCCCAACTCAAGTACCTTTGGATACCTTTCCCTGGGGAAAAATTCAAAATAAGTAAGGAATTCCTGAAAGCGCCTGTCATAATAAGTTGGCCATAGTTCACTCTCAGAACAGTGGGTATGGCAGAATGCTCGTATTTCTTCGAATTTACCGTAAATTGTTTCGGACATAAACCTTCTATAATGGATTGAAATTACTTTTATTAACGAAATTACTTAATATTACAGCAATAATTATGACCCTGCATTAATATAATATGTCTTATTTATTTAAAAACTTACGCAGGCTTTTGCGTTTTTCCCCAATTGAAAAAGTGCTGTTTTTGTTTACGGAAGACCGGCATTCGGATAATTTCTTTGTAAAAATAGCACCTGGGAACAATTTATATCCATCTAACAGCACGCGTTTTGTAAATCGCAAAGGAATAAATTACCTCTTGGATATTTCAGATTACCAGAATTGGCTGGTTTATTTTGGAGTCAATGCCGATCGCCCGGAGGGTTTGTTTGAATTGGTAAAAGGTAAATCCGTATTAATAGACGTAGGGGCAAATATTGGCCAGACCGCGATGATGTTTGCAAAAATTGCAGGAGAAAATGCAACTATATTAGGATTTGAACCAGATCCGGTTAACTATTCCAGCGCCATAGTAAATTTAAATAAGAACAAGTTCGCAAACATTCAGTATTATAATATTGGACTGGGCTCACAAAATGAAACCCTTCCATTAAAAATAAATACACCATCGAATCGGGGTGGCAATAGAATGGACAGAAATGGCAATCCCGATTCAATTCCGGTAACAATTGAACGGCTTGATGATGTTTTGAAAAAGAAATCAATTTCAAATGTTGACCTCATCAAAATCGATGTTGAAGGTTTTGAATTAGAAGTCTTAAAGGGGGCGCAACATATACTTAAACACGGAAATCCTGTGTTATTTATTGAAATTAGTGACAAAAATCTCCGGGAGCAGGAAACTACTCCGGAAGAAGTATTTCTTTTTCTTACCAGTTTAGGTTATGGAATTGTTAATTCTATTACAAGGAAACCTGTAAATGAATATCCTGATTTATCCGGCTGCCATTTCGATGTAATTTGCGCGAAACAATACCTCTAATTTCTTAACTTTGAACTTTACTACTTTTCCTGTACATGTATAGCACTACTCCGCTCGTTTCGGTTATTATTCCGTGTTTTAATTCCGAAAAATATATCGGTGCTGCGATTGAATCAGTATTAAATCAAACGTACAAAACTTTTGAAATTATACTTATTAATGACGGATCAACTGATTCATCCGAAGAAAAGATAAAAAAAATTCAAACGACAGATAACAGGCTGAAATATTTCAAACACTCCAACAGGGGCGTATCCATGTCCCGTAATGCAGGACTAAGAGAATCCTCGGGAGAAATTATTGCATTCCTTGATTCTGACGATGCTTGGGAACCTGAAAATCTTAAAGTGAAAGTCACGGCTTTGATGGAAGATGATTCCCTTGAATGGATATTTAGTGATTTATTTCTCGGCAATGATGAGCTATTCAAAACAGAAATACTTAAAGGCGGTTCAACGAGTGATGTATTAAACTCACTTTTGCTTCGAAAAGGGGACGTGATTCATGCGCCAAGTGGTTTAATAATCAAAAAGCGTTCTCTTGTATCCATTGCATTCAGCTTTGACCCAAAATCAACGCCCTCCGAAGATTGGGATTTATGCATACAATTAGCTGCTGCTGGATTTAAATGCACCAGAATTGAAACCCCCTTGTGGACATACAGGGTTCTTCCAAACAGCCTCAGCCGCAACATTAAAAACCTCGAAAATGGAAATTTACACGTTTTAAAAAAAGCGTTAAAAGCAAACCTTTTCAGCTCATTTTGGTACAAACAGAAGTGCTTTTCCAATTCATTTCTTATTCTTGCCGGATGTTGGTGGGTAAACGGACAAAGCAAAATCAGAGGATTTTCATTCATCATAAAATCACTTTGCTTTTATCCATTAAATATTGCTAAAGTTCTGAATAAACTTAGCTTTAATAATCTTTATCAGGCCAAACATTCTCCATTAAAACCAATACAACCAACCCATTCGATTCAAAAAATTTCAGGCAGGGAAATTTGGCCAGCTAAAGAGAAATTAAAAGTTTTCTTGTTTCACAGAGTAAGTCCGGTCAAGGATTTAATCTGGGCTCCTATCGAACCTGATAACTTTAAAAAAATTCTTGCTTATATAAACAGAACATATGAAGTTGTCCCCTTAAGCAAATACCTGCTTGGAGATTATTTGCCAAAGACATCAAAGCCGCTATGTTCTATTGATTTTGATGATGGTTATAAAGACTTCTTAATATATGCCTTACCTCTTCTTAAAGAATATGATTTCCCAAGTACAATGCACATTGTGACTGATTGTGCCAATCAGAATCTGCCACCCTGGACCTATATCCTCAACCATTTACTGATAAATACAACTAAACGCCTGATCAATATCAACTCTGATACCCTTCCTGTGACGCTAAGCCGGCCTAAATGGAAAGACAGGTATGACAGAATTAACTATGCACAACAATTAAACATTTACCTAAAATCAATTCCAAATTATCAAAGAGAAAGAATATACGCTGAAATTCTTGAACAAATCAATGATGTTTCTATGCCCTACGGGTTGATGCTTACATGGGACGAAATAAACACCTTAAGGAACTGCAACTGTGAAATCGGATCCCATACCAAAACCCACCCTATGCTTTCAAATGAATTAACATTTGAGGAAATATGTTTTGAATTGCAGACATCCGGACACGAAATTGAGAAAAATACGGGTACATTTCCTGATATAATTTCATATCCATTTGGTGGATATAACAACCTGGTTACAAAAGCATCTGCTTTCACGGGTTACAAAATAGGATTGACTGTAAATCCTTATACATATGATGGTTCAGGCATCAACCTGTTTGAAATTCCGAGAATCAGCCTGTACAATGAATCCCTGCTTAAAACAAAATTAAGGGCCAACGGAACAATGGCTAAACTATTAGAAATCAATTCTGCTATAGACCGGATTGTTCCGTTCTCATGATTCAATTTACCACACATCGGTTTCTTTTTTTCTCCAGAAGGGAGATTTGGTTTTACGATGGGGAAAATTTTGAGGAAGGCACATACACTGCCTTTTCCGCCGCACACAGATCTCTGGAAATGAATACCAGCTCCATTACAGAATGTAAGACTGTTTTATACGGGACTATTTTGACGGATCTTTTAAAATCAAAAGAAGAACTGTTTAGTTTGATTCATCCTACTTTCAGGTACGATATCAAATCTGCAGAGAAGCGAAATTTACACTATGAAGCAGATTGTAATCCAACAATAAACAACTGCGATCAGGCAATCTCTATTTTCCAAAAATTTGCCAAATCAAAAAATCTGAACCCTATAAACAGAAAGTGGCTCCTGGCATTAAACAAATCCAATAGTATCTGTATATCAAAAATTTCTATGGATAATATAGTAATTGTTATCCATATTTATATTGTTGACAAAAAAGAGTCATTACTTTCACATAGCTTCCATAATGTTGACTTTAAAAATGACCGTATCAAAGGTGAAGCAAATAAGAGTCTGCATTGGAAAGACATTCAGTTTTTTAAAAGTATGAATTTTGAGAAATACGACTGGGGTGGAACAAACTTTATTCAAAATCCCGGTATCAGCAAATTCAAGCTCAATTTCGGGGGAAGTCCTGTTACGAAATTCCGATATATTAAAACATCACCGCTAATTTACAGAATTACTAAATTGTATAAATCCATCTTTTCATTGAGAGCACTGCATAAGGATTAAAAGCCAAGTTTCCTTTTATACTTCTTCTCATACAAATGCCGGAGAATAAACAAGCTGGAAACATAAAATGGAATACACGGAATTTTGAGCCTGACCAGCGCTCCAAAATTAGCAGTTGTTAACCCTACAGAAAATGCAAAAAAAATGGAAAATAACATTGAAAACAGGAGGAGCGGGTCGGATCCTATAAATCTAAAAAAGCCAAAAACCTTAAGCCGGATGATCAACCCAATGGTAAGAAAAAGGATGTAAGAGTTTTCCAAGCCGGAAAGCAGCATCATTGCATTTCCCACCTCCCAGATAAAAGGTCTGAAAAGTGCCGCCGTTATTGCAACATCTGCTTTACTTAAAACGCCGCTTATACTGGGATCAAAAGTACCAATATTGAAATTATGTCCTCCATAATGGTCACTTGCTAAATCACTTTGGGTCAAAACAGCCTTATAAAAAATTTTATCCAAAGAATAATCCCCCAAAACTCCTCCAAAAGATGTAATCAGAAAATAACCTAAGTATGCTCCTGTAAAAAGGAAAAGCGGCGTAACTATAAATTTAATTAGTTTATTCCTGATAATTGAAATCCGGTGATAACTCGCCCAAATCAGCGAGCCTGGAAGAATTGCAAAGAATATATATGGTTTAATCGCAATTAAAAGATAAGTAGACACGAAAATCACAATAAAATTTATAAGCTTATAATTCCTTTTGAAAAATAGCTCATAAAACGTAAAAGTAAACCATCCCAAAGCCGCAATCGTAACTGTATCCTTTAACAGACAGGATCCCCAAAACACAACAGACGGAATAAACAAAATCGATATGGCAAGATTCCGCCTTATCTCTGGAAATTTCTCGCAAAATAATAAATATAACTTCCAAATCCCTGAGTAGCCAATCCAGCTTAATAAAATTGTCATGGAAACAAAACTGTTGAAGGACAATAAACATAAGGGAGCAATTAATCTTGACAAAAACACTTCAGGATAACACTGTACACAAACTCCAGCCGGCATCCAACCCGTTCCATCATCAAAGTAATCAACATTCGTTGCATTACACCCGCCAAATAATATGTCAAAATATTCCGCTGGGTTTTTAAATAATAACCGGCTTATTGCAACTGCTTGTTCATAATAACCAATTGTATCCCCGCCCCTGTACCATAATGCGAAAACAAAACAAGCACATACCGCTCCGATTATTTTTACGCCGATGCCATTTACATAGTACTTATAGGAAGGATTGGCCTTAATTCTTTTGTTTCTGATTCTGATACTGTACGATATGATAATAAAAATCCAAACAGGAGCAACGAATAAATCCATGAAACCTAAAGGATGCATAATTCTAATTTATACAATTTAGTTCAACTGTTACAAAAAAACAGTAAACTTGCAAAAACTACTCAAATTTACATTATATATATATCATATGATGGAATGACCGATGCCTTGGGGCAATCTCAGGTTCTACCCTATTTAGCCGGACTTTCTAAGATGGGTCATAAGATCACGATTCTCAGTTCAGAAAAGAAAACTAATTTTTTGAAATCCAAATCATACATAATTCAAAATCTGATTGATTATGACATTCATTGGGCACCGGTGCACTACTCAAATTCCTTCCCGGTTTTTTCTCAGCTTTTTAATTTATTTAAATTAAGGCAAAAAGCATTGGCGTTATGTAATGCTCAAAATTTCCAGATTGTTCATTGCAGGAGCTATATTCCTTCTTTAATTGGCCTCGAATTAAAACACCGCAAGGGCTTAAAATTCATTTTCGATATGCGGGGATTTTGGGCAGACGAACGGGTGGAAGGAAACATTTGGAAATTAAATAACCCCATATACAGTTATATTTATAAATATTTCAAAAAAAAGGAATTTGATTTTCTCAACCAATCAGACAGAATTGTTAGCCTGACTGAAAATGGCAAGAAAGAAATTCTGTCAAGAACCGGTATTAAAATTGCTCCTGAAAAAATAGTTGTTATTCCTTGTTGTACAGATATGGACTTGTTTAATCCTGAAACTGTTCACAAGCCGGATTTAATCCGCTATTATTCTGAACTAAATATTGATTCTGACAATTTCATTCTGTCCTATCTTGGTTCCATTGGTACCTGGTATTTGCTGGATGAAATGTTGTTTTTTTTTAAAATATTATTGGCAAAAAAAAATACGGCCATCTTTTTATTTATTACAAACGGTTCAGCAGAACAGATTTTCAAAAAAGCAGAAAAAAATGGAATAAACAGAGGATTCATCCGTGTTATCAAAGCTTACAGAAAAGAGATCCCCTCAATTTTATCATTAAGTGATTTTTCAATTTTCTTTATAAAACCTTGCTTTTCCAAAAAAGCCTCCTCGCCCACCAAAATGGGTGAACTAATGAGTTTGGGAATACCAATGGTTACGAATTCAGGAGTTGGTGACGTAGAGCAAATAATAAATGAAACTAAGACCGGAATCATCATCAACAGTTTCAATAATACCGAATATGAATCAGCAGTGTCGAAAATGGATAGCTTTAGGGGACTGGATAAAGCCTTTTACCGATCTGCAGCAAGAAAATATTATGCCCTTGAAGGTGGAATAGAAAAATACAATACAATTTATAACGAAATTATAATTTAAATTCGCTTATAAATATAATCTTCACAGGCTTTTAATTGAAATCTTCCATCAATATATTGTTTTGGGTACCTTATCCGCATAATACTGCCCCCGGGCAGCGCTTCAGGCATGAACAATACCTGGGTTACTTTGCAAAGAATAATATAACCTACACACTATCTCCGTTTTGGGATATTAAAACAAATGCAATCTTATACCAGCATGGAAAGCATATTCAAAAAATTGCTGGCTTAGTTAACGGTTATTTTCGCAGGCTTAAAGACATCCTGCATATTTCAAGATTTGACCTGGTTTTTATTTATCGTGAAGCGGCACCTATTGGGCCTCCTGTAATTGAATGGCTGATTACAAAAGTTTTACATAAAAAAATACTGTTTGATTTTGATGACTCCATCTGGTTAAAAGATGTCTCAGAAGCTCATAAGCTTTGGGGTTGGTTAAAAAATCCATCCAAAACCAGGAATATCATTAAACTGAGTTCAGGAATTATTGTCGGGAATAAATACCTTGCTGAATACGCTTCAAAATTCAATTCAGCTATTACAATCATTCCAACGACGATTGATACGGACTATCATTTTTCTTCAAACAAAATAATCCCTTCCAATAAAATTACCATTGGCTGGACTGGGTCTACTACTACTATTAAGCACTTTGAAACCGCCTTGCCCTTTCTTAAGAGGTTAAAACTGAAATATAAAGACCGGATTAACTTTGTTCTTATATCTGACAAAAACATTACCCATTCACCTTTGGAAATTGATTTTATTCCCTGGACCAAAGAAACTGAGATCAGTGATCTTTCAAGGATAGATATCGGGATAATGCCCTTGCCCGACGATCAGTGGAGTAAAGGAAAGTGTGGATTCAAGGGATTGCAATATATGGCAATGGGCATAGCAACTGTTATGTCGCCTGTAGGAGTTAATATGGATATAATTTCTGACGGAACGAATGGCTTCCTGGCAAAAACGGAAGACGAATGGGTCGAAAAATTGTCTTTACTGATTGAATCCTCTGAATTGCGTGCAAATTTTGGGCTTGCAGGAAGACTAACAATCCGGAAAAGGTATTCTGTAAAATCACAAAAAGACTCCTTTTTAGAAATATTTACTTCCTTAACCAGGTCGGAAAAACAGGCGAAAACAGATTGATGAAACAACAAATTCTTATTACGGGAGTAGCAGGAATGATCGGATCCCATCTGTTAGATGCTCTTCTGGCAAAAGACTACAGGGTAACAGGCCTTGACAACCTGAGTTATGGAAGTCTGACTAATATTGATCGCAACCTGAACAATCCGGATTTTAAATTTTACAAAACAGACATAACAAATTTTGAGGCTTTAAAATTATTGGGCAAAGACATACATGCAATCATACATCTTGCTGCTGTAAAAAAAATTGCAGAAAAGCACGCAAGTATGCCAACATTGGCCGTAAATGCAAAAGGAACTGAAAACGTGTTCGAAGTAGCGAAAATGTGGGGATGCAAAGTACTCTTTGCGTCTACGTCGGACGTATACGGTATGTCTCCTGATTTGCCATTAAAAGAAGACGGAGACTTATTAATTGGCCCAAGCATGATCAGAAGATGGAGTTATGCCGTTTCAAAATTATACGGAGAGCAACTGGCATTTGCTTATTATCACGATTATAAGGTTCCTGTTGTGGTAATCAGATACTTTGGAGGATTCAGCCCCCGTTCAAGCTTGTTCTGGAGCGGGGGGCATATTCCGGTATTTATTGATGCCATCCTGAATGATAAAGAGGTTATTGTACATGGAGACGGAACTCAAACCAGATCCATGGGATTTGTTTCAGACCTTGTCACGGGCACACTATTGGCTTTGGAGAGTGATAAGGCAACGGGTGAAATAATAAACATTGGAAATGATGAAGAATTATCTGTATTGGATACTGCAAAACTGATTCATGAAATAGCTAAAACCGGAAAAAAATTAAAAATCCGGCATATCCCAATGAGCGAGGTATATGGTGAATATAAAGATATTACCCAACGGGTACCAGATTTAACAAAAGCAAGAACCTTACTTGGATACACTCCAAAAATTTCGCTAAGGGAGGCCATAAAGTTAACCATAGAAGCATTAACCAAAAAATAATATTCTTGTGGTCTTTTTCCTAATACCTGTTTACAATGAAGAAAAAAATATTCCCGGTCTGTTCAAAGACTTATCAGGAGTTTTACCTGATGAAGAAAAGTTTTTCCTGTTCTCTGATGATGGTTCATCAGACGGATCAAAAGAAGCGATTGCTAACTATTTTTCCAATCTAAACTATAAGATAATCGGCGGCAACCTGAACAAGGGACCGGGTAAGGCCTTTAATGATGGATTTAACTGGATTATTAAAAGCAGCACCTCTGATAAAGACATTGTTGTTACACTTGAAGCAGACTGCACATCCGACTTAAGTATTCTGCCGAGAATGATTGCGTTAAACAGATTTGGTTATTCTCTTGTTTTAGCGTCCGTTTATGCCCGGGGTGGGGCCTTTGAAAAAACCTCATTTTTCAGAAAAACCATTTCTACTCTTGCCAATCTATTGTTTAGGCTCAAATATGACGTTAAGGTACTAACCTTGAGTTCCTTTTACAGGTGTTATAATCTGACTTTATTAAAAAACATACAAAAACGCTATACGAATCAGATAATTGAGGAATCAGGATTCATATGCATGCCCGAGATCCTGCTAAAAGCAATCCAATGCGGGGCAAAAATCATTGAAGTTCCGGTAACACTCTATTCCTCTAAAAGTTTGGGTAATTCAAAGATGAAAATCATAAAAACAACTTTTGCTTATCTTCGGTTTTTAGTAACATTCAAAATGCACCAAAGTACAAAGCCCAATGATCAATCATTTAGCTGAAAAGAACAATAAATTAATTCTCGTCACAGGTGGAGCAGGGAAAGCAAGACATTAATTACTCTGTTTTCAACCTCGGAACAGGTGAAGGTGTCACTGTTTTTGAGGCAATAAGCGCATTTGAAAAAACTTCCGGGAACAAATTGAAATTCAAGATAGCCCCGCGGAGACCAGGCGATGTAGAAGCTATCTTTTCTGACAGCAGTAAAGCGCTCAATCTCCTGCATTGGACGCCCAAATACGACATCAACTCAATGATGGAAACGGCCTGGAAATGGGAATTAAATCTGAAGTACGGCAAGACTAAATAAAACAAAGCCTAACCTGCACCCCCTCTCCGCCCCGATGAAAAAAATAAACTCATTTTTTTCAAATACAAAAGCCAAACTGCCTGATTCCAACAAATGGATTGTTTGGTTTTTAATTGCCTTATTTTTCAAGTCGGGTATTTTCATTTATAAATTATCCTTTGATAAACCGGCAATTCCCAACCAAATTTACACAGCAACTTTTGCAACAGAAGGGGGAGATACCTATTCCTATCTGGAGCCCATAGAGACCTTAATAAAGACAGGAAAATATACCTGCAAACCATTTGGTGATTACAGAATGCCTGGATACGGAGCTGCATATTTCGCTATAAGGTTATTTTTATCCACAACTAACTCATTAAATGTTTTAGTTCTGCTGCAACTAATTTTGTCCTCCCTTTCCGCATATCTTCTTGCTAAAATTGCTTATTTGGTTTTCAGGAAAGAAAAGTTCTTCTATTTAACCTTTATTATTTACACATTAAGCACTTTTGTTTCCTTATTTGACATTATACTTTTAACAGAAAGCCTTTGCACTTCCTTTTTAATCTTTTCTCTCTTTTTCTTATTAAATTTCAGGAAGTCTGCGTTCTACCTGGTATCGGCAGGATTTTTAATGACCTGGTGCATATTTCTTAAACCAGTACTCGCTCCTTTACTTTTATTATTTGCTTTATACGTTTTTCTTAAAGGTGGTAAGTTGAACCTGAAGATGTCCAATTACAACTGGAAGGGGATCCTGCTATTTATCATTCCTTTTGTTATCATTGATGGTGCATGGATCATCAGAAATTATAGTAAGTATAAAAAAATTATTCCTTTAACCTCTCTGTATTATTCCCAAACCGAAAATCACTGGCTGGGCAGTTTATATTCTTTCATGAATTCTTTTGGAGGATCGCTTGTATACTGGAACCCCGGATCAGATATGTCCTTCTTCATTCCTGCACCAGAACACATCAAAAAAAAAAAAAATGTATTACCGCCAGCATATATATACACGTCCAAATTTAATTATGACAGCTTACTTGTAGTAAGAAAACTAATTCAGGATGTCTTGCATACAGAGGGGGACAGCATTTTCAGACACAATAATGAACAGGAAGTGATGACAAGATTAAATACTTACACAAAGTCAATAAAGGATGAAAAACCCTTTCTGTACTATATATCATCGAGGTTTAAGGTTTTCAGAACATTCTTTGTGCATTCTGGCACCTATAATTTATTCGAAAGGCCGAGTTTTGAATTAAATCCATTGGAATGGACGATCAAAGTTGCTTATTCCTTGTTATATGCGATTGTTATAATTGGAGGTTTTTTAGGGAGCTTTTGTTTAATTTTTAATGGGGCAAAAAACACAGAACATATTTTAGTTTCCTTAATAGGGTTGTATACCGCGTTGGTTTTCCCATTTCTTCTAAAATTGGACGAATCCAGGTATTTTGTTACCGGTTATCCCTTTTTTGTATTATCCTGTATATACTTTTTAGGTGTTTTAAAGGCAAAAAAACTCAACCTCAATGATGATACCCCTCCCCCTTCAAAATCGTAAACGCCCGATAAACCTGCTCCACAAAAAACAACCTCACCATCTGATGAGAAAATGTCATTTGCGATAGCGCTAATTTGAAATTTGCACGCTTATAAACCTCTTCCGAAAAGCCAAAAGCCCCTCCCACCAAAAAAATCAATGTTTTAGCCCCTGAATTCATCTGTTGCTGAATGAATTTAGAAAACCCCGGTGAGGTATATTCTCTACCCGCTTCATCCAAAACCACCACAATGGAAGAAGTCTCAATATGAGAAAGTAGTTCCGCCCCTTCCCTCCTCTTTAGTTCAATCAACTCCAGCTTCGCAGCATTTTTCAAGGCCGGAATTTCCACGTATTCAAAATTCACATAATGCTTTAAGCGGGAAACATATAACGCTATCCCTTCCTTCAAATAACCAGCATCCGTTTTAGCAATCGTAACCAATTTAATTTTCATACACAAAAAAAGCATATTTTTGCCAGAATTCTGCTATTCTTGGCTTAATTATTGTGCTTTTTTGGCAAAACGCCTGCAAAACACCTGTATGAAAATTAAACTCTACATAGCCCTCCTCCTGTTTAGCTTCAAAGCCTCTTCCTCCACGGTGATTACTCCTGAGATTACCGATAAGATAACCTCCGACATTACCGATGAAATTGCGACTGCCATAAAATCAGGAAATAGTAAAGCACTTTCTGCTTATTTCACCGACAATGTTGACCTCAAAGTGCTTGCACAGGAGGATGTTTATAGCAAGGCGCAGGCCGAACTAATTGTAAAGGACTTCTTTGCAAAGAACCTTGTAAAATCATTCACGATTGAACATAAAAGCACTAAAAATGAATCCCGGTTTGCTATCGGAAAACTTGAAAGTGCCAATGGGAAATTCAGGGTTTATTTCCTTTTAAAAAAATCAGCGGGAAAGCTGAAGATCCAGCAATTCAGAATAGAACCTGAAAATGAATAGGCCACCGATGAGGCTCCAGATTGGCACATTTATCAAAAATGCCATTCTGGAAGATGTGGGAGATGGGGATCATACTTCCATTGCATGTATTCCGGCCAGGGCAACAGGAAATGCCAGACTGCTTGTAAAAGAGACAGGGATTATTGCCGGGGTGGAATTAGCCAGACAAATTACTAAAACCATAGACAGCAAACTTAAAATAACATCCCTGATAAATGACGGGGCCCGGGTTAATCCGGGAGATATTGTTTTTACCCTTCATGGCCCTGCACGTTCTATATTGAAAGCCGAACGCCTGGTCCTCAACTGTATGCAACGCATGAGTGGAATAGCTACAAAAACAAACAGCCTTGTTCAGCTTTGCAAAGGAACAAAAGCAAAAGTAATCGATACCCGAAAAACCACACCAGGAATGCGCTTTCTGGAAAAATGGGCCGTCACAATCGGGGGAGGTCACAATCACCGTTTTGGGCTTTACGACATGCTCCTGATCAAGGATAACCACATAGATTATGCTGAAGGTATTTCCAACGCCATAGCATCTGCGAATCTTTACAAAAAAAAGAATCCCAGGCTGCAAAAATTAAAGGTGGAAATTGAAGCGCGCAATCTGGTTGAAGTAAAACAAATTCTGTCAGTGTGTAAAACACCAGGTAAAATAACTGACAGAAAAACAGGTAAAACTAAAGTCGGGATAAACCGAATCATGCTGGACAACTTCTCCATCCCTGACCTTAAAAAAGCAGTACATGAAATTGCAGGCCAATACGAAACAGAAGCCTCCGGAGGGATTACCGAAAAAAACATCCGTAAATATGCAGATTGTGGTGTTGACTTTATTTCTGTTGGCGCCCTGACCCATAGTGTCAAAAGTCTCGACCTGAGCCTAAAAGCGTACAAAAGTGGCAAGTAATTTGCTGAAAAAAGTGGCCAGTCCATTCATTATGGCCTCCAGACGCATTGTATTACCCGGCTTTGAAGGACTGCCACTCTATAGCGTAGCAATCTTTTTTTTCAAGGGACTTTATAAAGGATCCATTACCACAAGAGCATCTTCCCTTGCCTTTAATTTTTTCCTGGCCCTCTTCCCTTCCATCATCTTCCTCTTTACCCTGATCCCCTACGTTCCGATAGCAAGTTTCCAGGACACCTTATTTGAATTACTCAAGGAAGTAATGCCAAAAGCTGCTTTCGAAGCATCTGAAGACACCATTCTGGATATCATCAAAAATCAGCATGGAGGCCTGCTTTCGGTTGGATTTATCAGTGCCCTTTTCTTCTCCACGAACGGGGTGAGTTCCATGATTGATGGATTTAACAATACCTATCATGCAATAGCAAGCAGAAGCCTCTTACAACAAAGATTGATTTCTTTAATCCTGGTTCTGATAACAACGCTTTTGCTTGTCATAGCTATTGCCCTAATCATATACAGCGCAATTATATTAAAAGCTCTTCCATTGGGGCACAGTTCCCGTTACCTGATACAAATCGGCCGTTTTGTAATTGTTGTTCTGTTGCTTTTTATGATAATTTCATTCAATTATTACCTTGGACCTATAAACAAAAAGGGCTGGAGATTTATTTCAGCCGGCTCTACTTTCACCACCATTATGTGTCTTCTTACCTCATTGGGATTCGCCTGGTACGTAAATCACTTTGGGACATATAATAAACTCTATGGCTCTATCGGAACCCTGATCATTGTTCTTTTGTGGATTTACTTCAATTCCATCATGCTCCTTCTTGGCTTCGAGTTGAATGCCAGCATACATTCCGCAGGTAAGAACGGTGGAAAAAAATCTTTACTTTAGCCAAAGTATTGAAATAAATGTATCCATTGAAAAGCAGAGCTTATTGAATTCCTGAACGTTTTGTAAACCTGAACTAATGATTAAACGTACTACATTCCTTTTCCTCCTCACATCGGTTTGTTTTTATCAAACCTCCCATGCTCAAAACGACTCACCCAATGGCAAAGCCAACTCCTACCAAAGCGCCGGCAACCCTTACTATTGGAAAAACAAAAAACCTTATGAAGGCTACTGGCAACAGGATATCTCTTATAAAATTAAAGCCAACCTTGACGACAAAACCAACATAGTGGATGGAACGGAGGAACTTACCTATTACAATAACTCCCCCGACGAGCTCAGTTTTGTTTACTTCCACTTATACAGCAATGCTCAGGTAAAAAACTCCTACCTGGCCAACATGTACAAAAACAATAAAGTGGATGTTCATTTTGGAAAATACCAGCAGCAAGGCTTAGGTACTGCTGTTTCATCCATTACACTGAACGGAACTGAGCTCAAAACCGAACTGGACAATACCATTCTGAAAGTTTACCTCCCGCAACCCTTAAAACAGGGCCAAAACATCACCTTCAAAATAAATTTCAAAACCTATTTTGACAATGGCACCATACGCAACCGCATGAAACTGTTTAACGCCTTCGGTTACAAACATTACGACCTGGTTCACTGGTATCCCCGTATTTCAGTTTACGACAGCAAATTTGGCTGGGATACGGAACAGCACATGGATCATGAGTTTTACGGAGACTTTGGCACCTATGAAGTGGAATTAACTTTCCCGAATAATTACATCGTGGAGGGGACCGGGCTTTTGCAGAATAAAGAGGAAGTACTGCCGGAGAATCTGCGCAACAAATTAGATATCCGGAATTTCAGTACAAAACCATGGAATGAGAAACCTTCTGAGATAATCAAACCGGATGGAAGTACCAAAACCTGGAAATATTTTGCAGAAAATGTGCACGACTTTGCCTCAACTGCTGATCCAACCTATAGAATCGGAGAAGTTGAATGTTCACCTGCAGGTCATACCGGCCCTGCAATAAAATGTATTGCCCTGGTTCAGGAACCTCATGCAGCCCGCTGGCAGAATGCTGCCTACTACACCGCAAAGGTGATCAAAATTTATTCCGAGGATTTTGGCATGTATGTCTATCCCAAAATGGTAGTCGCAGATGCACAGGATGGAATGGAATACCCCATGCTAACGCTGGATGGAGGGCAGGACCCGGATTACCGTGGCTTGTTCACCCACGAAATAGGCCATAATTGGTTTTTTGGCATGTTGGGAAGCAACGAAACCTACCGTGCCGCGATGGATGAGGGCTTTACTCAGTTTATATCATCCTGGGCTTATAAAAAGATTGATGGCAATTACCAGATTTTGGGCCGCCCTAAATCAGATTATGTTGCCCGGTTCCTTAAACCCGACCCAATTCTATACAGTGAAGTTTACAATGGATACATGAATGAT
>Ga0207067_10168_pt1 | contig 21395 bp, 20 predicted proteins | sample Alteio_BWMinCont_25_FD_153484 | JGI IMG/M metagenome (GOLD analysis project Ga0207067, IMG submission 153484) | Enriched cells from forest soil in Barre Woods Harvard Forest LTER site, Petersham, Massachusetts, United States -... | ecosystem: Environmental > Terrestrial > Soil > Temperate forest >...
ATAGCTTTATTCAATAATTCATTTTGCCGGGTCCTGTTTTCCGGCCTTTCGGAAAGGTCGATATACCTCGCCCCGGCATTCCCATTGGCCAGGACGCTGTTGGGGACCGTTTCTACATCTTTGGTAAAAAGTGTAATGTCATTTTTCCAGTCTGCATTACGTGTAATTGTTTTCCCGGCTGCCGCCAGCACCACGATTGTGAGCAGGCCAGCCAGAAGGACGCGTTTTGAAGTATCTGCAGAGCTGAGTTTTTTTAATCCCTTCACCAGGAAAAAGGCAACAGCAATAACAAAACCAAGGGATGAATGATAAATCAGACGCTCACCCATAGTTGCACCAATATTCAGAAAAATATTGCATACCAGAAACAAAAACGATAAGTAAAGCGCGATAGCAAAACACAGCACATGACGTTTCATGAACAGCCATATACCAGCTACGATCATTCCCAAATGAACAAAAATGGAAAGCCAGACAAGCGGACTACTAAAGCTTTTGTAGGGAATCGCGCTATAGGAATAATCAGCTGATAGCGGATGAGGGAATAGCAGCAACCGGAAGTAATTCAGGGTAGTCGAAATTTCCGTAGCCAGTTTTTGGGAAGGCGTTGCAAACAGATAAGGGTTGTTAAGTACTTCCACATCCGGGACATTCGCCTTCAGCACCACGATGGAGAAACGGATTGCAATGTAGATGACAAGCACCAATGTATAAGGCAGTAATGTTTTCAAGCTTGCTCCTATATCATAGCCTTTGAAAAGGTAAAATGCCAAAGGCAATAAAACAACAAGCGTCACCGCATATTCTTTTGACAACAGAGCAAGGAAAAAGCAGAGTAATGCAATGAACAGTTCCTTTATCTTGTTATGTTCCTTATACCGGAAAGCAAAAACAAAAGTCAGGCAAATAAACAACATGGACATAATCTCGTCACGGCTCTTCACATTGGCAACTACTTCCGTATGTATAGGGTGTATCACAAACAGCAGCGTTGCGACAAAAGCAATGTCCGGCTCCATTGGAAATACAACGGTTCGGAGAAAATGAAGCATCACTATTGCAGATACTATATACAGAAGCATATTTACAAAATGGCGAAAATGCATTCCCCTTGCAAAACAATCGGCCTCATTCCATACTCCGTCATTATTTACATCTTCATCAGCATCCATTTTCCCATTCCCGTTCCTGTCCCAGCAATTCTCACCCAGTTTCCCATTTGCCGTAGTGCCTATAAATTCCTGTTCGATAGCAAAGGTGACTATGGACAAAGGCCGGTAACGTCCTCCGGACAATTGGTCTTTCGCGTTCATTTGCCGGTAGAAACTATCATACGCATCTTTGCTGAGAATTTTGGGAATCCCCTTGATGCCTTGCTGAACATATTCATTCTTCCCGATAACAATCCCGTCATCCAGCGCAAATTCATTAAAAACAGAATTGAAATAAAATACCAGACCAACAATGGAAAGTAATATCACCTGAGTCCGGAAATCAGAAAAATACAGCAAAGAAGAAGCCTGTAATTTAATCTGATCCTGCGGAACAGGCTGAGGTTTTGACTTAGGCTTAGGCTTGGCCATAGACCTGTAAAATTACATTTATTTATATTAAGAGGTAAATCGTAAATTTATAAAATGAATTTTAAACCTTCCCTTCGTTTTCTGTTAGCAGGCATTACAGCCATACTGTTGAGCTATCTGTTCCGGGGACCTTCAGATACTGATTCTGCTTCTTCTGCTAAAAAATGGTTATTTAAATAAAGGACTTAATCTCGGGAAAGAACAAAAGTTTAATGAGGCTGTAATTGAAATGAAGAAAGGTCTGGAAATTGCGCCAAATAATCCCGAAATTTGGTACAATTTAGGTGGGGCTTATTTCACTATGAAGGAATATCCAAAGGCAATGGAGGCCTGGGAAAAAACACTGCAGCTAAAGCCCAGTCACCAACAGGCACAACAAGGCTATGCTGCAATAAAAGCAATGATGGCAAGTCAACCGGTAAAAAAATAAACAGCATATATACTATGGCAACAACAGATAAATATGAAATCGCCAAAGCTCTTCAGGAGCTGGGCATTAAGCGCATCAACAAAGGATTGAGTACCGGTACAAAGTGGTTTGAAGTGAAAGGAGACCGGATAGATTCCCTTTCTCCAGCTGACGGTGAGCTGATAGGAATCGTAAACCAGGCCACCAAACTGGATTACGAGAAAATGATGAAAGTTGCAGCAGAAGCTTTTAAAACCTGGAGAATGGTTCCGGCGCCAAAACGCGGGGATATTGTGCGCCAGATGGGTGATGCGTTCCGGAAATACAAAGAGCCTCTTGGGAAACTGGTTTCTTACGAAACAGGCAAGGTTTATCAGGAAGGGCTTGGGGAGGTTCAGGAAATGATCGATATCTGCGACTTTGCAGTAGGACTTTCCAGGCAGCTCTATGGGATCACTATGCCATCGGAACGTCCTAAACATCGCATGTATGAGCAATGGCATCCGCTGGGTATTGTGGGTGTGATATCTGCATTTAATTTCCCTGTCGCTGTCTGGAGCTGGAATACGATGTTGGCTTTAATCTGCGGAGATGCAGTTGTATGGAAACCTTCAGAGAAGACTCCCTTATGTGCAATTGCATGTCAGAATATAATTGAAGAAGTGTTGCAACGTAATGAGGTTCCGGAAGGAACAGTTAATCTGATTATCGGTGATATCCGTATCGGGGAATTAATGAGTGCTGATAAACGTATTCCGCTGATGTCTGCAACGGGTTCAACGCGTATGGGCGTCATGGTTGGAACTGCTGTCGCAAAACGACTGGGCCGCTCACTGCTGGAACTTGGAGGTAACAATGCGATCATTATAACGGAGCATGCGGATATGGATATGGGCTTAAGGGCCGTGTTGTTTGGTGCTGCAGGTACTGCAGGACAGCGCTGTACGACCACCCGAAGGTTAATTATCAAAGACAGTGTATATCAGGGGTTCAAAGAAAAATTACAAAAGGCCTGGTCACAAATCCGCATAGGGCATCCACTGGAAAAAGGAACTGTAGTTGGCCCTTTGATTGACAAGCAGGCAGTGCGCATGTTTGAAGAAGCTTTAAAAGAAGTAAAAGCGGAGGGAGGGAAAGTTGTATGCGGGGGAGAGGTATTGAATGGAAAAGGATATGAGTCTGGGTGTTATGTCAAACCTTGTATCGTGGAAGCTAAAAATCACTTTAAAAAGGTCCAGGAAGAAACGTTTGCTCCCATTTTATACCTGATGAAATATTCCAGCATTGATGATGCAATCGTCCTGCACAATGATGTTCCACAAGGCCTTTCTTCAGCTATATTTTCCCGCAATGTGCTGGAGACGGAGAAGTTTTTATCACCCGAAGGCTCAGATTGCGGCATTGCGAATGTGAATATAGGAACCTCCGGAGCGGAAATTGGAGGGGCTTTTGGCGGAGAAAAGGAAACGGGTGGCGGACGGGAGTCAGGATCGGATTCATGGAAGAATTATATGCGCAGACAGACGAATACCATTAACTATGGTACGGATCTGCCATTGGCGCAAGGGATTCGGTTTGATGTATAAGGCTTGCAGATGAAGGGTGTTAATGGGTTTTTATTTACTGCCTGGTTTTCCTGCTGTTTATTGTTTTTTACACAGACCGGGAAAGCCCAATTACAAACTGATAATTGTCCGACTACCAAGGATGACCATCTTTGGTATGGACTCCTTTCATTAAATAATGCAGCTGTTTTAAGTTTTGAGTTTCGAATTATTCAAAGCCCTGGGTCTGCCGGTGCTGATGTCTGGGCAATTGAAATTTACAATGCCGATGAAGTAATACATGTAAATGAAGTTAGTGTAACATCTGATTCTTTGTTTTTCAAGATGCCGGTATTTGATTCCGAATTTAGATGCAGGCGAATGAGTGCTGATTCTTTGTCGGGAATATGGATCAATCATGCCCGAAAGGACAATAATGTGATACAATTTGCTGCCTGGAATGAAAAGGTGATACCTGTTGAAAAATGTTTGTGCAGCACTTTTTCCGGCAAATGGGAAGTGGAATTTAACCCGGGAACACCCGATGCCTATAAAGCTATTGGACTTCTCAAGGACCCACATTGCGCGGATTTGATTTATGGTACGTTTCTGACGGAGACTGGTGATTACAGGTTTTTGTCCGGATATACTTTTGTAAATGGAAGTGATTCGATGTTTACGCTGCGTTGTTTTGACGGTTCGCATGCATATGTTTTCAGAGCAAGGAAAAGTCGGGATGGTACATTGGAGGGTGATTTTTTCTCCGGTGCGCAGGGACATGAAAAATGGTTGGCCAAACGGAATGAGAAGTTTGAACTCAGGAATGAAGATTCACTTACTTTTTTAAAACCTGGATTTAAGAAATTTGATTTTAGTTTTCCGGACCTGCTTGGGAAACAGGTTTCACTCTCTGATTCGAAGTTTAAGAACAAGGTAGTCATAGTTCAGATAATGGGCTCCTGGTGCCCCAATTGTATGGATGAAACCAGGTTTCTTTCCGGATTTTATGAGCAGAATATGCTGAGAGGGCTGGAAATTATTGGCCTGGCATACGAGAAAACCGGTGAGATGAGCAAAGCTGTTGCCAATGTCGAACGATTAAAGAAAAGATTTAATTGCACTTATCCTGTTTTAATTGCAGCTACTTCAAATGACAGAGTTGCAGCTGCTGAAACACTTCCTGCCTTGAATCAGATCATGTCCTATCCTACTACCTTATTCATCGATAAAAAGGGGAAAGTAAGGAAAATTACTACAGGGTTTAGTGGGCCAGCTACGGGATTGTATTATGATAAATATGTGGAAGGAATTAATGCGTTTGTGGATAAATTGCTGAGGGAGTAAGCTCAGAAATTTTTGAACCTGCCGAATACACCCAATGGCAGCTTGTTCCCTGATTTGGCCTGCAGATAAAGCTCTCCTGTCTGCAAATGTTCACCTGCTTTTTCTCTGAGCAGATTTTCTATGATCAGCGAAGAGAATCCCAATGAATATGCATTCAGAATAAGAAAATGTTTTTCATCCAGCAGATTGAGCACTCCTTTTACCATTTCGTTAATATTATCTTCGAGCTTCCACTTTTCACCTGCGGGTCCGTGACCAAATGCCGGAGGGTCAAGTATAATCCCGTTGTATTTATTGCCTCTCTTTTCCTCCCGTTTCACAAACTTAAGTGCATCCTCCACCACCCAGCGTATATTATCAAACTTAGACAATTGCATATTCTCACTGGCCCAGGAAACAACCTGTTTGATGGAGTCGACATGTGTCACATCTGCTCCGGCTGCCTTTGCTGCTATTGAGGCTCCACCAGTATAAGCAAACAGATTCAGGAATTTTGGCTTTTCCCGGTTCAGTTCTTTTATGGATTGACTGATGTATTCCCAATTAACAGCCTGTTCAGGGAAAATGCCAACATGTTTGAAGGAGGTAAGGCCAAGCCGGAAAGTCAGGCCCAGATTTGAATAATCAATTTTCCATTGTTCCGGCATGGGTTTCAGCTTTTCCCAATCTCCTGCCGAACTTGATTTGGAAACAAAACGAACATGTGCCAACTTTTCCCATTCCTGTATACTCAGCTTTTTATCCCATACTGCCTGAGGCTCAGGCCGGATTGTAAAATACTTCCCGAATCGTTCCAGCTTTTCAAAAGCTCCGCAGTCTATTAATTCATAGTCGTTCCAATGAGCCGGGGTAAGTAAATGCATCGGACAAAGATAAGAAATTCACTATCTTCGCGTTTCTAAAAATGAGTATGGAAAACAGAAAAGTAAGAGTGCGTTTTGCACCCAGCCCCACGGGACCATTGCATATAGGAGGGGTGCGGACAGCCTTGTACAATTATTTATTTGCAAAGAAGCATGGTGGGGATTTTCTTTTAAGAATTGAAGATACCGACCAGGATCGTTTTGTTCCTGGCGCTGAGAACTATATCATCGAATCGCTGAAATGGTGCGGCATTTGCCCCAATGAAGGAGTTGGGTTTGGAGACGGACACCATGCCCCTTATCGTCAAAGTGAACGCAAGCCCATGTACCGGGCGTATGCAGAACAACTGATTGCCAGTGGAAATGCATACTATGCCTTTGATACCAAAGAGGAGCTGGACGAGATGCGTAAGCGAATGGAGGTATCAGGCGGCACACATGCTTACAACGCTATCACAAGGCAAACGATGAAGAATTCTCTCACTTTACCAGAAGATGATGTGAAACAAAGAATAGAAGCGGGTCAGGCGTATGTGGTGAGAATTAAAATTCCCCGTAATGAAGAAGTTCGGGTACTTGATCTGATCCGGGGCTGGGTGATTGTGCAGAGTTCACAGATGGATGACAAGGTGCTTTTTAAATCGGATGGAATGCCAACCTATCATCTGGCAAATATAGTGGATGATTATACCATGCAGATTACACATGTTATACGGGGCGAGGAATGGCTGCCATCTGCTCCCTTGCATGTTTTGTTATACCGGTATCTGGGCTGGGAAAATGTAATGCCACAGTTTGCACATTTGCCTTTGTTGTTGAAGCCGGATGGAAACGGAAAGCTAAGTAAGCGTGACGGAGATCGTTTGGGATTTCCGGTGTTTCCACTGGAATGGAATGACCCCGCTACGAAAGAAGTGTCGTCCGGTTACAGGGAGCGCGGTTATTTCCCCGATGCCTTCATAAATATGCTGGCACTGCTGGGCTGGCATTCGAGTGGAAATCAGGAACTTTTTACATTGGAAGAACTGGTTAATGAATTTTCATTGGAACGTGTGAGTAAAGCTGGTGCTAAATTTGATCCGGAGAAAGCAAAGTGGTTCAACCAGCAGTACTTGCGCAAGAGAAGTGATGAGGAACTTACGGAATTGTGGATGCCTGAATTGACAGAGAAGGGCGTAAAAGCGGATCAGACCTATATCCGGAAAGCTGTTCATCTGATAAAAGAGAAAGGAAATTTTCTGCATGAATTCTGGTCATTGGGAAGTTATTTTTTCATCGCTCCTGAAAAATATGATGCAGATGTTATGAAAAAGAGGTGGAGCGAAGGTTCATCTAAATTCATTGCAGAGTTGAAAGGAGCCTTTGAGACAATGGAAGGCTTTTCTTCGGCTACAACCGAGGTACAATTCAAAACAACTGCGGAAAAAATGGGGATTCCTCCCGGACAGGTGATGCAGTTATTGCGAGTATGCATTAGTGGATTAGGCGGAGGGCCTGCCCTGTTTGGGATTATTGAATTATTAGGGAAGGACGAGGTTGTCAGAAGGCTGGAAAAAATGTTAGATGTTAAATAACAGATGTCAGATTCTAAATTTTACACATTGATTCTTCAAACTATATAAAATGGGTATTATTAAAGTTGAGGGGATGAGGTTTCGTTCGAACCATGGATGCATGGAGGAGGAATCAAGGATAGGTGGAATGTATGTTGTAGATGTGATGCTTGATACAGATTTCACTGAAGCTGCTGAAAACGATAAGCTGTCCGCTACGATCGATTATTGTGAAGTGTACGAGATTGTAAAAGCTGAAATAGGGATACGTTCGAAATTAATTGAGCATGTCGCTCAACGGATTGTAAATAAATTGAAAGCTGCTTTTATTCAGTTGCATTACACCGAAGTAAAAGTTACAAAGCTGAGTCCTCCTATTAATGGTGATGTGGAGAAAGTAAGTGTGGTTATTAATAGTGGGGTGAACTGATTAGTATTTATTTCGTAAATTTACAGTTCTTACAAAAGGTCGGGTGGCCGAGCGGCTAGGCTGAGCTCTGCAAAAGCTCCTACAGCGGTTCAAATCCGCTCCCGACCTCGCTTTCGGTAGTGAGGTAAAATGTCACCTGGAAACAGAAACCATTGGAAACAGTGAATTCCAGGATTGAAATTGAAGAATGAAGGAAGAAATCGCGGGGTAGAAAAGTACGTTCGTTCATTGAAATATTGATTATGGAGGAGTTTTCAGCGTTACTTTGCCTTAAGTGAGGTAAAATGTCACCTGTAGTAAACTCGAATGTAATGAATTGTAGATATTGTAATGGTAGTTGTATAAAAAAGGGAAGGCATAGAAATGGAATACAGAAATACAAATGCCAGGGCTGCAAAAAATATCAGCAGGAAACCTACCGGAACATCGCCTGCCGATCGCAGATAAATGATCAACTGTTGGTGCTGGTTAAGGAAGGTTGCGGAAGCAGAAGTATATCCAGAATCATCGGGATAGCCCTAAAAACAGTGACGAGCCGGATTCTTTCAATGGCAGGAGAAGTAAAAAGAACTGAACCGTTAATGCTGGGAAAGGAATATGAAATGGATGAGATGCGGACCTTCGTTGGAAGTAAAAAGAATAAGTACTGGATTGCTTATGCCTTACAGAAGGATAACCGGAGGATTGTTGAACTGACAGTTGGCAGAAGAACCAAAACAACTTTGAGACAGGTATTGAGCACCCTTTTATTGGCAAATGCCAAAATGATTTACACGGACGGATTAAATATTTACGGACTGATAGTTCCCAAAGAAATTCATAAGGTGACGAAGTATAACATAAATTATATCGAGCGCATGAACTTAACTTTACGGACACAAATAAAGCGATTAAACCGGAGGACTATTTGTTTTTCAAAAAGCCTGGTTATGTTAACTGCGGTTTTGAAATTGTACATTTGGGGCTAATTACAAGGCTCCGGAATATCTCCTCAAAACTCCTCATTGTTCCTGACGAAAAACCATGACCGAGGTGATGATTTTATAGGTCCAGTTATTGAAAACGCTTCAGGAGAGCCCTATTTTAACAGTTGTAATTCCACTATTTGAGCCGCGAATTCAATACTTTGATGCCTTTTTCGTAAATTTATGATGTGAAAAAAACAAGTAAATATCATTTGGATTTTGCGGTAGACAAGCTGACAAACTCCATTGAAAATATTTTTACGGGCGATAGTTTTCCAACTGATATCTCAGTTGTCACGAAGGAAGATTTAAAAAGTGTAAGGAAAAAAAATGGCTGGCAGTTTGATTGGAATTTTGAGTTTAAGCAACCAGACAGAGATGTTTTCAAGCTGACAATAGTAAACAATTCATCTGTTATACAGGGGTTGACAAGCCTTACAGTTAAAACAGATAATGTTTATATACATCTGATTGAAAGCGCTCCATTCAACATTGGAAAGAGTAAAATTTACGCCGGTGTTCCGGGCAATATTGTAGCCTATGCCTGCAAACTATCATTTCAAAGGGGGTTTGACGGTTATGTTTCCTTCTTGGCAAAAACAAAATTGATTGAGCACTACACTAAGACTCTTGAGGCAACTCATTTCGGAAAAAATTTAATGGTGATTAACACACCTGCAGCACTAAAACTTATTGATAAATATTTTTAAAAGGAAAGACTATGGGATTAATCAAAGAACCTCTTGATGTTGACTTTTACGTTGACCCAAGGCCATTAACCAAAGAAGAAGAAAAAGCAATAAGCGATTTCATCAAAGCTGATAAATTAAAGAGATCCAAAAAAACTGTTCGGAAAATGCATACAACAACCCGGAAAAAGGTCGCTGCATAATATGAGGAACAAATTTGAATCCAAAAATGTTTCACCATTATTTCACTGGCGAAAAACGATCCACACAACATGTTGAAATGGGATATACTCAGGAACAATTATCTTTTGAAAGTGGTATTGAATTACGTCAAATTGGCAGGATTGAACGAGGGGAAATAAATACCGGAATTAATAGTGTTTTTGAAATCGCTGAAATTTTAAAAATAAACCCAAAGGATTTATTTGATTTTTAATCTCTGAGATTTTTTAAAATAGGATGCAGAAAATTAAAAGCGTTATCATTTAACAATTACAAGCCGTTTATTTATCCTTTCTTCTGGACTTATTAAACAAATATTATAAACTCCTTGAGCTAAATTGTTGGCATCAATAGTTGAACTACCGAAAAGCATTTGGTTTAAAACCACTCTCCCATTTATATCAATAATATGCAGTATGCATTTTTCGTTAGAGTTCGATTTTATTAAAAATCTTCCATTCGTGGGATTTGGATAAATATTTATCGAATTGTTAATGAAATTATTTTGAATACCTAAAGGGGTATTCCATTTTGCTATATAATTAGCGGTAACTCCCCCGGCTAAAGCGAAAGCGCCACCAACGTATAGGTCGGAATTATAAACGGCCAATGCCAGAACAGTAGAATCTGTGCCTGTTCCAACAGCCGACCATGAGCTTCCGTTCCATTTTGCAATACGATTTGCAGGATTACCGTCAGCTGTAGTAAAATCTCCTCCAGCATAAAGTTCTCCGTTATAAACGGCCAGTGATCTAACAACGGCATTCATTCCTCCACCTACAGCAGACCAGTTTGTCCCATTCCACTTTGCAATATTGTTAGCAGAAACACCTCCGGCATTGGTGAAAGTTCCTCCTGCATATAATTCCGAATTATAAACTGTTAATGTGCAAATATTGCTGGACCCATTCATTCCCGTTCCGACAGCTGACATTGTTGTTCCATTCCATTCAGCTATACAATTAGCATTAATACCTCCGGCAATGGTAAAATCTCCACCAATAAATAACTCGGAATTATAAACAGCAAAAGCATCGACAATGGAATTACTTCCTGTTCCACCCATTGAGAAGCAAGAGTCCCCATTCCATTTAGCAATATACTGAGTATAAGCCCTATTTCCAGCTTCAATAAAATCTCCTCCTAAATAAAGGTCTGAATTATAAACTGCCAATGCATAAACCACACCAGCGTAGCCCCCCACTTGGACTCCGGGGGAAGACCAGTTTATATCATCCCAATTGGCAACGCCTTGCCCCCCTGCAGCAAGTTTTCCATTATAAACAGCTAAAGAAAAAACATCAGCTCCTAATCCTGATCCAGCAGCAGACCACGTCGTACCATCCCATTTCGCAATATTATTTGCAGCATTACCCCCGGCCGATGAGAATCTCCCTCCGGCATAAAGTCCCGAATTAAATGTGTCTAAGACATTAACATGGTATAAACTCATGCCAGTGCTAACAGGAGACCATGTTTGTGCAAATAAAACGGCTGTATTTATACTTAGAAAAGTAATAAAAAAGAGGGTGTGTAGTGTTTTCATTTACAGTAAGTTAAGCAAATTTGGCAATAACAACAATTTATTTCTTTTTGCCTATATAGTGCACTATTCCGAAGGTCAAACACCTTGCGATAGTAGCAGCAGTTTTGAAATTTCTTTTGGGGTTAACTATACAGCTTTCAGATAATTTCCTCACTTTTCCTCATTCTTCCTGAATCAAAATCGTAATCGAGGTGATAATTTTATAGGCCTGGGTGACGGAAATGCTTCAGGAGAGCAGGATTCAGGTGTTGGCTATTACAGCTACAGAGTTATTTTACAACCAGTTCTCTTTAGGGTCTTTGCTGGTATTAATGACAGCGAGAACGTATGCTGTTTTTATAGCTTCGTCCACGTAAAAATGAATTAGGTAGGGGAACTTTTTAACGAGCTTACATCTAATGTTCTTGTACCTGATCTGGTAGAAAGGATTTTTCGAAATGGCTAAAAACTCCTTGTCTACGGCTGTTTCAAATTTGAGGCCCAACCCTGCAGATTCGGTATTGTAATAATCGATTCCGTCCTGAATATCAATTCCGGCACGGTCTTCAATCAAAATATCATACATTACTTTTTGTGCTTTAATTGCTTCTTGACCCTGCTCCAGGGTTTGAAACTTTCTGGGGTAGCTGTTCTGATACGCCCTTCAACAATTTGCTTATGCCACTCAGGCACCTGAAAATCATCCGCGCTTTGTTCGACGGTTAAGAACTCAAGTGATTTTAAGAACTCAATGAGTGGTCGTGCCTTATTGAGTGCTTTATCGGGGATATTTAATACAAGTTGCATGGTTTTGGATTATTGGAAGCAGAATAAATTATTTATTTACACTACGAATGTACCCCAAAAAAGTGATAATTAAAAGGGACAGAACCTGAACCATCTGCTAATAAAGGGATGCAAGCAAAACCCAGTTCTGTCCTAAAAAATGTTTCACCATTGTTTCACTACGAAAAAATGACCTCCACAACAAATTGATTATCAGATTATTACAAAAAAGGTTCAAATCCGCTCCCGACCTCGGAGTAAAATGTAAGCCACCTAACTATCAATACGTTAGGTGGCTTCTTTTTTGTTTACAGTCAATATTACGGTCAACTGAAAAAGCATCTAAGTTTTATTGCAAAATGGCAAGATGATATATTTAATGCTTTACACGAAAAGATAAAGGCAAAATAATTTAGGTCTGGGACATAACAGAAATAATAGTCTCAGACATACTTTAAGAGATCATCATTTTTTCCACCGGTTAATTTGGTTGAAAGTACCTTACCCGCATTTTTAGTACCTTTATGTCATGATGCGTATTTACTTGGATACATCTGTGATTGGGGGAGTTTTTGCCAAAGCTTTTTCGATTGATACAAAATCTTTGTTTGCCAAAGTAAACAGTCAAGAAGCGGTAATTCTGGTTTCGACCCTACTGAAGTAGTTCATCTTCGGCAAATCGAAACATTTTCATTTTAGCTCCCATAAAGGAAATGTTTCAACATATTGTGTTTTGAGGATAATCCTGATTGGAGTTGACAGTCCTTCCCTCCTATAACCACCTCGCTGCCTACCGGAAATACAATACCTGATACCGAAAATACAATGGACTCATTTAAGTGATTTCTTTTTCTGAGATTCGTATAGTTTAAACAAACACCCCACAATGAAAAAAGAACTAATTGCAGGAACGAAAAAGTTTGCAATAATTGGCTTATTATCGGTTTCATTTTCTTTCGTTGCTAACGGGCAAAATGCCTACGTAAGCAATTCCAGTAGCAATAACGTATCTGTAATTAACCTTGCAACCAACGCTGTTACTGCTACTGTTTCAGTTGGCAGTTATCCTTTAGGCGTTGCGGTGACCCCTGATGGAACCAAGATATATGTTACAAACTGGAATGGTAATTCTGTTAGTGTAATCGACAGCGCCACCAATGCAGTTACGGCTACTATTTCAGTTGGCAACGAACCTGATAATGCAACCATGAGCCCCGATGGAAATACGGTATATATTGGGAATTATAAGGATGGTACTATAAGTGTCATCAGCACTGCTACCAATACCGTTACTGCTACCATTTCAGTTAGTTCGACTATTGACGGTATATGCATTAGCCCTGATGGAAGTAAGTTATATACAAACATAAGTACCACCAATACCATAAAGGTCATAAACACTGCTACCAATGCTGTTACCTCGACCTTCACAGCCGGTAATTATCCTTCAGGATTGATCTTCAGCCCTAACGGGAAAGAGGTATTTGTAACGAATTATAATGGCGGTACAGTAAGCGTAATAAATACCGCTGCTGATACTGTTTCTGCTACCATTACAGTTGGAAATAATCCGCATGATGTAGTTGTAAGTCCGGATAGCAAAACGGCATATGTTGCTAATTACGGGGATGGCACAATAAGTGTAATCAATACGGCTAACAATACTGTTACAGCTACCGTTACCGTTGGCACAGACCCTGATGCACTGTCTATCAGCCCAAACGGATCCAGTGTATATGTCCCGAACCATTCCAATAATTCAGTAAGCGTCATCAGCACCTCTACCAATACGGTTACAGCTACCGTTAATGTCGGAACAGGGCCGAGTACATGCGGGATAAAAGCTCCCCCAGCCAAAGCATCCTACGCTTATATTACCAATGCAGGCAGTAATAACGTATCTGTTATCAACCTTTCGAGCAACACTGTAACAGCTACCGTTCCAGTAGGGGATTATCCTATTGGAGTCGCTGTAAGCCCTGATGGGAGTATGGTATTTATTACGAACTATGGTACTTATTCGAACCCCGGAAATACTGTAAGTGTAATAAACACTGCCACCAATACGGTTTCTTCTACCATTACAGTTGGATCGGGTGCTGATGCCATAGCAATTAGCCCTGATGGAACTACGGTATATGTTACAAATTACAATGATGGAACAGTAAGCGTTATAAACACTACTAACAATACGATTTTAGCTACAATCACAGTAGGTTCTGAACCGGATGGTGTATCCGTTAGCCCGGATGGGAAAAGTGTTTATGTAACGAACCAGGGCGCGAATACAGTAAGTGTAATTAACAGCGCTACCAATACTGTTAAGGCTACCGTTACTGTTGGCAATGGACCAGCAGGCATAACCTTCTTACCGAATGGTACAGAGGTTTATGTTAGCAATAGTCAAGATGTTACAGTAAGTGTAATTAATAGTGCTACCAATACTGTTGCTGCTACCATTTCAATTGGCACTACACCTCAGGGTATTGCGGCAAGCCCGGATGGAACTACGGTCTATGCAGCTAATTTTGGTTCCGGGACAGTAAGTGTAATCTCTACAGCAACCAATACTGTTGATGCTACCATTACAGTTGGATCTAAACCTGAAGGTGTAATGGTAAGTCCTGATGGAAAGAACGCATATGTTGCAAATTACGGCAGCAATTCGGTGAGTGTCATTAATACCGCTACTAATACAATTATTTCTACCATTTCGGTTGGTACCGAACCAGATGCATGGGGGATTTTTATTACGGGTGGGGGAGGTAGCCAGATTACCTACCCAAGCATCCCTGTAATTGCTGCTTCCACTTCTTCAACATGCAGCGGCAGCAGTGTTCTTCTGAACATTACAAGTGGCAAATTAAACAATGCTACTGCCTGGCACTGGTATAGCGGAAGTTGCGGAGGAACAAGATTGGACAGCGGAACAACATCAATTACTGTTAGCCCAACGGCTACGACCACTTATTATGCACGGGGAGAGGGAGGCGGAGTAACTGGAGCTGCCTGCGGTAGTATAACTGTTGCAGTCCTAAAAGCAACCGCTTACATAACAAATATGGGTAAAGCTTCAGTGTCTGTGATAGATGTCGCAAGCAATACTGTTACGGACAGTATTAGGGTTGGTAACGATCCAAGAGGCGTTTCTATAAGTCCTGATGGGACCAGGGTTTATATTGCTAATGCAACTGACGGTACCGTAAGCGTAATAAATACTGCTAACAATACTGTTATCGATACCGTAATCGTGGGCAACAATCCCGGGGCCTTAGCTGTAAGTCCGGATGGTACTAAGTTATATGTTTCGAATACCGGTAATGGTACGGTAAGTCAGATAAACACTTCTAACAATACTGTTTTGGCTACAATTACAGTTGGCAATAGCCCTGAAGGTATTGCAGTTAGCCCAGATGGAACAAAAGTGTTTGTTGTAAATCAGTCATCCAATTCAATAAGTGTAATCAATACTGCTACAGCTACTATCAGCGCCAGTATTACAAATAATCTTGGTCCTGCTGTATTTGGCTTGGCTGTAAGTCCTGATGGAACTAAATTATTCGTTACATGTGAGGGCGGGGCAATAAACGTCGTTGAAACAGCAAATAATACGGTTTCAGGTACCATTATCGATGCAGGTAATCAACCGGTAGGGGTGGCAGTTAGCCCGGACGGTACCAAGGCCTATGTTGCAAACGCGGGAAACGGTACTGTAAGCCAGATTAACACCACTACTTTGACTATTTCAGCTAATATTACGGTTGGGAATAACCCCTTTGGTTTATCCATAAGTCCTGATGGAACCAAAGTATATGTCGCAAATGACAATGATGGCACTGTAAGCGTAATCAATACCGCTACCAACACTGTTTCGGCTACCATTAAAGTTGGAGTTCAACCGGTTGCATTCGGCAATTTTATTACTAACCCATGCGGTGGCAGTGCCGGTGTTCCCATACTCAGCCTCACTGATTCTTCCATTTGCTCTGGGAGCGGAAGCAGTGTTGATTTAAGTATAGCCAGCGGAAACTTAAAAGGCGCAACGACCTGGCAATGGTACAGCGGCAGTTGCGGAGGAACAAGTGCAGGCAGTGGAGCATCCATTACTGTTAAGCCTACGACCACCACCACTTATTACGTCCGGGGAGAGGGCTCAGGTGTAACACCCGGCAATTGTGGCAGTGTAACAATTACTGACAATCCCCTGCCTGCAATACCCACCATTTCACAAAATGGTAATATACTGACATCGAGTGCATCAACAGGTAATCAATGGTACCTGAATGGCAACATTATATCAGGTGCTGTTTCTGTGAATTACATGGTAACTCAAAATGGAAATTATACTGTTCGTGAAACGAATAGTAATGGCTGTTCTTCCACCTCGGCAGCATTTGATGTTACTACTACCGGATTAAACAGTTTAAGGGATAGTAATTTTATTTCTATTTTTCCTAATCCTTCAAGCGGTCTTTTTAGTGTTAAGTCCTCTGTTTCTCTTTCTTTAATCGAGGTTTACAATGTTCTTGGGCAGAATGTTTTCTCAGCCGTTCCTATATCTCCTGTTCCATCTACCATTGATTTATTGGGCCAACCCAAAGGGATTTATTTTGTCACCATTAAAGGATCAGTCGGGCTGATCAATAAGAAAGTGGTTATAGAGTAATTTGTTTTTTCAAGCAGACTTAAATGCAATATGCATTGGAATTAATAAAAAGTCAAGGGATTAACAAATCCGTTAAAGTAGGGTTTAGGTTTCCTTATTTTTTGTCCGGGTAGATACAGAAAAGGCTCGCCCTTTTCATCACGCATTGGCACGTCGCAATTGCGATCGGTACGCCATTTTTTTGGAAGAAAAACAAGGTCATGAATTACCTTGTTTTGGATTGCATTACGCACCTGTTCAGCATCAATGCCCAGACTGGCTTGCGCCTGTTGGTAGCCGGTTGTTTGGTCGACGAAGGGGGTGAGCGTATTTACCTGCAAGCTCAGCAAGCCATGAGAATATTCGCAGTACCTGCAACGTATCGAATCCATGTATCCATTGGGAAAGTGGCTGGTCCCTTCTCTCACTTCGCCATGCATTTCCCCGGTCCACATCGCGCTGCTAATGGCAACCTGGGTTGTGTTGTTTAAGGTATAGTTAAGCAATAGTGCGCCTGTTCTGAATCGATCCAGCAGGGGCCGGGCCAGGATATCATTTTCTGTTATAAAACCAACACGATTAAAAACCATTGAAACCATTCCTGTGCGTTGGGTAGTACCAACACGGTTAATATAAATATTTTGGGCATAGCCTACACTGTTCAGTAAACCAGTTTGATTGGAAACAGATGAAAGAAAGTGGGTGATGCCGGCGGGATCATTTCTGCCATATCCATAAACTATGCCCAGCGAAGCAAATCCTTCAGGATAAAAACAGGGAGGTCCCAGATTTTTGATGTTTTCGTAGCCTCTCACATCGGCATTTACCTGTAGCGGCCCCTGAAAGTAATAAGCCCTGACGCAAACTCCCAGGCGGTCAAAACGGTTGCCGAGTGCGGCCACCAGTCCTATGCTTATACCATAATGTACAGAAACAATCTCCTGACACTCCGCGGTTTTCAGCAGGGTCTGGAAAACCAGACAAAAAGCCTTAAGTCGGTTTATTGTTGACATGGTTACGAAAACACCTTGGTTAGCTCCGAAGACGAAGCAAGGTAGAATTTTTCAAACGACCTAAGGGTGAAGGTGTGAATTATGTAAGATTTTCAATAATTTGAATAACGCCAGCGTATTTGAAGGTGCGTACTTTACAACATTGCTGCAATGGAAGTTTCTGCTCTTCATCCTATTGCTAGGCGAATCTACATTTGCCCGGGAATGTCCGGCTCCGGCTGATTCGGCAAAATTCTAGCGAACTATTGAAACGTTTTCGAAAAAAATAGAACTGACAAGGTGTATCTACAGCCTGTTTCTGAGTTCCAGGTACGGGAAATAACGTATTTAAAATCAACCCGGACAATTCAGGCAGTTTGGGTCTGCAGGATTTTAATATTGGCAAACCTGCGGTAGTTACTTATCAATAGTATTGGGTACTATTTTTTAAATTCTGCTATGGTTCCAAAAGGCCCATATTTATGCTGAATTTCTGAATACCCATCGGCATAAGGGCCGAAAGGATAGTCAACAGGCTTATCTGAGATATTGGGCCAGTCTTTTTTCAAGTCCATGCCGGGCCGCATCTGGGAATTTACAAATGCGGCAACATCCCATGCTTCCTGATCGCTGATCTGAGGATTAGTATACGTAGCAGTGCCATAAGGCATATTAGCCTTTACATATCCTGCAAATCGAGATACGCGAAATAGCCCTGCGCCGATATTGTAACTGTGCATCCCCCACAAAGGGGGATATTGATAAGCAGCTTTATTTTCATTCAGTCTGCCTTCCCCATTTTCCGAATGGCAACTGCTGCATTTTCGGGAATAAATTATTTTCCCCTTTTCCGGATCGGCTGCTCGATCCATAAAAGCAAGATCGATAAGACCTGAACCATTTGAAATTCTCCCTTTTTTTACATCTTTGCCAAGCCAGTTAATATAGCTGATGATTGAATTCATTTCTTTACCAACAGGGTCAATTGCCTTTCCATTCAAACTTCGTTGAAAACAATCGTTCACTCTTGTTGAAACAGATTCAACCGAGCCCGACCTCTTTCTCCATTTAGGGTAGGTGGAGGCAGCTGAACCATAATTATTCCCAAATGGGCGTGTTCCTGCGTCTAAATGACAATTCTGACAATTCATACCATTGCTGTAAGCTTTTCCGATTTTCCCGTTTGGGCCAAAATAGTAAGATGTGTTTGAAACAAGGTTTCTGCCGTATCGTATTGCTGCTCCCTCCTTCGTATTGGGGATTGTAGAAGTATCAGGCGCTTTCCATAGGGCAGCGGTTATTCGCTGATCATTCGTTGGATTTTTTTTCTGAATATTTTCAACGGGTTGCGTCGTTTTTGAACAGAAGTCAGGTAAGCCGGCTATTGCTGCATAAATTAATGCCGCAATGACAAACAAAAGGAATACAATTGTGAATGTAAGATTTTGAATTGCGTTTAGAAGATGTATTTCATTCTTGTTTTTCCCTGTCATGCGTATGATTCACTAATTCTTTGTAGTGGCTATGAGCTAGCGCCCGGGCAATCTACTTCTTTAAAACCGAAAATTTCCAGTCCCGGTAAAAATAATAATAAACGGGTATTGGCAAAAATGAAGGGATGATAATACGTCATTTTTAAGGGTAAATAAAAAGTAAAAGTTTTGTCTTAACTTTCCAAAAGGATACATCGGTAACCATAAGCATGGGAAATTTAATTCCACGACTAATTTTTCGTGTAACCGGCTGGAAGGTGGTGGGGCACCTCCCGGAGTTGAAGAAATATGTTGTAATTGGCGCACCTCATACCAGCAACTGGGATTTTGTTTTTGGGATGTGTGCCTGGAAGCTATACAATCTAAAGCCCAGGTACCTGATTAAAAAGGAGGCCTATCGATTTCCTTTCAGCCTGTTTTTAAAAGCAACAGGTGCCATTCCGGTGGATCGAAAAGGAAGCCATAACCTGGGAGATTCTCTTGTTCAAATGTTCAGAGAAAGGGATGAATTTGTCACCATCATATGTCCTGAGGGCACCCGTAAGTTTGTGAGCTCCTGGAAAACCGGATTCTATTACGTGGCAATGCGGGCAAATGTGCCAATTGTGATGGGGGCACTTGATTTTGGAAGGAAAGTTACGCTGCTTAGCGAGCCTTTTTACCCTACCGGTGATATACAAAAGGATTTCGGGACCATTCGGGCATTTTACAATAATGTCATTCCGAAAAATCGTGAAAATTTTGAGATTGAGAATATCCGCCCCGAAGGCAGGGAATAGTTGCAACGTCAAGAAAACCGCCTTATCCTTTTGGATGCCCGGAGATGGAACAGATACAACCAAAATCATAAGCAGTGGAAACAGGGTCCTTCAATAATGGACCGAGTAGCTCCATTGGTTTCCATTTTAATTCTTTCAGGCCGTACTTTTCCTTCAGAAAGAAAAGCTCCAGTAAATTGAATGGTAGGACTAGTTGACGGAAGATCCAATTTTCCGGTAATTTGTGAACAATAAAGCATCGTAGGTCTCTGCAAATTCAATAGTACCCACCTGCAGAATCTTCAGGGAAGTGTTGCTATTTTAACAATGAGAAAGTTTAACCTTACCGATAGCAATTATTCGTTCTTCTGCCATACGATTAGCGGCTTTATAAGTAGGTATTTTTTCCGATTTGGCAATTTGAAAAATAGCTGAAAGATTATCGTAAATACCTTCAGTTTGTTTCATTGCCCGCTCCCGGTTATAACCATGCAACTCGTTGTATACATTTATAAGCCCTCCTGCATTGACGACAAAATCGGGAGCATATAAAATGTCTTTTTTTATCAGCATTTCGCCATGCAGAACTTCATTGGCAAGTTGATTATTCGCTGAACCACAGATAATGGAACATTTCATTCGTCCGATGCTTTCCTCATTTACAGTAGCACCAAGCGCACAGGGAGCATAAATGTCCATATCCAGATCAAAGAGTTCTTCCCCCTTCACCACTAAAGCTCCGGTTTCATTGGCTACCGACTTTAAAAGCTCCTGTTTTATATCTGTAATCCAAATCCTGGCGCCTTCCTTTATCAATTGTTTTACCAGGCTTTCTCCCACATGGCCTACTCCTTGTACTGCAATTCTTTTGCCCTTTAAACTGTCATTACCCCAGCGTTCCTTGGCTGATGCTTTCATGGAAAGATAAACTCCATATGCGGTAGCTGGTGAAGGATCGCCACTGCCTCCCAACAACTCAGGAATGCCAGTGACATATTTGGTTTCCATATGGATGTATTCCATATCCTTTGAATTCATTGCCACATCCTCCGCGGTGATGTATTTTCCTCCCAAACTGTTAACAAACTTCCCAAACCTTCTGAGCAACGCTTCATTCTTAATCTTCGTCGGGTCTCCAATGATAACTGCTTTTCCACCACCCAGATTAAGACCTGCAGCAGCTGCTTTATAACTCATGCCCCGGGAAAGGCGCAACACATCCTTCAGTGCTTCTGCTTCATTCGAGTAATTCCACATTCTGGTTCCACCCAATGCAGGGCCTAATACCGTATTGTGTATTGCAATGATTGCTTTGAGGCCGGTGTCTCTATCATTACAAAATAGCACCTGTTCGTGGTTATCAGTAAACATCTGGTCGAGAACGCAGTCGGTTTTTATCATACAGTAGTCTTTTTTGCCTTTGCAATTATTCGTTTTCTGTGAAGTATTCCCCAATCCCGCAACTCGTCAATAACCTTCTCCAGTGATTTGCCATAATGCGTCATGGCGTATTCTACAACAACCGGAACGGACGGGTAAACAGTGCGCTTAACCAGCAAATTGGTTTCTAAATCACGTAATTCCTTGGATAACA
>Ga0207067_10169_pt1 | contig 21377 bp, 26 predicted proteins | sample Alteio_BWMinCont_25_FD_153484 | JGI IMG/M metagenome (GOLD analysis project Ga0207067, IMG submission 153484) | Enriched cells from forest soil in Barre Woods Harvard Forest LTER site, Petersham, Massachusetts, United States -... | ecosystem: Environmental > Terrestrial > Soil > Temperate forest >...
TGCCTCTTTCAGTGATGGTAAAGCATCCTGGTATATGCCTGCCGAAAGCGATTTTGTGAAGAGTGCCTACATCAATTGCAAGAATATTTCCATTGACTATGGAGTCATGGAAAAAGCTCCGAATGTATTTGTACGTATTTCAGATTTCGGCTGGTCAGATCTCGGTACCTGGAGTTCCCTCTATGAACACATTCAGCTGGATGCAAATAAGAATGCAGTCATCGGCAAACAGGTAATGCTATACGACACCCACAACTGCATTGTTAATGTGCCCAAAAATAAACTGGTTCTGCTTCAGGGCCTCGATGGGTATATCATTGTGGAGTCGGATAATATTTTATTGGTTTGCCGCAAAGAAGATGAGCAAAAAATACGGCTTTTTGTGAATGACGTCAAAGTAAGCAAAGGCGATAAGTTTATATGATATCCATCATTGCCAGAGCAATGGGAGTTAACTACCTTACCGACAAAAATAACGATAAACATGAATAATGTAAACATTCAATCACTTCATTTTACTGCTAATCAGAATTTAAAAGATTTTATTACCGAGCATGTGAGCAAACTTTCCCATTTTAACAATCGAATTATGGGGACAGATGTTTGTCTTAAACTGGATAAGTCCGATACAGATGAGAACAAGGTATGCGAAATAAAACTTATTGCTCCCGGGAAAGATTTTTTTGCGGAACGCCGGTGCGAGTCCTTTGAAGAAGCTGTAAGGCAAACAGTGCATGCCCTCAGGGAGCAGATCAGCAAACACAAATTCAGCTGATTCAGAATAAGCTGATTCAGATCAGGTGGTTTTCCTGTAATTCAATGCAGCCCAGGTATTCAATACGATACCAATAATCAAAACGGCTCCTATCTGATGCAGAATATCATGCAGGCCGCTCCCTTTAATAACAATCATCCGCATCACATCAATGAAATAACTGATCGGGAAAAGGTGTGTTATAAATTGTGCCCAGCCCGGCATACTGTCGATAGGTGTATACAGTCCGCTCATCATATTAAAAACCATCATAAAAAGAAACATCAGTGAGTTGGCCTGCTGCTGGCTGTCACAATAGGTAGAAATCAATAGTCCAAACCCAAGTATGGCAATCAGGAACACCTCCAGAAAAAGACACAGAAGCGCAATATGACCTACGGGGATAATACCATAAACTACCCATGCGATCAATAAACCCACAGTAAAAACGATAAAACCCATGACAAGAAAGGGAATGAGTTTACCCAGAATAAACTGATATTTTTTAATCGGCGTAACATTGATCTGCTCTATGGTCCCGATTTCCTTTTCCTTGACAATATTAAAAGCTGCCGATAAACCCGCAATCGTTGTAACAAGGGAGACCAGTATGGCAGGAACCATGTAAATATAATAGGTCAGGGCCGGATTATACCAGAAAGAAGGTATGACATCAATAACAGGCAGGCTATTTGTACGGGAGGGCTCTACCCATTGCATACGTATATCAGCGTTGTAATCCGTCAGTATACCGCTCAGATACCCAAAGCCCACGCTGGCTTTGACTCCATTGATGGCATTCACTTCAATTGCTATTTTCCGGCCCCCTTCACGAATCAGGTCCTTCTCAAAGTTGACGGGAATTTCAAGAACGATATCGGCTTTATCATTTTCAATAAGTTTATTTGCTTTGGAATTAAAATCAGAATATCCTGCAAGCCTGAAATAGCCGGAAGACATGATTTTATCCACCATTTTCTTCGATATACTTGAATGATCATGATCAACGATTGCAATGTTTACATTCTTAATTGTATAATTTGCAGCCAAAGGCAGCAGAACAAGTTGTAATGCCGGGGCAATGAGCAGCCTTCCGATAAATCCTTTGTCGCGGAAGAGTTGCCTGAACTCCTTCATTAATAAGAATTTCAAGGGTCTCATTATTCCAGACGAATTTTAAAATTCCGCAGGGCAAGCGCCAGAAAAAAAACAGCCATTCCAGCAAGTATGAGTGTTTCCTTCCATATAGCTGAAAAACCAAGTCCTTTCAGCATAACTGCTTTTACGATGATATAATACCATCTGGCGGGCACAATGTTGGAAATGAGCTGCAAAACAATTGGCATATTTTCAATGGGGAACATATAACCGCTTAATAACATAGTAGGCAACATCAGTCCCAGCATGGAAGTAAACATAGCTGATTGCTGAGAGGAAGTCACTGTAGAAACCAACAACCCCAATGAAAGGGCGGTGATAATCAATAAAGCACTCTCTCCAAATAAAAGTAACAGGCTGCCCTTAATAGGCAGGTCCAGCGCATACACGCTCAAAATCAATATGGCACACAAATTTATAAGAGACAAAAATAAATACGGTATGGCCTTGGCAATAATTACCATCAGTGGCTTGACGGGCGACACCAGCAGGATTTCCATGGTCCCCAATTCCTTTTCCCTGACTATAGACACAGAGGTCATCATCACGCACACAAGTAAAAGTACCATGGCCATAACTCCCGGAACAAAATTGGGTGCCCCTTTCAGGTCAGGATTATACAGCATTCTGACTTCAGGTTGTATGGTAAAGGGAATAGCAGACGTAGGCACAAGCTGTGCCTGATAATCACCTACTATGGAAGAAACATAACTGGTAAGTGTAATCGCCGTATTCGGGTCAGAAGCATCTGCTATCACCTGAATTGATGCTTTATTCAAATGTAAAAGGTCAGTATTAAAATTAACAGGGAAAACCACCGCCAGTTTGATGGTACCTTCTTTAAATGCTGCATCAATCTGCGAAGAGCTCATCAGTGTTTTCTGTAAACTGAAAAACTTACTACCTTCCATTTTATCAATGATCTGTTGTGAGGCTAAATCCTTGGCATTATCCACCACAACTATATTGGCTTTCTTTATTTCATTGGTAAGTGCAAAACCAAAAACAACAATTTGAATGACAGGAAGTCCGAACAGCATAAGCAGGGTCTTCCAGTCCCTGAAAACATGGTAAAATTCTTTTTTTACGAATGTGAACAATTGCTTCATTAGTCTGCTGAACGTTTTGCCTGTCTTGCCAGTTTGTAAAATACTTCATCCATTGTTCCAACCCCGAATTGCTTTCTCAAGCCGGCAGGAGTATCCAACGCATCAATTCTTCCATCCACCATGATAGAAACCCGATTACAATATTCAGCTTCATCGAGGTAGTGGGTAGTAACAAATATGGTAATGCCCTTATCAGCTGCATCATAAATCAGATCCCAGAACTGCCTGCGCATACTTGGGTCGACACCACCCGTTGGTTCATCCAGAAACACAATTTTGGGCTGATGCACAATAGCTACAGAGAAGGATAGTTTTTGTTTCCACCCTAAAGGCAAGGAACCTACCAGTTTCTTTGCTTCATTTCTTAACCCCAATTTAGAAATAAGCTCATCGCTTTTATCTTTGATTTCTTTATCCGTTAATCCGTAAATACCGGCATAAAATTCAATATTCTCCAAAACAGTAAGGTCCTCATACAATGAGAACTTCTGGCTCATATACCCAATGTTCTTTTTTATTTCCTCCGTCTCCCGGAAAACATCAAATCCGGCCACATTGGCCTCACCGGAAGTAGGAATAGAAAGGCCACACAACATCCGCATAGCGGTGGTCTTGCCTGCCCCATTGGCCCCCAGGAAACCAAAAATTTCGCCCCTATGAACTTCGAATGAAATTTCATCCACTGCTACGAAGTCACCGAAACGCTTAGTTAACTTATTCGTCTTTATGACCGTTTCCTTCATTCTTCTGATTTAATAAACGTATAAAACAATCCTCCACAGTCGGAGTAATCTGCTTAAATTCAACATGCGTGTGCCCCTTACTTTGTATATAACTGAGGGCCTCCTGTTCAGCGCATTTTAACGACACATGCAGAAATTCTCCGAAAGCATAACAACTAAGAATACCTTCAAAACTCCGGAGATCCTTCAACAAAGCATATATTCCATCTGACTTGGCTGCATATAATTTTTCCGGGTATGCTTTTATCGTATCCTCCGGAGTATTGATGGATAATAGCCTGCCTCCAAGAATAAGGCCTATCCGGTCACATCGGGTAGCTTCATCCATATAGGAGGTCGAAACAAGGATCGTAATCCCCAGTAACTTCAGGCGATGAAGCATCTCCCAGAATTCTTTACGTGAAACCACATCCACCCCTGTAGTTGGCTCATCCAGAAAAAGCACCTCCGGCTTATGAACAAGGGCACAGCAAAGGGCCAGTTTTTGCTTCATTCCTCCGGACAATTTGCCTGCCCTTCTATTTTTGAAAGGCTCTAATTGCACATAAATATCTTTAATCAGTTCATAATTCTCTTTAATGGTGGTGTTAAAAACGGTAGCAAAAAAATTCAGATTTTCTTCAACGGTCAGATCCTGGTAAAGTGAAAACCTCCCGGGCATATATCCCACAAGGCCTCGTATTTCTTTAAAGTCCTTCACTACATCATGCCCTGCTACAGTAGCTGTCCCTTTGTCCGCTATCAGCAAAGTAGTCAGCAGTCGAAAGAGGGTACTTTTGCCTGCACCATCCGGGCCTATAAGTCCAAAAATTTCGCCCTTGCCAACTTCAAACGAAACATCATCTACAGCAAGAACAGTTTTCCTGTTATAGGTTTTTGTAATATTACTGAGGGTGATTGCATTCATCTGAGCCAATTTGCGGGTATAAGTCTGATTAAAACTTCATCTCCCCGTACATACCTATTTTCAAAAACCCATCATTTACCACTCTGATTTTGATGGCATAAACAAGATCGGCCCGCTCATCTTTAGTCGGAATAGTTTTAGGTGTAAATTCAGATTTATCGGATACCCAATAAATAATTCCATTGTAGACACCATACTTTTTTGCGCCTTTGTCCACTCTCACATTTACTTTTTGCCCAAGCTTTGCAAGAGTAAGCTGGGAAGCTGTGACGTAAGCTCTCATAATCAGGGTGTCTGTCTCTGCAATTTTATACAGGGCCTTGCCCGGCATCACCACCTCATGATCCTGGGAATATTTAGTCAACACCGTTCCCCGTATCGGGTTAATAATACGGCATTTGACAATCTGATCCTTTATCTGGTCTATCTGTCTTTGCAGGGGCGCAACACTCTTTTCAAGTGTAACAGAGGTGATCCCCAGTGAAGATTTCAGTGCATCAATCTGCTTATTAACCATGTCAACCTGAGTATTGGCATTATCCAGCTGCTGTTGAGTAGCTGCATCCTTCATTTTCAGGTTGACCATACGTGTCTGGTCCTTTTCGGCTTCAGCTAATTGGGATTGAAGGGAAGCAATCTGTATGGAAATATCCGGGATCTGACTTGTAGTGGATGCGATCTGCGCTTCAAGCTGTTTCTCACGGAGATATAGCTGAATGCTATCTACATAACCCACCATTTGCCCAGGCTGGAGCGTCTGTCCCTCTTCAATTGTAAATTCCTTAATCGTTCCGGACGCTTCTGTCGAAACGATCGTTTCAACTGATTCAAATGCCCCAGCTGCATCAAAATCCTTTTCGGTATTCGAGCAGGACGCAATCAGCATGCATGCTGCAATCGTTTTAAAAGCTAAAGCTATATTTCTCATCATTTTAGAAATAGATTAATTAATCGCCTGAAGTATTTCTGTAATTGTATTCATCCAATAATAATTGAACCCGGTGTACCAGCAGATTTTGCCGGGCCTGTTCCTCCGCATCCAGATCACCGATGTATTCGAAGGTCGTAACAATTCCATTTTCCAATTGGGCCCTGGCTGAATTTTTAACTTCCGTCAGTTTGTTGATAATCTCCGTATCCTTATTGATCATTTGCTGCAGTTTGACAATATCCGTGCTTTGCTGGCGAAGTGTGAGATGGGTGTTAAACAGAAACACCTCCTTCTGAACATCAATGGTCTGCTGATCCAGCCGCAGGATTTGCTTTTGATTTTTCTGCGTATAAAAACCGCCTAAGGGCCAGATCAGCCGGATCCCTCCTATATAATACCATTCAGGATTAACATCAAAACCGTTTAATCCAGGCAGCGCATAACCACCCTGGCCGAAAAGAGTTATTTTAGGCCGGTTACTGTTGTTCAGCAATTGTTCCTGCACAACATCCGTTGCCTTTTGAAAATTATATAGCGCCAATTCCGGGCGCCGGATACTATCAGATACAGTCAGCGACCCCGGCGTTTCAAGCACAGTGCTTTCATCAAGTGTCCGGTTGACAAAAAGACTCAGCATGTCCAGGTAGGCCTTTCGTGATGCCGATTGATCTATCCTGACCTGTTGTTGTTGTAATAATTTGGCCTGTAACTGATTCAGGCTGCTGGTTAAAGCGGTACCCTCATTTACAGATGCCTGCACTAAATCTATACTGTTCTGAATGTCCTTTTCTACCAGTTCATCCAGTTTCAGTTGTTCGGAAATTAAAAGTGTACCAAAGAATAATTGATTGATCCGGTCTTTCAGAGCATACAAAGCCACTTCATTACTTTCTTCTTCAATAGCTGCATTTGCCTTAAATAATTCCTTCTGTTTCTTTATAACTCCGCCCTCATACAAAGTTTGATTTATTTCCCCGTGGGTATTGAACTGGTCCTTGGATAAAGTTGGAATCGTCAGATCCAGGCCCGGCAAATGAATGGCAAAAGGTATAGTGGTGACCGCACTCTGATAGGTAGCCTGGCCATTGATAGTGAATTGGGGCAAATAACCTTTCGCCGCATTTGAAATATTGTAATCCCTGGTTTTTTCAATAAGACCTCTTTGTTTTATTAAAGGGTAGAACTGACGCGCTCTGCTGTAACAGGAATCCAAAGACAGAGGTCCCGGGCCGGCTGCATAAATGGCCATATTGAAAAAAAGAAATCCCGCAGAAACACAAATTCTCTTCATTCGAAAACATTTTACGCAAAATAACGTAATATTCCGGCAGAAACAGGTGACTAATCCTACATAAATAAATGAGCAATGTCATTGAATGGGATGAAAGGGCCCCGTAATTTTAAAATCCGTAAAAGGATTGCATCTTTACAGTACATGAAATATATTTTTATTGCGTTCGCAGTGCTCGTATCTGTAAATAGCTGGTCCCAAAGCGACAGGGTATTGTTTAACATTCTTGCCTCTTCGGACTCGTCTTCCATGCCCTCTCTTTTAAGTCGCCCCGACTCTGTCCGAACCGCAATTTTCGTTGCGGCTACATTTCCATCGGGACTTATGAAGCTGAACGAAATTCAAAAATCAACATTTGTTTCTTTTCAAACGTTGCTCGCTATATACAGCCAGCACAAACAGAAACAGCTTTGGGAAATGACCAGATACCCTGGGTTAATCACTGTTCTTAGTACAAGCAAGGCGAAGCAGGAGAAAAACGTCGAGGCCCTGTTGACCAAATACCCTGACAAAATAAAAATTCAGGCATTGGATTTTTACAAAAATGACTATCGGACACTGGTTGAAATGGAGAAAATACATCAGGATTTTGAGATGCAGGTGGAAGCACTGACCGGGAATTATCCGGATGAATTTAAAAAAGCATTCTTTCTGTTGATTCATGATCCCGAAGTATTAAGTCAGTTAATGACAAACATGAAAATCACCGCAACACTCGGAGAGATATACAGAAGAAACCCTTCATTAATGAACCGCCTGGCAGATTCTCTGAGTGTGGAACTGGCTGCAGAAAAGAGCCTTGAATTCGAAGATTGGAAAAATGGGATAAACAGTGACACATTGCTTCAACGGGAATTAAAGCAGATTGCTGAAAATTATGCTGCCGGGGAAGATAGTTCGGGCACTGCGGATTTTGCCGGAACAGAGAACATTATCAACATTACAGCGGGCACCACTCCTTACCCCTATTGGGCAGGTTATCCATCCGGGATGGGAAGAAACTATTGGGCACCTTACCCTTCCTGGTACCAGATAGGCCTTTTCTGGCCTGCTCATGGCGCAATTATTATTTACAATTTGCCAGCTTATGCTTTTGGATGGTGGTACTTCAACCATCCTCCTTATGCAGACAATCACCCCCTGTCATCAAAATTCTTTGATAACCAGTATGAAACTCACCGGAACTTCAACTCCGGATTCAATAAAAGCATTCACGAATTCAGAGAAGGAGTCAGATAATGAACGTATTAAAGTACATATTTGAACCCACATCGGTAGCGGTTATTGGCGCTTCTTCCACGGTTGGCTCAGTAGGTAGCGCGATCTTTTCCAATCTGCTTCAATCCGGTTTTCAAGGAGCGGTTTATCCCGTAAATCCAAAAAACAGGCAAATTATGAGTGTGCGGGCTTATGCTGATGTCATGAGCGTACCCGACTCTATAGATCTGGCCATTATTTGTGTACCGGTTTCTGCAATTGAAAAAGTCATTCTGCAATGTGTCGAAAAAGGAATAAGAGGACTGGTTGTAATAACAGCCGGATTTAAGGAATCAGGAGCTGAAGGTAAACTGCAGGAAGAAAAAATAAGTACACTGGCGCGGGAAAACAACATAGCGCTAATAGGGCCTAATTGCCTGGGGGTGGTCAATACACAAAAACAAATCAGCCTGAATGCCAATTTTGCGATTGGGATGCCACATTCCGGAAATGTAGCCCTGATATCACAAAGCGGGGCAATCGGTATTGCTGCACTTGAATATGCACATCAGCACGATTTAGGTATATCAAAATTTGCATCCATTGGTAACAAGGCCGTTCTGGATGAAAGCGATGTGCTGGATTATTTATTAGATGACCCTTCCACGGAAATAATCACCATGTATGTGGAAGACATCAGCCGCCCGGCGCGTTTTTTCGATTTGGCGAAAAAAGCCACCACAAAACAAAAACCCATCATTGTTATCAAAACAGGAAGGTCCGTACGTGGTGCCATTGCTACACATTCACATACCGGAGCATTGTCCAGTTCAGACACGGCCTACGATTCTCTTTTTGCCCAATGCGGGGTAATCCGGGTAGAAACACTTTCCGAATTATTCGAAATTGCCAAAGGTTTTACCTGCAGGGTACAGCCCAGGGGAAATCGGGTTGCCATTATTACCAATGCGGGGGGTATAGGGGTTATTGCCACTGATGCAGCTGAAAGGGAGGGCCTGGAGTTGTCAACATTTGAACCTGCAACCCTGGATGCTTTAAAGAAGGTTTTGCCGCCAACCGCTAACATAAATAATCCGGTTGACATAATTGGAGATGCGGATGCCAGGAGATTCAGCAATGCACTTGCTTTAATTGTAAAAGACAAAAATGTAGATGCACTGATCATATCGGTTACCCCGACAGTAAAGACGAATATGGATGAGATCGCATCCACTTTGTGTGAATTTGCAAAAGCAAACCCTGACCTCCCGGTTTTAGGCAACCTTATGTCTTTTGAGCCGGATCCTTCTTTCGTCCAGGTATTGGAAAAATCAAATATCCCGAATTTCGATTTCCCGGAAATTAATATCCGTGTGCTGGCTGCAATGATTAAATATTATGAGTGGATCAAACAACCTGTAAGGGTGCAGCAACTTTTTGAGGCAGATAAACAAGAGGTCCAAAATTTACTGAACAATCTAAAGAATGAAAACAGGGTCCAGCTTTCAGAACCGGAAACCTATCGTGTGTTGCAGGCCTATGGCATGAAAGTAGTTGAATACGGGCTTGCACAAGATGCGGATCAGGCAGTATTAATTGCAGAAAAGATCAGTTACCCGGTTGTATTGAAAATAGTATCGCCGGACATTTTGCATAAAGTGGATGTCGGGGGTGTAAAACTCAATCTGCTAAACGAAAATGAACTGAGAAAAGGCATGAAGGAAATTACTGCAAGCATTCAGCTTAAAGCTCCCCATGCTAAAATTCAGGGCTACCTTGTACAAAAATACTTCACAGAAAAGGGTATAGAGGTAATTGCCGGAGCTAACCTTATAAAAGGTTTCGGAGCCTTGATCATGTTTGGGCTTGGGGGAACTTTTGTAGAGATTTTTAAAGATGTTGCTTTCAGGTTAGCTCCTTTGACCAGACAGGATGCACTGAATATGATTCAGCAAACCAAAGGCAGTCAGATATTAAAAGGCTTTCGCGGACAATCCGCTTACGATATTGAGTCCATCGCGGAATACCTGTTACGGTTATCACAATTGCTGACCGATTTTCCCGAAATAAAGGAACTGGACCTGAACCCGATCAGAGCCCTGGAGAATAGTAAAGGAATTGTGATTATGGATGCCAAGGCCATCCTTATTGAGCGTATAAATCAGATTGTGAATTAGTTTATGCATCAGATTGTGAATTAGTTTATGTTTAAGCCAAAACTATTTTCGACTCTTAAAGGTTATAACGGTGAACTGTTTATTAAAGATGCGATTGCAGGAATTATTGTCGGAATAGTGGCTCTTCCATTAGCCATTGCTTTTGCAATTGCATCAGGTGTTTCTCCGGAAAAAGGATTGTATACAGCGATTATCGGAGGATTTATTATCTCCGCTTTTGGAGGTAGTAAAGTACAGATCGGGGGTCCAACCGGAGCTTTCATTGTCATTGTTTACGGCATTGTTCAAAAATACGGCGCAGACGGGTTGACGATAGCGACTTTAATGGCCGGAATTATGCTTGTGCTAATGGGCCTGGCAAAATTCGGTTCTGTCATCAAATTTGTTCCTTACTCCCTGATTGTAGGTTTTACAAGTGGCATCGCACTCATTATTTTCTCCTCTCAGATAAAGGACTTTCTCGGATTAGACATGGGAGCTGTTTCCTCCGGGTTCATGGATAAATGGGCTGATTATTTTACCCACATGAACTCCATTCATTGGGCTTCTGCCGGAATTGCACTGGGGACGGTAATTATACTCGCAGTATTTCCAAAGATTTCCAGTAAAATTCCCGGATCATTAGTGGCAATCGTGTTCTTCACTCTCTTAGTAAACGTATTAAAACTACCTGTAGATACCATTGGCAGCCGTTTTGGAACAATACCTTCTGCTCTCCCCTTCCCTGTTGTACCCCATCTTGATTTCAAAATTATACAACATTTGGTTCAACCCGCTTTCACCATCGCACTTTTAGGCGGTATCGAATCCCTGCTTTCAGCTACAGTTGCTGATGGTATGATTGGAGGCAATCACCGCTCCAATACCGAATTGATAGCCCAGGGCGGTGCAAATATTTTCTCCGCACTGTTCGGAGGTATTCCCGCAACCGGAGCAATTGCGCGTACTGCTACGAATGTGAAAAACGGAGGGCGCACCCCGGTTGCCGGTATAATTCATGCCGCTACACTTTTATTAATTATGCTTTTTATTGGAAAATGGGCAACCTTGATTCCCATGTCCTGTTTAGCCGGAATTCTGGTAATCGTCGCCTACAATATGAGTGAATGGCGCTCATTTATTGGGGTTATAAAAGGTCCCGGAAATGACAAGGCAATTCTTCTGACTACTTTTGCATTAACTGTTTTGGTTGATCTTACCGTAGCTATTGAATTCGGCATGGTACTTTCTGCCTTTCTTTTCCTGAGAAAGATGGCACAGACCTCCCATATAAAGATTTCCACGGATGACCTGAATGAGAGCGAAGAACTGGCAGATCCTCTGGCCATCAGTAAATATAAAGTTCCGGATGGCATTGAGGTCTTTGAAATAGAAGGCCCCTTTTTCTTTGGAGCTGCATCAAAATTTACTGAATCAATTAGGTTAATTGAGCGAAAACCCAAAGTGCTGATTATTCGCATGAGGCATGTTCCTTTTGTCGATGCAACAGGACTTCATGCATTGGAATTAATTTATCAGGATTCCCTGGATAAAAAAATAAGCTTAGTACTCTCAGGGGTAACCCCGGAAGTTTTAGCTGTTTTAACCTCTTCCCGTTTACTTTCCAGGATCGGAAAGGAAAATGTATTGCCCAATATTGATGAAGCCCTGACCCGGGCAAAAGAAATAATCAGCTGATATTAAATCCGGCCCTTAATGTCGTAGTACCAGCAATTAATCATGTAATACCAACAAGGGTATATATGTATGAAAAGCCATTTCCTTCGTGTAGCTGCCATTAAACATCCGGTCAAAAAAACCGTGTTTGCGCCTGATCATGACCAGCATATCACTTTTATGCAATTTCAGATAATCTTCGATTCCTTTGACAGGCTCATCTTTTGAGGGAAATGACAAATCATGACTAAGCCCTTCAAGAATATCATCCATTTGTTCTGTTACTAAAGTCTGCTCTACGGGAATTTCTCTGGTATCACCCGCAACATAAAGAACATGAATTTTTGCATCTGAAATACCGGCCAGATCCCTCAATAAATCGAGGTTAGCCGTTTCATTTATTTCCTTAAAATCAAATGCAAAAGCAAGAGACGCAAGATTCTCAAAACAGGCTTCAGCAGGAACAATAAGAACAGGAACCCTGGCATCAAGCGCAACAGCGGTAGCCGTACTTCCCAAAAATGCAGAAACCAGATTATGTCCTTTAATTCCCATAATGATGAGGTCATAATTCCCTGGCTTGCCCAGTTCAATAATTTCATTATTGGCAAAACCAGCCTCAGCAATACATTTTATTTTGACTTCCGGAGCAGAATGACTGATCTCCAGCTCTATCCGTTTTAATAATTCCAGATTTTCGTTTTGAAGATCCTCAAATGCAATCACCGGCATGACCGGGGCATCCGAAATCATAACCGGAACATTGTATACATGAACCAAAGTTATGGTTGCTTTTGTCAATTTTGCCAGTTCGACAGCATACTTGACCGCATTTTGAGCGGTTTCTGAAAAGTCCGTCGCAACCAGAAAGTGTTTCATTTTAGTAGTAGTGCTCATGTGTTTTTTAATTTATAATTAACCACGATATGTTTTAGAATGAACCAGGATTTATTTCCCATTTGCATAACAATGATAATTCAGGAACACGGAATACTACATGACAATAATCAGTCTTAAAAATGAAGTTAATCACTATCCAGTCCCTGACAGATTTATACCTTTGCGCGGATAGCTTATATTCATACTATTGATCAAATGAAAAAAATTCTGGTTCCGCTTGATTTTTCTAAATGCTCTGCAAAAGCTTTGGACTATGCCGTATCCCTGGCTAAAAGGATAAATGCCCGCATTATTTTACTCCATGCGGATCAAACTTCATTCATTCCTGCCGAAACCCCATACGAATTTATCGCCGGGCAGATAAGGAAAGAAGAACAGAATTCAGTGAATAAATTAAAAAGATTAGCCGCTAAAGTAAATTTGAAAAGTAAAGTAAAATGCAGCTATTTCTGTAGTCAAGGCTCCCCTGTGGATTCAATTCTGGAAAGCGCTGTTAATGAAAAACCGGATTGGATCGTGATGGGAACAAAAGGAGCAAGCGGAATCAATGAAATGCTGCTCGGAAGCAATACCGCCAAAGTAATTGCAAAAACAGCATATCCTGTAATTGTAGTTCCTGAAGGTGCTGCCCCCGGAAAGATCAATAAAATAGTATACGCGACCGATTATCACCTGAATGATCTGAATGCCTTAAGACACCTTGTTAAGCTTGCTCAGTTATTTGGGGCAGCAATAGATGTAGTGCATGTCACCGATGGGGAACACCAGATTAATAAAGAAAATGACCTGCTCGCTGATTTTAAAAAAAGTACAGGACGGAAAATAACTTATAAAAAGATCTCCTACCATCTGGCCTTTGGGAAAAGTATAGAAAAGACACTGGATAAATTTGTAAAGGGTCAATCCGCAGACCTATTGGCTTTATCCACACATCATCGGAATTTATTCGATCAATTGTTCGGCAGCAGCATCTCCAAAACAATCATTTATCACAGTAAGATTCCCCTGTTGGCATTTCATTACAGGAAAGATCCCGTCATTTTCACATAAAATGCGACAGGTCAGGGAATAATTAGGTTGAATATCCAATCTATTACTCTACATTTACTCTTCGCATTATTTATCCTATACATTATTCTTCATGAGGCAACTTAAAATAAGCAAATCCATCACCAACAGGGAAAGTACTTCTGTTGACAAGTACCTTGGGGAAATTGGAAAGCATGACCTTATTACAGCGGAAGAAGAAGTAATTCTGGCACAGAAAATCCGGGATGGAGACCATGCCGCTCTGGAGAAACTGACAACAGCTAACCTGAGATTTGTTGTTTCCGTGGCCAAGCAATACCAAAATAACGGATTGAGCCTTGGAGATCTGATCAATGAAGGAAATCTGGGCCTGATAAAAGCAGCTTTGCGTTTTGATGAAACAAGGGGGTTCAAATTTATCTCCTATGCTGTCTGGTGGATACGTCAGTCCATTATGCAGGCCGTTGCGGAACAATCAAGAGTGATACGGCTTCCCCTGAATAAAATAGGTTTATTAAACAAAATAAAAAAGGCCAGAGTCATTCTGGACCAACGGTTAGAGCGGGAAGCGACTGTGGAAGAACTGGCCGAGGAGTTGGATGCTTCCGTTAACGAGGTAAGAATTGCCATAAGCACTTCCGGAAGAACCGTTTCATCCGATGCTCCTTTCTCTTCCAATGAAGATACTACCCTGACAGATGTTCTGTTCAACCCGGATGATCCCAGGCCGGACGATAAACTGATGAGTTCCTCCCTGAGTACGGAGATTGAAAGAGCGCTTTCCACCCTTACAATTCGTGAAAAAGAGGTCGTTACCCTGTTTTATGGAATAGGTTTAAATCACGGTTACACCCTGGAAGAAATAGGCGAAAAATATGACCTCACCCGTGAAAGAGTAAGGCAAATAAAGGAGAAAGCCATCCGAAGGCTCAGAAATGTATCCAGAAGCAGAATACTTAAGACCTATTTAGGTTAAATTGGAATTTAGCAGATAATTACCTACCTTCGTCGGGTAAATGTTCTCATTTATAGGATAAATGGACGCTCCGACGAAAGAAAGCAGTATTCTCGTACCCATTGACTTTTCGGAATTAGCTCTTGTCGCATTAAAGCAATCCTTCAAATTTGCAAGGATGTCCAATGCAAAGATCATTCTCCTGCATGTCATGGATGAGAACTCAACTGCAGAGACCGAAGAAAAGTTAAATAAATTAGCCAAGGAAGCCAGTACCGAGTCCGGCCTCAAAGTTGAAGCACTATTGCTGAAAGGAAAAGTTTATGAGCAAATCATTGAAACAGCAGAAAAAATTGCTGCAAAATTTATTGTCATGGGTCTTAATTCTTCTCCCATTGGTATTAAGAGCGTGTTGGGAGCAAATTCTTTTAAGCTCATAAAAGAAGCACAATGTCCTGTGATTACCATCAAAGAAAAACTGAAACACGATGAATGTAAAACCATCGTTTTACCGCTCGACCTTACCAAAGAATCCAGAGAAAAAGTAGGCAGGGCGGTTGAATATGCTAAATTTTTCAATGCTTCCATCCGGATCTTATCCGTTTTTTCCCCCAGTGAGGTTAATTTGGAAAACAAACTGCTGGCCTATACACACCAGGCCAAAGAATACATTAAAGAAAAGGGGGTCGCCTGCTCTAATAAAACCATAGAAGCCAGTAACAGAGCAAGAATAGTTATTGATTATGCCAATAAGATTGAGGCGGATCTAATTATTTATACAACTCAATCCGAATCAAGCCTCAAAGAGGTTTTTAGCGGCACGGCATCACAACAGATCGTAAATCTTTCCAACATACCGGTGATGAGTTTACGTCCTATGCAAAGAAAGGACACTACCTCCTTTACGATATAACAAATCCGGTTTTTGTTTTCAAACTGTAAAAGGAGCAAAACAGAGCAAAGTAATAAAGGACATGGTTGAACTGGCAAGGCAACTTGGTCATGAGGCAATTGGAGATTGAACTATTAACAAATAATAAAACACCATGTCATTCCAAGCATACATAGATAATTTTAAAGCAAAGATTATTAAAACACCCTAATTTTATGAAAAGAATAATAGCAACAGCTTTTTCAATTCCCATTCTGGCATTAATTACTTTTTCCTGTAAAACATTAAAAACAACAACAAGTTCAGAGCCTTCAGTTTCTTCTGCCGTTCACTTAACCTATAACAGTGATATCAAAATAATACTGGACAAATATTGTAACTCCTGCCATGATAAGCCTGGCAAGAAAAAAGGAGATTTCACAACTTACCTTGGGGTAAAAGAAAAGATTGACAATGGCTCATTCAAAGAAAAGGTATTCGATAAGAAAAAAATGCCTCCTGTCAATAAAGAACCACTGACAGATGAAGCTTACAATAAATTAAAATTCTGGTCTGATGCCGGTGCTCCTGAACAGTAGTGAGAACATGTAACCAGCAGAAGCAATGAAAAAAATAAGTCAGGTAAATTTTTGGTGGGCCAAGAATCTGTCTGGCAGTACTGAAAAGTTAAACGATAAATTCACAGTTCGGTTCGGGGAAACATTCGTCGATTTTCTAGGCAACACCACTGTCTTTTTGATTACATTAACATACATACACACCGTATTGCCCTGTTTCGAAATTCTGGTAATATCAGGTATTTGGAGTAAATTAGCTAAGGTCAAAGGAAAACACGAATTCCAGCTCTAATAAAATGAAAAAACTTTACAGTGGTGCAAATCGTTCATAGAAAGGGATGTGCTCTTAAATGTTTGAATGAAGAGGATCTGAATAATAACAAACCAGGTAAATGATAAAAATCCCTCCCATGAAACCAAAGAAAAAATCAGCCCAAAAGAAACCAGCCAAGAAAGCAGCGAAATTTTCAAACAAAAAGAAGTCGCCCGTAAAAGCGAAAAAGAAGGTAGTCAAGAAAACGGTACTTGCAAAGAAGAAACCTATGAAGAAGGTATCCGCTACAAAGGCCAAAGTTAAACCTGCGAAAAAACCAGTCGCAAAGAAGCCCGTTTCAAAAATGAGTCAAATTCCGAAATCAAAACCTAACAAGAAATCCAAGAGGACCAGGACTGTACAAAAACCTTTGTTCTCTACTCATGACGACAGTAACATTCCAACATTTGAAGCAATTGAAATGGAAATAACGAAATTGCCAACTGCAGAGCAAATTGTAGCTGATGTGGATAATGAGATTGGTGAAGGTTTGGAGGACAAAGATGAAGGAGGAGAATTGGATATTGATATTACGCTGAATTAAAAAGCAGAATACAAGAATAAGTTAATAACAAGAATGACTGTACCTCTCACTGACCCAGAGCTCGCCAAAGTAGATGCCGAATTCCGTAAGCAAAGGCAATCATTTATTGTTGCAATTTTTCTATTTATGATTTTGGCGGTCCTGGCTCCATTTTATGGAAAGCACGGCAGTCATCCATTCCTGGACATAGCTCCACTTCCGGTAACCGAGTCCATTTCAATCGGATTGTTCAGCATTTTTCTCGTCAGCATATATTTCAGACAGGTGGCTACAATAAAGGAAGACCTTAAGACAAAGGAAAAGCTGATTGTAGAAGGTGAGCTACTGAAAAAGAGAAAATCCTTTGCAGATAAAGAGAGATACGTGTTCTTCATTAAAGATGTGGATGCTTCTTCGGGTGGAAAACCAAGAAAAATAACAGTTGATCTGGCAGAATATGTAAGCTTCGGACTTTCAGAAAAACTTCACATGGAAATGACTCCGAAGGCAAATTTTATATTTAAGGTTTCAAAGATAAAGGAACAGCCTGCTACGAAAACTAAACACAAATGAAATCAACAAATCCCGCCATAGAAATTCCCCTCAGCAAAATAAAAATTGTTTTTTTATTGCTTGGAGGAGCTATGTTCGTGGCTTTGTCAGTATGGCTCTGGACAATCGCTGATACCCAAAATCATTATCCGGCAATCTACGTTCAGGTTGTGGCTGTACTTGGGTTTTGCTTTTTCGGATTAATTCTATTCGTTGCTCCAAAAAAACTATTTGACCAAAGACCTGGCCTGATTATTTCAGATGAAGGCATTCAGGATAATACGAGTGCATCAACAGGCAGGTTTATTCCCTGGATGAATATTACAGGATTTGACATAATGAAGGTAAAGAGTACCAGGATTTTACTCATAAGGATTAACAATGCAGATGAAGTAATCAGCAGAGAAAGTGGATGGAAACAAAAAATAATGAGATTTAGCATGAATACATACGGAACTCCTGTTTCCATTGGAAGCGGAACACTGAAATGCAACTTTGATGAGTTGTTAAAAATGATGAATGAAAGATTTAATTCTGTAATGAGGCAATAAACTAAGTGTATTAAAAGAATTTGTTATTCCCTCAAGAGATTATACTGTTGAACCCCCGAAATATGTAGTACAATCAAACTCTAATTTTGCCATCCAACTATTTTGTATTTTCATGTAACCTGATGATCTCCAGTATTCAGTTAAATGACCTAATGATTGGATCCTTCCAGTAAAATACACGTAGAATATCTCTGCAACCAACCGTTCTGGAACTTTAAAAAGTCAGGGAATAATTCCTTCTGCAAGGTCTGCAAGGAAAACATTCACGATTTTACCAGCTCAGAAATTCAATCGGTTAAACAGAAGATCACAGGCAATGGCGGACAAATCTGTGGTTCCTTTTACAAGGAGCAGTTCGTAATAGATGAGTACACTCAAAAGTCACCCAACCATTTGAAAATGCTATTGGTTGGGGCAATTTCAATGCTAACAGCCACGTTCAAATTGGAAGCACAGAAATTAAAGAACGATTCTGCCAAAGTAGAACAGCTTCAATCTCCAAATCAAACAAATACCAGCACATCCAGGGACTCATTAAATAGCAGACCAATTACAGCAAGCTCGGATACTACAAAGCCATCAACAGAAGCTTCTACACATAAAAAAGTGAATAGAGGAGCTCGTATTTGTAAAATAGGCAATAGAACATTTTATATTTCCTGGCGACCTCTATTTTTTCATTCATATTATGCAGTTAGAGGAAGGGTATGTTACAGTAAAGGTTTTTAATAAAATGCCCTATTCCAAATCCCTATTTTACCTCTTATTATTGGTGTCTCTGGATTGTGTGGGGCAAACTTCTGAATGTGAAACCTGTATCCTTAAAGACGGAAAATATTATTGGCTAAGTCGGGACTATTGTAACTTTTTCAACAATGATACCTTTGGAAAAAAGGGTATGAGTTCTGGAAAAGAGCTTTCTAAATTTCAAGTTTTATTTCACAAGGGGAATATGAATTTCCAGGAGATGACCGCTTAGGTTTTATTTGCATGACTGGATGGGGATGGCGAGACAAAAAAGCATACAATAAAAGGCACAAATACATGACTTTCACAATTTCGGCAAATAATAAATCCTTCACCAAGAAAACAAAAACCAATAATTTAAGGTTTAAGAAACCGATAACTTTTAACTGTTCAAATTAATGATTTCCCGTTACCTCATATACATACTGGTTCTATTGTGCTTTAAAGTATTCGGGCAAGAAGCTTTAACAAAACCTTCCTGTTTTAAACTCCCTTACGCTGTAAAAACAGGCTTTGAATCTATTTATCCAGACGTGAAAGATGTATGGTGGCAGGTCTTGGATAATGAATACTATTGGGCAATGTTTATTAAAAACAATGTTTCCTTTAAACAAGAATTTGATTCAACTGGTCATCTAACTTCTGCCTATCGCTATCACGATACATTACTGTACAATGATAAAATACCAAAAAACATAAATGACAGTTTTAAGTTTTCTTATCCGAATGCAATGCACATTATATGGAAGATTTCAGACAATGAATTTACTGCCACATTTTATGAACAACATAATCAACAGTATGAAAGCTACGTTGCTTTTGATTCCCGTGGTGCCATTATCTATATTGACAGAGACTTCCCTGATGCTGAATTACTGCCAACACTCATAAAGACATACATTGAAGATAAATTCTCAGGGATAGAAATTGAAGGTAAGGAAGAGCTTCACAACAACAAACACCAATTTAATTTACTGGTATCAAAAAATGATACGATTAAATTGGCTCTAACCTTTGATGGAAATGGAAAGCTTACTAAAAAGCGAAGGATTTGGCTTCAAAGAAACAGAAAGGCAATTGAATAAAATTTCACTTCTAAAATGGATGGTCAGTTCCAATTTATAATGTGTTTAGGATTCGGTGTGGCTGCTTTTACTGGATATAGTTCCAATATTTCCAAAAAGGAAACCGAATGCAAAACACTGGAACCAAAAGACAGTGCCGATTACGTAAAACTCAAATATGATTTTTATAAAGGTAAAAAGAACGGAATGCTTTACGAAAGGAAGCTTGCTGTAGATAAAACAGATAGCAATTATTGTGATAGCTTCTGAAATGATAGAAATGTCAGTAACTTTAAGAAACTTAAAAACAATACAATGAAAACACTGAAAAGGGCAATTGTAACGACCTCTTTGTCAGCCCTTATATTTTTGGCATTTTCTTTTGCTGAACCGATCAAGCCCAAAGTGGTACAAGGAGGATACATTCCTGGAAATGGTTGCGTACCGGATAAGGAAACAGCATTGAAAATTGCAGAAGCTATATGGCTACCTATTTATGGAAAATCCGTCCTTAATGAAAAACCCTATACTGTTGATTTGGAAAACGGTATTTGGTCTGTTACAGGGACTTTAAAAGAAGGATATGATGGAGGCGTCGCACATATTCAAATTCAAAAAATTGATTGTAAAATAACAGAAGTATTTCATACAAAATAAATAGCAAAGAATCACAGGAGAAATCCTCTAACTTAATTGAACAATCTAATATTTTACTAATGAAAACACCCATCCTCTACTCCATTATTCTGACTTCCTTATTATCTGCCTGTTCATTCTCGTCCACCAAGGAGAAAATCAATAAAGCCGGTGATGTGGCAGGTCAGACAGCAGGAGAATTCATATCAGGCGTGGCTCACGGAGTGGGTAAAGCATTCGATGCCAAAATAGATTTGTCACAGAATTTGATTGACAAGGGCTTAAACTTTGGGAAATCAACAGTGTCCAATGATAGCACGGGCACAGACAACCTACTCACTATTTACATTATATTCAACACAGATTTTTCCGGTGACATTACCGCAAAGGCTTTTGACAGCCATGCTCTTGAAATGGGACGTGTAATAAGAAACGTATCTGGCAAGAAGAATGATGCCAAGTATTTTGAATTCCATTTTGACAAGAGGACAACTATCAACAGCGATAGCAAATTGGTGGTAGAATGAGAATCATGGGCAGACATAATTAATAAATATGGTGCTTTACCAACAGGTTGGAAAAATGACCAGTACATTATTTATGAGGAAAAAGGAATTGATTTTTCTTTTGATAAGAATTAAACTGTACACCACACCAATCAGTGTTTTTCCAAAAGCATTTATTTTAATTAACGAATGTTGGTGAGCTATTTTAAATATAGCCTGCTTCTCCTAT
>Ga0207067_10172_pt1 | contig 21215 bp, 10 predicted proteins | sample Alteio_BWMinCont_25_FD_153484 | JGI IMG/M metagenome (GOLD analysis project Ga0207067, IMG submission 153484) | Enriched cells from forest soil in Barre Woods Harvard Forest LTER site, Petersham, Massachusetts, United States -... | ecosystem: Environmental > Terrestrial > Soil > Temperate forest >...
GACAACAGCAACCACACAAGGCAATACCTTTAACGGTAACAGCCAACTGGTGCAGCTGAGTGCAACAGGTAAATTACCTGCAGTAGATGGGTCACAACTCACCAACCTGCCCCCGACAGCGCCAACAGGGGCCGCAGGTGGCGACCTGGGCGGTACATACCCAAACCCAACCATTGCTGCAACAGCAGGTGCAGATGTAGTCAATGCGATCAATGCATCTTCGTCAACAGTAAACATCGGCAGGTTACCGGCCACAGTCACCAACCAGGGCAATACCTTCAACGGTAACACCCAACTGGTACAGACCACAGCAACAGGCCAACTGCCTGTAATAGATGGCTCAAACCTGACCAACCTGAATGCCAGCAATATAGTATCAGGCACACTGAATGCAGCACAGTTGCCAGCAATAGCTACAGCACAGGGTAATACTTTTAATGGTAACAGTCAGCTGGTGCAGCTGAGTGCAACAGGTAAATTACCTGCAGTAGACGGGTCACAACTGACCAACCTACCGGCAACAGCGCCAACAGGCGCAGCAGGCGGCGATCTGAGCGGTACCTACCCTAACCCCACAATAGGGGCATCAGCGGTAACACCCTCAAAGATATCATCAGCAGGGGCAACAAACGGGCAGGTGCTCAGCTACAATGGTGTAGGTGTGGCCTGGGTTACTCCAAACAATACACCAGGGGGTAGTGCAGGTGGCGACCTTACCGGGTCTTATCCTAGTCCTGTAATTGCTAATGGTGTGGTTACTCCGGCTAAATTAAATGCGACCGGTGCAGTAAGCGGCCAGTTTATAGGTTATAACGGCACTACAATTGCATGGGCAACTCCAAGCAATGTGCCCGGTGGCGCAGCGGGTGGCGACCTTACCGGTACATACCCTAACCCTACATTAGCAACAAGCGGTGTTACAGCAGCTACCTATGGTAGTGCTACACAAGTACCACAATATACGGTAGACGGCAAGGGGCGCATAACAAGCGCATCAAATGTAACTATCACAGGTACTACACCAGGTGGTGCTGCAGGCGGCGACCTCGCAGGTACATATCCTAATCCAACTATAGCTGCAACGGCAGCAGCAGGGGCAGATGTGGTAAGTGCGGTGAACGCTTCATCGGCTACGATCAATGCTGCACGTTTGCAAAATACAGTGACCACACAGGGCAATACTTTTAACGGTAACAGCCAATTGGTACAGACCTCTGCTACTGGTAAATTGCCTGCAATAGATGGTTCACAACTCACTAACCTCAATGCAAGCAATATATCATCGGGTACATTAGCCGCAGCACAATTACCGGCAACTGCTACCACACAAGGCAATACATTTAATGGTAACAGCCAACTGGTGCAACTAGGTGCTACAGGCAAGCTGCCTGCAATAGATGGTTCAAACCTTACCAGCCTGAATGCAAGCAATATATCATCGGGTACATTAGCTGCAGCACAATTACCAGCTACAGCTACCACACAAGGCAATACATTTAATGGTAACAGCCAACTGGTACAATTAGGTGCTACAGGCAAGCTGCCTGCAGTAGATGGTTCGCAATTAACCAACTTACCGGCAGGTGCACCAAGTGGTACTGCAAGCGGCGATCTTGCAGGCTCTTACCCAAGCCCAACGCTGAGTACCAGCGCTGCTACGGGTGCAAATGTGGTATCTGCTATCAACGCATCATCATCTACAATTAATGCTGCCAGGCTTGCTGCTACAGTAACCACCCAAGGCAATACTTTTAATGGCAACAGCCAGTTGGTGCAACTGGGAGCTACAGGCAAACTGCCTGCTGTAGATGGTTCACAACTGACCAACTTGCCAGTATCAAATCTTACAGGTGATGTAACAAGCGTGGGCACAGCAACTTCTTATAACAATGTAGTGCCAGCCAATAAGGGTGGTGCGGGTGCAGTAACAGGTTTGCTGAAGGCGGATGGATCAGGTACTGTATCTGCTGCAACAGCAGGAACAGATTACCTGACCCCAACAGGAAGCGCTGCTTCATTAACCGGTTTCCCTACGCTGAACCAAAATACAACGGGAAATGCAGCAACAGTAACTACCAATGCCAACATGACCGGCGATGTGACCAGTACAGGAAATACAACCACTTACAACAATGTAGTACCAGCAACCAAGGGTGGTGCGGGTGCCGTAACCGGTTTGCTGAAAGCCAACGGTTCAGGCACAGTATCGGCAGCTACATCTGGTACAGATTATGAAGTGCCTCTAACTTTCAGTACTGGTTTAACACGCTCAACCAATACGGTAACCGTTAATACCACTCAAAATATATCAACCCTGTCAAACTTAATCAGCAACGGCGTGGTTACAACCAGCGGCGGTACTGGCGCTTTGGGCATAACGGGCACTACAGGTAGTGGCAGTGTTGTGTTAGCAACCTCGCCAACTTTGGTAACACCTAATTTGGGTACGATACAGTCCGGCAATGGCGCAGCGTTAACTAATATTACCGCAGCAAACATTACAGGTACTAATACATTGCCTGCAGGTGTATTGCCAACAACAGTAACTACGCAAGGCAATACATTTAACGGTAACAGCCAGTTAATACAGGCTACAGCCACAGGCAAATATCCTGCATTAGATGGTTCATTGATCACAGGTATCGTATCCAGCGCAGGTAACTTAACAGGCGATATCACCAGCACTGGCCTTGCTACTTCTTATAATAACATTGTGCCGACTAATAAGGGTGGTGCAGGTGCAGTAAACGGTTTGCTTTCTGCAAATGGTGCAGGTACGGTATCTGCCGCAAGTACTACGGGTAGCGGCAGTGTGGTTTTGTCTACTTCACCTACTTTGGTAACACCTGCTTTGGGTACACCAAGTGCATTGGTAGGTACCAATATTTCCGGTACTGCAGCCAACTTAACTGCCGGTAACGTTACCACAAATGCAAATCTTACCGGCGACGTAACCAGCACTGGTAATGCTACAACAATAGCTAATAATGCAACTTCAGGTAATAACATTGCAACGGCTCTAAACTCGGCAACAAGTAAAACTGGTAGCGGCAGCGTGGTTTTAGCGACCTCGCCTACTTTGGTAACACCTGCTTTGGGTACGCCACAATCTGGTAATGCAAGTAACCTTACAAATATACCTGTAAACCAGGCTACGGGCAACCTGCCGGTAGCTAACCTGGGTAGTGGTACAGGCGCATCTGCTACCACTTTCTGGCGTGGCGATGGTACATGGGCTACACCAAGCGGTGGTGGTGGCGGTTTAAGCGCAGGTACTGCAGCTGGCCAGGTTTACCTTACTGGTACAGCAGGTGCGGCACCTACAACCCCTGTTACTGTGAGCGGAGACATATCAATAACAAGTGCAGGAGTTACCAGCTATAACAACGTTGTGCCGACCAATAAGGGTGGTGCAGGTGCAATAAACGGTTTGCTTTCTGCAAATGGTGCAGGTACGGTATCTGCCGCAAGTACTACGGGAAGTGGCAGCGTGGTTTTATCTGCCTCGCCTACTTTGGTAACACCTTCATTGGGTACGCCAAGTGCATTAGTCGGTACTAACATTAGCGGTACAGCTGCTAACCTTACTGCAGGTAACGTTACTACAAATGCTGCCATGACTGGCGACGTAACCAGCTCTGGCAGTACCAATGCTACAACTATCGCAACTTCAGGCGCAACTGGTATAGCGGCGGGTAACCATATAGTTACGGCTATTAATTTGGGTACAGGTGTTATTAACCCGGCAAACCTGGGTAGCAGCTCAGGTACTGCTACTAAATTTTTAAATGGTGCAGGGGTGTTTACTACTCCAAGTGGTGGTAGTAATGGAACAACCCAAAACGGGAGTACCTATACTATAGCTAATACAGATAATTTTATCATGACAAATGGTGGTAATACTTTTACATTGCCAACTTCTGCCGGTGCTACAGCTGGGCATATTGTTTACATTTACGCAGTGAATAGTGCATTTACAATAAATCGTGCAGGAACTACTGATGTTATATACGATAGTAACGGAGCTTCGCAAACATCGTTAACTGGAATTTTCAGGGTAATTCTAATAAGTGATGGTGCAGGCCATTGGGCACAAATGCAATAACGAATACTTACTGCGACAGAAGCAATCTCCTCTTAAAAACCCATGTTAACTATCATATTAACATGGGTTTTTAATTTTTACTAAGTACTTGCCTAAAACTGCAGTGTTCAAAGACTATTGTATATTCTTACGCATTTTGTTTTTATTAAAGAACGGTAGGGTAAACCCTTATTTTTAAATTTATTCTTTGAAATCTCAATATATTATAACGACATTTACACACACATATAACTTGCATTAGAGCTATTCATGCTCAAATGAGCATGATAATACATTGTCGCCATACATATTTCTCAATTAGTGTAATATGCTTGCACCTGATATTAAAGTTATTCTGTTTACAAATGGCACTAACTGTATGCCGATCATACGTTATCTGCATAGCAACGATATGCTTGCAGGAGTAGTGCTACCGGCATCTGTCACAAATTTAATTGGCGAGATAAGGACTAACACAGGCACTTCGGTAGATGTACTGATTGCGGAGATGCCACGAGATAATGTGAAGTTAGCTGATTGGCTTGCGTATATAAATGCCGATGTCTGCATAGTTTCTGGCTTCCCGTATAAAATACCGATTAGTATGCTGGTGTTGCCACGGTTAGGATTTTATAATATCCATTATAGCCTGTTACCTAAGTACAGGGGGGGCGCGCCGGTTTTTTGGGCTATTAAAAATGGCGCAGAAAAAAGTGGGGTTACGATACATAAAATGACGGAAGACCTGGATGGCGGTGCAATAGTTTTACAAAACGAATTATTCATTATGCCCGGTGAACATTTAGGGTTATACAATAGCCGGCTTGATGCACTGGCCGCCAGTATGCTGCCACAACTTTTATATAAATTAATGCATAATGAAATGCTGGAGTGCGAGCAGGAAGAAGAAAATTCAACCTATCAATACAAACCCACACAACAGGATCTGACTATCAATTGGGAGAGTCAGACAGCATATCAGGTAGAGTGCCTGATAAATGCTTGCAATCCTACATATGGTGGTGCAATTACCTGGCTAAACGGGCAGCAGGTGCGGATAATAGAAGTATCACCAGCAATGATAAATGGGGCACAATTCATTACTCCCGGTGCTATCGCTTATGCAGACGCGAACCAGGGATTATTTGTTGCATGTACAGATAATAGTTTCCTTCGGATCAATGTAGTAGCTACGAATGAAGGGGTGATATCAGGAACAAAACTGGTGACGTTAGGATTGAATGTGAGTCATAAATTTGAAAGTATAATTAAAACAGAAAATAGCCCTATTATTTTTTCGTAAAAAAATACTTTAAAATTTGCATATTTGTTTTTAACGTCGTAGCTTTCTCACATCACTTCATTATTCACTTTAAAATCAAACAAATTATGGATGCGTACTTAGGGATTATTCTTCCAAGCCCGTACAATTTTGCGCCTGTTAACTGGCAGTTCTGCGCAGGTCAGATCTTGAGCATTGCTGCGAACAACGCTTTGTTCGCATTACTGGGAACCACTTATGGTGGCAATGGCTCATCAACCTTTGGTTTACCCGACCTTAGAGGCAGGGTAATTGTAGGGTCCAGCCAAATGGGAACCCCGCCTGGCCTTTCTGGTGACTATGCACTGGGCGAAATGGCTGGTACTGAAAATGTAACCATTCTTACCAGTCAGTTGCCACCGCATGTGCACTCAAACACCCTTACTGGTTTTACGGCCACGGGGTCTATGCCAACTGCTACAAGTGGAACTACCAATGTACCTGGGGGTACTACCGGTGTGCCGGCAACGCTTGCACGCGGTACCAATTCATACGGAGCGTCATCAACTGCTACACCTATTACAGTAAATGTAGCCATAACAGGCGCAGGCGGAGCAAATACAGGTAGCACAGGTGGTGGTTTACCAACACCAATACTGCAGCCATATACAGCGCTTTGCTATATTATTGCAATGTCGGGTATATTCCCTAGTCGTGGATAGTATATATTGAGCATCATTATTTCTATGCTGCCGGTATTCCGGCAGCATTTTTTTCACTTTCTTAGTTTCATCATGAGTATTAAAATTGGTTTTCTCTCCTATTATTCATCTATATATCCCGACATGGCGAGCGATATGGTCGCCGGCTTTTTCGCTGCCTTACCAGAAGGTATTGTCCAGGAAAATTTCTTCCTGTTTGTACCAGAATACATGCGGCAGGCCGGGAATAAATATGCTATTGAAGGGGTACAGAAACTGATCAGTTTTGACAGGGTAGATATTATATCAGGTCTTATTAGCTATAGGGTTGTGCCCGACATTGTGCAACTGGTAGAGCGCCAGAACAGGCTGGGTTTTTTTATGGATATGGGTGAGTATATACCATACAACCATCATATTTCAGACAGGTTGTTTTTTAACAGTTTCCAGTATTGGCAATCAGAATATGCACTCGGCTTTTGGGCACATAAAACATTTGGTGAATTAGGCAGTGTAGTTATGTCACTTTTCGACTCTGGGTTCCATTTGCAAAATGCATTCCGGCAGGGTGCTATATTGGCCGGCGCTTCAGCAATAGAATTCTCTGTATTAACAGATGATCCCGGCAGGTTGAACGTTACAGATAAAACAAGGGCTTACATTGCCAGGATAGAACAAGCCCCCCCCAAATATGTACATGCTATACTTTGCGGCAAAGAAGCCATAGACTTTATGAAGGTTTATCGCGAGTCTTCATTATATAGCAAAGTGCCGTTGATCATTTCGGCGCATATGGCATCCGAAGATATACTGGATCAGATAGACACAGATTTAAGTGTATATGCGGCATCGCTTTATAATTACGGGAATATTGATAAATATAATACGGCCTTTAAAAAGAATTATGAGTTTAAGGCCGGGCGCAAAGCCAATGTGTTTTCGTTAATGGGTTTTGAAATGGGACTGGTGATGCTAGAGCTAATGCCACTATTGCGTAAGCGCGATTTTGTAACAGCTGCGCAACAATTAAAAACACAAACTATTAGAAGCCCTCGTGGCGAGCGCAGCTTCTATCTCGATTCTTCTTACGCATTACCTGTTATCGATATAGAAAAGGTGGATGTGCAGAACCGGCAGGTTAAAAAAATAGTGGTGGAGCAGGGCAGGGCATTAAAATACAACCACGCTATATACGACGAGATACATAGCGAGTGTGTAAGTGGTTGGCAAAATCCGTATCTCTGCGTATAGCATACTGAGATTTGCGGGGATATATCCTTTGGGCTGGCTACAGTCCAGCTATAGCATTTACTTTTTTTACGTTACACTTTACATAGGTGATGTAAAATGATGAGGGGAATTATATGGTCTTGCAGAAAATAGGATAGGCTTATAGTAGTTTATCGCACATGTGCTTCGCTATTTAATAGCTTAATATTACCTTACTGGTCTATATAGTTATTATGCACAGATCATTCTTTTTATTGTTTTTTTATATCCCGTTTACAGCTTTGGCCCAGGTGAAACCTGCTGAAAACCTGGTGCAGTATGTAAAGCCAATTATAGGCACACAGCGTATGGGGCATACCTATCCTGGTGCTACAGTGCCATTTGGTATGGTGCAGCTAAGCCCTGAAACAGATACTATAGGCTATGTAAAAGATGGCAAGTACAATCCTGATGTTTATAAATACTGCGCAGGTTATCAATACGATGATAAGAGTATTGTGGGGTTCAGCCATACACATTTCAGCGGCACAGGTCACTCAGATCTTGGTGACTTTTTGATAATGCCTACTGTAGGTACATTAAGGCTCAACCCGGGTACCTCAGACAAGCCGCATAGTGGCTATCGATCCGCATACAGTCACCAGACAGAAGTTGCATTCGCTAATTATTATAAAGTAAAACTGGATGATTACAACATTACAGCCGAGCTCACAACCAGTGCCCGGGTAGGCTTTCATCAGTACACTTTTCCTAAAACAGATAGTGCACATATCATTCTTGATCTGATGGCGGGCATCTATAATTATGCTGATAAAAATGTATGGACCTACATCCACGTAGTGAATGATACCTTGGTAACCGGCTATAGGCAAACCAGTGGTTGGGCTAAAAACCGTACGCTATATTTTGCCATGCGCTTCTCCAAACCTTTCACCAGTTATGGCAATGTAAACAACTCCTCAAAAGAAGTGTATCATGGTTTCTGGGGCAAATTCAAACAAGGCGAAAATTTTCCAGAGGTTGCAGGTAGGCAGATCAGGGCCTATTTTAATTTTGCTACACAGGATAGTGAGCAGGTCAGGATCAAGTTTGCACTATCACCTGTAAGCATGGATGGTGCGCTGAAAAATATGGATACTGAGATACCCGGATGGGACTTTGATAAAGTAAAAGCCGACGGGCAGCATCTGTGGGAAAATGAATTGAGTAAGATTACAATAGCAACTAATAGTGTTGCAGACAAGCAAAACTTTTATACATCCATGTATCATACTATGATCAATCCAACCCTGTACATAGATGCAGATGGCAGTTATCGTGGGTTAGACCAAAACAACCACAAGGCAAGCGACTTCATTAATTACACTACGTTTTCTTTATGGGATACCCATAGGGCATTACATCCGTTATTCAATATAATAGAGCCGGAAAAAAATGCAGATATGATCAAATCTATGCTGGCACATTATGACCAAAGCCCGGAACATATGCTGCCGGTATGGTCTAATTCAGCAAATGAGAACTGGTGCATGAGTGGTTACCACAGCGTTTCTGTGATAGCAGATGCCATTATAAAAGGCAATACTTCTTTCGATGTAAACAAAGCTTTAGGTGCATGTGTAACAACCGCCCGGCATCGCAGTTATGAAGGATTAGGTTATTATATGGACAAAGGCTATATCCCTGATGAAAAGAATGGCAATTCAGTATCGTCAACATTAGAATATGCATACGACGATTGGTGCATTGCACAGATCGCAAAAAAACTGGACAAACAAGATATTTACCAGGAATTCATAAAAAGGTCACAGAATTTTATAAACGTATTTGATGCGCAAAGCGGCTTTATGAGACCAAGGTTAAATGATGGAACGTTCAAAAAACAATTTGATCCGTTATCAACTATCGATCAGGGGTTTATTGAAGGCAATGCATGGAACTACACCCTGTATGTGCCGCATGATCCTGCGAAACTAGTTGAGTTACTGGGTGGTGACAAGCGGTTCATTGCCTATCTGGATTCGTTATTTACGATGAACCTGCCCGATAAATATTTTGCTGAAACAGAAGACATAACCCGCGATGGCATCATAGGCAATTATGTGCATGGCAATGAGCCATCCCATCATGTAGCCTACTTGTATAATTGGACCAGCGAACCATGGAAAACACAACAGCGGGTGCGTATGATATTACCGCTGATGTATAAACCTACTCCTGATGGCTTAGGTGGTAATGATGATACGGGGCAAATGAGCGCATGGTTCATTTTTAGTACCCTTGGCTTTTATCCCGTAGCCCCGGCATCTGACCAGTACGCTATAGGTAGTCCATCTATAGAGGGGGCAACAATAAAAGTAGGTAACGGCAAAACGTTTATTGTTGAGGTAAAAGACCAGGGGCCTAAGAACGTTTATGTGAAAAAAGTGCTCTTAAACGGTCATGCGCTTGACCATAGCTACATTACACATACCGATATTATGAACGGAGGAAAGATAGTTTTCTACATGAGCAAAATACCATCAAACAGTGGATTTATATCTGCACAATCAGCAGGTAAAAACTAAATGTGTTTATTCTATTACCAATACTCTTTGTCTCTATGTCATGTGGTTGGGATGTAAATAAAATGTCCGGTTCCACAATATGGGTAACCGGACATTCAGGAATTTATTACAGCTTTATAATATCAACTATACAGACACGTTAAACTCTCTCAACGCATCATTAAGGCTGGTTTTAAGGTCAGTAGATGCCTTACGTTTACCAATGATAAGTGCACAGCTCACCTGGTAGTCGCCTGCGGGGAAGCTCTTGGTGTAACTGCCAGGTATTACCACGCTGTGGGCAGGTACACGGCCCTTCATTTCTATAGGTGTGCTTCCGCTCACGTCAATTATTTTGGTGCTTTGTGTTAGCACTACATTAGCGCCAAGCACTGCTGCCTCCTCTACAATAACCCCTTCTACAACTATGCAGCGGCTACCTATAAAGCAACCATCTTCTATAATAACGGGCGATGCCTGCAATGGTTCCAGTACACCTCCAATACCAACACCGCCACTCAGGTGCACGCCCTTACCTATTTGTGCGCAGCTGCCCACAGTAGCCCATGTATCCACCATAGTGCCTTCATCTACATAGGCGCCTATATTTACGTAAGAAGGCATAAGCACTACATTGCGCCCTACATATGCCCCATAGCGTGCTACAGCATGTGGCACTGCGCGTACGCCAAGCGAAGCATAATCTTTTTTCAGCAACATTTTATCGTAAAACTCAAACGGTGCAACCTCCCATGTTTGCATAGGCTGTATGCCAAAGTAGAGTAGTATTGCTTTCTTCACCCACTCATTCACAACCCAGCCGGCAGCAGAAGGGCTGGCTACACGCTGCCTGCCTTTATCTACCTCTTCTATTACGCTACGTATAGTTTGTTGGTAGTGTGCGTCTTTCAGTAGTTCGCGGTTATCATATGCGGCCTCTATAGCCTGTTGCCAATCTTGTTGCATACCTGTATTGTCTTTTGTGGTGCGAAAATAATAAAGATGAACAGAACGAAAGAAGGATAAGGATGTATTGCAAAATAATTTTTTTGAAAAAGATGTTGCAAAGTTAAAAAGGTGCTCTATCTTTGCAGTCCCTTAACAGGAAAAAGGAAGCATAGCTCAGCTGGTTCAGAGCATCTGCCTTACAAGCAGAGGGTCCGCGGTTCGAACCCGTGTGCTTCCACACAGATTATCTAAAGTCGCTCTAGGAGCGACTTTTCTGTTTTAATGGCATATGCTTAACTATAAATCAAGACTATTGATTTTCTGTTTTTGATCGATGTAAATAGTGCGGCCGTGATCCTCATACCTGAATGGACCTCATTATATTTTGTAGATTCCGTCGCTTATATCGCGCAATTTGGCCTGCGAGAGTGGTTTAATAATATATCCCTTTATATATGGATCCTGCCCTGCTTTCTCTCTATCCTGAAGATCTACCGAAGAGGAAAGAATGTATATCATAAGGCGTTGTTTCACCTCTTCAGGAAAATCTTTAAGGCGTTCCATCACTTCCCAACCTGTGAGGGTAGGCATGTTAATATCAAGAAAAAGAATGGCATTTGGCGCATCAGTTTTGGAATAGACGGACAATAAATGTTCCAGTCCTTCTTCTGGTTGTATGAAAGTATTAACCTCGGTGCCGGGAATTGTAAGCTTTATAATTTTACTGCAGATCATATTATTGATCGGATCATCGTCAATAACAATGTAGTTTACGTTGCTTTGGTTCATAATATTTTTTTGCCGGTTAATTGATTTCAAATTCAATCTTAAATGTTGAACCTGCTCTTTTTTACTTTCAACGGATATTTTGCCCCTAATAATTCTACCTGTATTTTATCATAAATACCTTCATTCCTTGGCCTTGTATGTTATAGTTTAAATGTTAAAAAACATAAAAACATAAAAGATGAATATACGCATTAATTCAAGTCGAATAAATAATTATTAAGAAAGAGAATGCAGTTCCTATGGTCGTCAGTTAGGCTTTTCGAATCACTTTATTGTCACGTATATTTTAAATGTCTTAGGTTTTAATTAATGCTTTATTTTTATATTTATTTGAGGAGGTAAAGGTTATTAGTTAATTACCCACATTGCAATAATTTATAGCAACAGGATATTATTTTTGTGACCAAACAATTAAATCACATGTCATCTTTACAAGACGATTTGCTACAGGAATACAGAGCTGAACGGAAAATGGTGTATAGTCAGCTCGAGGTACTAGACCCTTTGGCAACATCGTTAAGGAAGCCTGCCGCACAGCGGCTGATAAGCAATGGTGCCCTTGTGATATGTGAGCTATTGTGCTATCTCTTAGCGCTTACAGCAATAGCGTTTATGGTGTTCATGAACAAAATATATCCGTTTTATATGCTGAACGACCTGCTTTACAATGCACAGAGCAGGGCCGCATTTGGACTTACTGATATTACTTACCTGAATGTAGCTGTTTACAGCCTGGTGACTGTAATAGCTATTCTGCTGATAATTGTGGGGCGCATAGTGCGCCGCATAAGACTAAAGAATAATATTCTGCAGATGGCAGGTACAGACATAAAATTGGTGGTAGCTCAATATCTGCAACGCAAAGCAGCCATAGATGCCATAGACCAAAGACACTTTATGGAACTGCCCCAGGGTAACTACGCAGATAGTGTGAGCGTAAATGATATACCAAATGCCGGATATGGCGCATAGGTAAAATTGGGTGATTTACATCATTGTTTTAGTATAGGCTTCGATAGTTTTATTACATTTAAGCTTTATTGTTACTTTAAAGCATAAGCAGTATATGAAGCAAAGGCTATTGGCCATACTAGCGTTGCCACTAATCATGGCATCGTGCAGCCAGCACCAGGGTTCTGAACAGGCAACATCAAAACCAGATTTTATTAAGGAAGACATTGACAGCACAGTAAACCCTGCTGACGATTTTTTTGAATATGCCAATGGTGGATGGGAAAAGAAAAACCCAATACCCTGCGATGAAACCAGCTGGGGTATTGGTGAACTGGTACAGAAAGAACTATACGTGCGTCTGCTGAAAATAAATGAGGATGCATCAAAACAAACCAATCCTACAGGTGTAAGCCAGCAAATTGCTGATTTTTGGTACAGCGGTATGGACAGTACAACCGCAGATAAGAATGGGGTGGAACCACTGCGTGAAGAACTGAATAAAATAGCTGCATTACAAACACCAAAAGATGTGATGATGCAGGCTGCGCATATGCATACGTATGGTGCCAATGTTTTCTTTGATGAGGGTGTGTCGCAAGACCAGAAGAACAGCGATGCAGAAGCATACTACATGAATCAGGGAGGGTTGGGGTTACCTAACCGCGATTATTACTTCAATACCGATAGCCGCACTACAAGCATACGCAATGCATACCCGGTGTACATTGCCAATATATTTATGCTCTTGGGCAGCGACAGCACACAAGCCAAAGCTAAAGCAGCTACTATAGTTACTATGGAAACCAGGTTGGCGCAAAGCAGCCGTAAGCTGGAAGACCTACGCGATCCGTACAAGAACTACAATAAATATGCTATAGTAAAATTGCGCAGTTTATCGCCGGGAATAGACTGGCCGGTGTACTTGCAGCAGATGGGGGTAGCACATGTGGACAGTGTAATCGTGGGCCAGCCTGAATTTTATACCCAACTGGATAAAGTGCTTGCCACAGAGAACATGCAGGCACTTAAGGACTATATGACCATAAGCCTTGTGCGTACTTTTGCCGGCTATCTGGGTAAGCCCTATGCCGATGCCAACTTTAATTTTTATGGCAAAATACTTACTGGTGCAGAACAACAAAAGCCAAGATGGAAAAGAGTATTGGGCGCAGAAGAAAAAGCAATAGGTGAAGCGCTGGGACAGTTGTTTGTAAAAGAATATTTTGATGCCACAGCCAAAGCCCGTTACGAACAGATAGTGGAAAATGTACGCGCTGCATATAAAGTGCGTATAGAAAAGCTGGACTGGATGAGTGACAGCACAAAACAAAAAGCACAGCATAAGCTCGCAGCCATAGTGAAAAAGGTGGGTTACCCTGATAAATGGAAAGACTTTTCGGCTTTGAAAATAGACCGTAAATCGTTTGCGGGGAATATGATGCGTGCCAACCAGTGGTGGAACAACTATGAGATGACCAAGCTGGGTAAGCCTGTTGACCGTAGCGAGTGGGATATGACACCACAAACCTACAATGCCTATTACAACCCAAGCAATAATGAAATAGTATTGCCTGCAGGTATGTTTACAGTACCAGGCTTTAAAGATAATGAGCTGGACGATGCATTTGTGTATGGATATGCAGCAGCAAGCACAGTAGGACATGAGATAACCCATGGCTTTGATGACGAAGGCCGTCAGTATGATGAAAAGGGCAATCTACGTAACTGGTGGAGCAAGCAGGATGAAGAGCAATTCAAAAAACGTTCCGATGTATTGGTGCAGCAATTTAACCACATGATAGCTGTAGATACCATTCACTTAAATGGTAAAGCATCGCTTGGTGAAAACCTTGCTGACCTCGGCGGGATATTGCTGGGGCTTGATGCTTTCAGAAATACAGAAGTATATAAGAAAGGCGAAAAAGTAATGGGCTTTACGCCGGTGCAGCGCTTCTTCCTGGGCTATGCTTATAGCTGGATGTACGAGATCAGAAAAGAAAAAATGGCATCGCAGGTGCTTACAGATGTGCACGCACCAGCAAAATTCAGGGTTAATGGCCCTGTGCCTAACGTAGCTGATTTCTATGATGCTTTTAATGTAAAACCTGGCAATAAATTGTACCTGCCCGATAGTGCTAGGGTGCACTTGTGGTAGAGCAGGGGGTAGGGATGATACATAAATATTAGCCTGTATCAATTTAGATGTCAGGGCGATATAATTTGCAGCATTTGCAAAGGAATAACCAGGAAATAATAGCCTGCGAAGGCTGGAACAATTATTTTAGCAGTATAGTACACAGTATATATAGTAGTATGAATATTAAAAAACTTCTTATTGCCAATAGAGGAGAGATATCTATTCGCATATCACGCGCGGCTACAGAGCTGAATATTGCTACCGTGGCGGTTTTTACTTATGAAGACAGGTACTCCCTGCATCGCTACAAGGCGGACGAGGCCTACCAGATAGGTGCGGACACAGATCCGTTGAAACCATACCTGAACATAGAAGAAATAATAAGGGTAGCCTTGGAGTGCGGTGCAGATGCTATACATCCGGGCTATGGCTTCTTATCAGAGAACGCAACTTTTGCCCGTAAGTGTGCTGAGAATGGTATTACATTCATCGGGCCATCACCTGAGGCGATGGCTGCATTGGGAGATAAAGTAACGGCAAAGGAAGTTGCAGTAAAAGCTGGCATCCCTATCATAGAGTCAAATATAGCCTTTCTGGATAGTGTTACTGTTGCTTTGACCGAGGCCGCCCGTATAGGTTACCCGTTGATGTTGAAAGCCGCATCGGGAGGTGGTGGCAGGGGCATGCGCGTGGTGCGTAACGATGAGGATCTGAAAAAGTCATTCCCTGAAGCACGCAGCGAAGCCAAGAATGCTTTTGGTGACGACACAGTGTTTCTTGAGAAATTTGTAGAGCGCCCAAAGCACATAGAAGTGCAAATAGCTGCCGATAAGCATGGCAATGTTTTTCACTTGTATGAACGTGACTGCTCGGTACAGCGCAGGTTTCAGAAGGTGGTTGAGATTGCGCCATCGGTAACGCTAAGCATACAGGCTTTGCAAAAATTGTATGACTATGCGGTAAAGATTACCACAGCCGTAAACTACAATAACTGCGGAACGGTAGAATTTCTTGTCGATGCCGCTGAAAATATCTATTTCATAGAAGTAAACCCGCGCATACAGGTAGAGCACACCGTAACAGAAATGATAACAGGTGTTGATCTGATAAAGACACAATTGTATATAGCAGCCGGCTATAAACTTACCGATCCTGAAATAGGCCTTAAAAGCCAGGCATCTATACCCAAGACAGGATATGCCATACAGTGCCGTATAACAACAGAAGACCCGGCCAATGATTTTAAACCTGATTATGGTACGTTGGTCACTTACCGCAATGCCGCAGGCTTTGGAGTGCGACTGGATGAAGGCAGCACTTATCCCGGCATGAAGATCAGCCCGTTCTTTGACAGTATGTTGGTGAAAGTGAGCACATCTGGCAATTCACTTGCTGATGCAGCATCTAAAATGCATCGTGCATTGCGTGAGTTCAGGATACGTGGAGTAAAGAATAATATACCTTTTTTAGAAAACCTGATCACCAGTCCTGATTTTATATCGGGCTATGCTACGGTTAATTTCATACAGGAACACCCGGAACTCTTCACATTCTCTACCCGGCAGGATAGGGGGACCAGGATGCTCAATTTTCTGGCAGATTTTACCGTAAATGGCAACCCGGATGTAAAGGTAAAAGACCCTGAAAAAAAGTTTGAGAAGCCTATCATTCCAGGTTATAAAATTGATGCACCTTATACCAGGGGCACTAAGGATTTGCTTACAGAACTCGGGCCTGACGGCTTTAGTAAGTGGTTGAAAAATGAAAAGCAGATACACTATACAGATACTACTCTAAGGGATGCCCACCAAAGCCTGCTGGCTACACGCATGCGCACATTCGACATGCTGAAAGTAGCAGGCGCATTTGCCAAGGAGCATCCGCAAACATTTAGCATGGAAGTATGGGGTGGCGCAACATTTGATGTGTGCATCCGCTTTTTGAAGGAAGACCCGTGGAAACGGTTGGAGGCTATACGCAAAGCCGTGCCTAACATACTCTTGCAAATGCTGATAAGGGGATGTAATGGAGTTGGCTACGCGGCGTACCCTGACAACCTGATAGGAAAATTTGTAGAAACAAGCTGGGAGAAAGGAGTGGACATCTTCAGGATATTTGACTCGCTGAACTGGATGGATAATATTGCGCCTTGCATAGATATGGTGCGCAAACGTACACAAGGTCTTGCAGAGGGCGCGCTTTGCTATACGGGTGACATTATGGATCCCAAACGGACAAAATATACGCTGGAATATTACCTGCGCTTAGCTAAAGATCTTGAAAATGCAGGGGCGCATATTCTGGCAATAAAGGATATGAGTGGCCTGCTGAAACCATATGCAGCAAAAGAACTTGTGCTTGCGTTGAAAGATACTGTAAAGATACCCATACACCTGCATACACACGACACGTCATCGCTGCAGCCAGCCACCTACCTGATGGCTATAGATGCCGGGGTAAATGTGGTGGACTGCGCGTTGGGATCACTGTCTGGACTTACATCACAGCCCAACTTTAATAGCGTTGTGGAAATGATGCGTTTTCACGAACGTGAACAGCCTTACAATATAAAATCGTTGAACCAATTCAGTAACTATTGGGAAACAGTAAGAGAATACTACTACCCATTTGAATCGGGGTTGAAAGCAAGTTCTGCAGAGGTATTCGAGCATGAAATACCAGGTGGCCAATATTCTAACCTGAAACCACAAGCGGTAGCATTAGGACTGGGCGATAAATTTGAGGCGATAAAAGAAATGTATGCCACTGTAAATGATATGTTTGGCGACATAGTGAAAGTTACACCTAGTAGTAAGGTTGTGGGCGATATGGCACAATTCATGGTTGCCAATAACCTGACTCGCGAGGATGTGTTTGATCGGGGTAGCAGTATATCATTCCCGGAATCTGTGCAGCAGTTTTTTATGGGTGAGATAGGCCAGCCAGAGGGTGGCTTCCCTCATGAGCTACAGCAGATCATATTAAAGGATAAGAAGCCATTTACAGACCGGCCTAACATACATCTGCCACCTATTGACTTTGAAAAAGACTTTATCGCATTTCAAAAGCAATTTGGAACAGATCTGCAACTGACGGATTTTCTTTCTTACTTGTTTTATCCCAAGGTGTTTGAAGAAGGTTTGAAGTTTTGGAGAGATTATGGAGATGTAAGCATGGTGCCTACGCCAATTTTCTTGTTTGGTATGCAACAAGGCCAGGATACCACTATAGAGATAAGTAAGGGAAAAACGTTGCTTATACGCTTGCTGAGTATTGGGCCAGTTGATGATAAAGGGCACCGCACAGTGTTCTTTAAACTAAATGGGCAAACGCGTAATATAGAAGTGCAGGATAGGTCTATAAAAGTACAGCACGTTGAAAACAGGAAAGCAGACAAAAATGATAAGGCTCAGATAGCTGCACCATTGCAGGGCATGTTATCAAAGCTGCTGGTAAAGAAAAACGAGGAAGTTAAAAAGAACCAGCCACTGTTTATTATTGAAGCCATGAAAATGGAAACCATTATTACAGCAATGCATGATGGAACTATTCATCATATAGAACTGGGTAACGGTACACTTGTAAATACAAATGACCTGGTAATGGAGTTGAAATAAAAGTTCTTGTCCCCACATAAAAAAGGTTGCCTGTATAGGCAACCTTTTTTATGTGGGGTGTAAACCTATATTCTCTAGTTAAAAATTTAAGTTTAGTGTTCAACTTAGAGGTTATCGATATGTAAAATAATCGTGTCGCTAACGCCCCATTAAAATTGCTCTTTATATAATATGATTTCAGGAATAAAAAGAATACTTTTATCTCCTGCTAATTAAATATATCCGTAACTCATGAATAAGATAATTGCGCTTGCCGTATTAGGTGTGGTTTTTTCATCAGTATCGGGTGTGGCTCAGATCACGGTTACGCCCGGCACTACGTTATCAGTTACGGGCGGCACCACCATGACGATGTCCCATGACGTGAACATCAGTAATGGCGGCAGGTTGGTAGCAACCGGAGCTGTGCTTATGGAAGGTGGTAATTTCTCCAATAACGGTTCTGCAGTGTTCAATGGTACATCAGTCCTGGCATATAACGGCACTGCCCCCCAGCAGCTCAATACTGTGGCCCCACTCAATGTATCCACCCTGGTACTGAACAACCCCTCAGGCCTTACCCCCGATAACAGTATTACTATAAATAACCAGCTGGTGCTGAACAACGGTATCCTGTATGCAGATACGTCCACACCCATACACTTTGCCAATAGTGCAAGCTACCCCACAGAGCGCAACCAGTCCCGCATTGTGGGCAGGGCCATACTGGACCCGATAGCAGTAGATACTAATGCACTGAACTTCCTGGGCTGCAACATAGTGGCAGGCACAGATATGGGCACAGTAAGCATAGTACGCAACAGCGGCCCCGAAGCGCTTGTGTTCATAGATGGGGATGTATCAATAGCCCAGAACTGGATAATAGCCAGCAGCAACAATGCTGCCGGTCCCTCCCGCAATGTCACCTTCAGCTGGCTGAGCGCGGTGGACAACAACAGGGGCATGACAGCGATATTCCCCTATGCCAGCGACAGCACCGGCAATGGCTATACGGCGCTGAACACTACGGCCCGCGATGTATCGAGCACCGACCCCCGGGTGTATCAATTACCTAACCTGAACAGCTATAACAGGCTGTTCACCTTCTCAGACCATAACCCTGTAGGGATAAAGACAGTAACGGCAGTAACCGCCAAAGTAAGCGCGTTCCCAAACCCATTTGGGAGCATACTGAGCCTGGGCATCACCAAGGATGATGACGAACCGGTACAGGTGCGTGTAATGGATATGACGGGACAGACCGTACTGTCTAACACCTACAAGGCAGGCAGGAGCACCGTAATAGCGCTGACAGAAGTAGGTAACCTTGCAGTGGGCACTTACCTGGTAGCGGTATATAACGAGCACTTCGGCAAGAGCCTTAAAATAGTAAAAGCGAATTAAAGGGCACAAACACAAGAAAACTTAAAAACACTTCACACAAATACGACCATATGAAAAAGAAGTACTACGCCTTACCGGTAGCCATGATGCTTATGGCGATAGGAGCCAAAGCCCAGGTACAGGTGGATAAGCCTGTGCAGCTAACGGGCAGTTCAGCCAGTGACCGCAGGGTAACGGGCCTGGGGAGCACGATCCAGGACACCAGCGACGCGGTAAGCGCGGCCAACGTGCAGAGCGGAGTGCTGAGCTATGCGCCAGCCAGCGGCAGCGGTAACAACTACCAGGTATCTCTCCCCGTATCGGTAGGCTACACTGCCGGTATGATGGTGAGCTTCAGGAGCAATGCCGCCAACAGCAGGGCAGTGACCCTGAATGTGAATGGCTTGGGCACCAGGTCAGTGCTGAAGAACGTAGTACAATCGCTGCAACCCAATGACATATCTGCGGGCCAGATCATATCGGTGATGTATGATGGTACCAATTTCCAGGTCATCAGCCAGCTGGCGCAGGTGACCAACTTTACGGGAACCTTATCAGGAGATGTGACAGGGACCCAGGGCGCTACAGTGATAGCCCCGGGGGCAGTAACTGGTTCTAAAATAGCAAGTAATGCAGTAACTACAGGCAATATAGCCAACGGAGCTGTGACCGATGCACAGGTAGCCTATGGTATCAGCTACGCTAAACTCAGCGGAGCGCCCACAGCCCTTCCGCCAACAGGGGCCGCAGGCGGCGACCTGGTGGGCAACTACCCCAATCCAACAGTAGGTGCACAGGTCATAGGCACCTCTAAAATAGCAGACAGTGCTGTCAACTCAGCCAAGATCATATCCAACTCTATCCAGACCAACCACCTGGCCAACGGCAGTGTTACCGATGGCAAGATAGTGAGCATGTCTTACGGCAAGCTGACAGGAGCGCCCACCACCTTCCCGCCATCGGGCAATGCAGGTGGCGACCTTATTGGTACCTATCCTAACCCCACTATTGCCTCTACCCCTGCAACGTGGGCAGATGTGATCAGTGCGTTGAACAGTGCGACCAGCAGCACGATAAGTGTGGCCAGGCTGGCGCCCACAGTCACCAACCAGGGCAATACGTTTAACGGCAACAGCCAGCTGGTGCAGACCACCGCTACAGGCAAATTGCCTGTAATAGATGGCTCTAACCTGACCAACCTGCCCTCTACCGCTCCTAACGGCCCGGCAGGTGGTGACCTTACAGGTACTTATCCTAATCCGACACTGGCATTAAGCGGGGTTACAGCAGGTACTTATGGCTCTGCCACAACAACTGCAGCAATAACACTGGACAATAAAGGCCGTGTCATATCTGCAACCAACCAAACCATTACCGGTACTACACCGGGTGGCGCAGCAGGCGGCGACCTTACAGGCACTTATCCTAACCCAACAGTGACCACACAGGCCATAACAACTGCAAAAATTGCAGATAGCGCAGTGACCTCAATAAAAATAGTGTCGGGTACCATACAAACCAACCACATAGTGGATGGTAATGTTACAGATGCTAAAATAGCATCCGTATCGTACAGCAAAGTAACA
>Ga0207067_10173_pt1 | contig 21161 bp, 19 predicted proteins | sample Alteio_BWMinCont_25_FD_153484 | JGI IMG/M metagenome (GOLD analysis project Ga0207067, IMG submission 153484) | Enriched cells from forest soil in Barre Woods Harvard Forest LTER site, Petersham, Massachusetts, United States -... | ecosystem: Environmental > Terrestrial > Soil > Temperate forest >...
TGATTGGAAGTCCGGTTCATGTATAAAAACAAAAAGATCTGTGTAGTAGTTCCCGCTCACAACGAGGAAATGCAAATTGCAAGAGTCGTGCAGACGATGCCGGATTTTATTGACCAGATTGTGGTTGTAAACGATTGCAGCAGGGATAAAACAGCCCAGGTCGTTGAAAATCTGCAAAAATCGCATCCTTCCGTACTTCTTATCAATCATGAAAAAAACCAGGGTGTTGGAGGAGCAATTGCCACAGGGTATAAATGGGCCAGGGACAATAACATGGATGTAGCAGTCGTAATGGCCGGTGATGGTCAGATGCATCCGGATGATTTACCGGCCATTTTAAACCCGGTAGTAAACGATGAAGTGGACTATTCCAAAGGAAATCGTCTGTTTACAGGTGAAGCCTACAAAACCATTCCAAAAGTACGATATTATGGCAACTCCATTCTTTCACTTTTAACCAAAATTGCATCGGGCTATTGGCATGTTGCCGATTCTCAAACCGGTTATACTGCAATCAATAATAAAGCCCTGAATCTGATAGACTGGGACAGAATGTATAAACGCTATGGCCAGCCCAATGACCTCCTTGTAAAGCTGAATATCTATGACCTTAAAGTGCGGGATGTTCCTGTTAAACCGCTCTACAATATCGGCGAGGTTTCCGGAATAAAAATCAGAAAAGTGATTTTTACAATTTCCTGGTTACTCTTTAATTTATTTCTCTGGAGGATGAAAGAAAAATACATTATCCGGAATTTCCATCCATTGGTCTTTTTCTATTTCTTAGGCGGGGTCTTCTTTGTTGCCACGGTTTTGTTATTTGCCCGCCTCGCCATCATGCTTTTTATTATAGGTCACCTCCTTCCGATTAATGCCCTCGCAGCTATGTTTTCATTTATGAGTGCAAGTCTGTTCACCCTGTTTGCCATGTGGTTTGACATGGAAACCAACAAGGAACTCAAATAGGCGTTTTTTCATTGAATTTTATCATTCAGTACCGGCAGAACCTCTAAAAAAATACTAAATTTACTGTTCTGTGAAAAAACACTTTTTTACACTTTTCCTTCTGATCTGGGCAGCTACTTCCTGGTCTCAGAAAGGCGCGCCTAAGTTCATTGACTCCAGAGAGGCCGATGAGCATTTTGATCATAAAAATTACGCAGCTGCCATGCGGGTTTACAAAGAGCTGTTGAACCGTAATCCGGACAATATTGATTATAACTACAAGCTGGCATTGTGTTACTTAAATACTCACATTGATAAGATACAGGCCATTCAATACCTCGAGAAAATTACCAAAAAAGGTAAAGCCGACAATGAAGTCTGGTTTAATCTTGGTCTCGCGTATCAATATGCCAACCGGTTTGATGATGCCATCAAAGCCTATTCCACCTTCAAGGACAAAGCAACGAGAAAAGATATTGACCGGGCTGAAAGAGCCATTGAAACATGCTATAATGGAAAACAGTTTGTTCAGTTTCCCGTTGATGTAACTTTTGAAAATCTGGGAAAAGAAGTAAATACGGAATATCCCGATTATTACCCCTTCGCTACTAAAAATGAGTCCTTCATGGTATTTACCAGCAGAAGGAAGGGCGGAAAAAGCAGTGCTATAGAAATGGATGGGATATATCCATCCGATATTTATGTAACAACCGTAAAGGATGGAAACTGGATAAAGGCAACTAATATTGGTTCTCCTGTAAATACCCCTTTTGATGAGCAGGCGGTTGGTCTATCACCGGACGGCTCCAGCATGATGGTCTATATTGATCACATCGATAGTTTAGGTAACATTTACACCTCCAATTATGCAAAAGGCAAGTTTCAGAAGCTCGTTAAGCTAAACAGTTCAGTGAATGCAGGTTTTGAAACAGCAGGATCCATCAGCGATGACAAACAGATTATCTTTTTTGCCAGTGAACGCCCGGGAGGTTTCGGAGGGACTGATTTATACATGGCTAAAAAATTACCAAATGGGCAATGGGCAGTACCCCAGAATCTGGGTAAAACAATAAATACCCAATACAACGAGGATTTCCCTCATCTTTCCGAGGATGGGAAAACACTTTATTTCTCTTCACAGGGCCATTCAAGTATGGGGGGCTATGATATATTCAAATCAATTTATGATGAGGAAACAAATACGTGGACCGAACCTGAGAACTTAGGCTATCCCATTAATTCAACTGATGACAATTATACAATTTCATTTACTGAAAATAACCGGTTCGCCTATGTGTCTGCACAAAGGCCAGGAGGATTGGGAGACCTGGACATCTGGAGAATAAAATTTAACAAAACAGAGCATCGTATTTCTGTGGTATCCGGCAAAGTAAGCTCTTCCGATTCAACGCAAACAAAAATTGACGTGATTATAACCGCGACGGATTTACAAAATAAAGACAGATTACCCATGACCTTCACACCCATTGCAACAAGCGGAAAATATATAATGGCATTAACTCCAGGAAGTTATTCACTGTCCATTGATGGCAACGGATTTAATGCCTATGCTGAAAATCTGACGATTCTGGATAAAGGCTCATTCCAGCCGGAGATTAAAAAAGATTTTGTACTAATCAAAAAATGAAAAAACTGTGCAACTGAATTTAACCCGGCCGATTGCTTTTTTCGACCTTGAAACAACAGGTATTCGTGTAGGTTCAGACCGCATCGTGGAAATCTGCCTTTTGAAAATCAATCCGGATGGGTCAAAAGATATCAAAACCAAACGCATTAACCCGACAATTCCAATTCCACCTGAAGCAAGTGCCATACATGGAATCCAGGATGAAGACGTGAAAGATGCTCCTGTTTTTAAAGCTGTTGCGCACGAATTATTTAACTTTCTGGAAGGCTGCGACCTGGGTGGCTACAATTCAAACAAATTTGATATCCCCTTGCTCGCTGAGGAGTTTCTTCGTGCAGGACTTGATTTTGATATTAAAGGGCGTAAACTAATTGATGTTCAGAATATTTTTCATAAAAAAGAGCAACGGACACTTGGCGCTGCTTACAAATTTTATTGCCATCAGAATTTAGATCAGGCACACAGTGCAGAAGCAGACACAAAGGCAACACTGGCCATTCTGGAGGCTCAGTTGGACAGATACCCGGACCTGAAAAATGATACTGCATTTCTTCACGAATTCTCCAACCAGACTTCCAATGTAGACCTGGCAGGAAGAATCGTTTTTAACAAAGAAGGCGTTGAGGTTTTTAATTTCGGAAAACATACCGGAAAATCCGTTGAGCATGTTTTTGAAACGGAGCCTTCCTATTATAAATGGATGATGGATGGGGATTTTCCCTTGTTTACAAAGAAAACAATTACACAAATACGTTTACGCGCAATCGGTAATAAAGCTATTTCAAAAGGAGAAAGCACAAAATGAAAATTATCTGTATCGGGCATAATTATGCCGGTCATAACACCGAGATGAAAACAGCCTCACCCGCGGAACCTGTTTTTTTCATGAAACCCGACACTGCACTTCTGATTAAAAACAAACCCTTCTATTATCCAGACTTTTCAACTGATATACAGTATGAAGTTGAACTGGTAGTGAAAATTTCCAAGAGCGGGAAGCACATTGATCCCGATTTCGCCGGAAATTATTATCAGGAAATAGGGATTGGCATAGACTTTACTGCCCGGGATATTCAGGCCCAGTGCAAAGCGAGAGGTGGCCCATGGGAAAAGGCCAAGTCGTTTGACTGTTCCGCTCCTGTGGGGAAATTCATTTTAAAGAATGAATTCCCGGATTTACATAATATCAATTTTCAGCTTAACTTAAATGGTAAAAGTGTTCAGGCAGGAAATTCAAAAAACATGTTGTTTTCCTTTGACAAAATCATTGTTTACATATCCCGGTTTATAACCTTGCGCCCGGGAGATCTTGTATTCACCGGAACTCCCGAAGGTGTGGGTCCAGTCAAACCAGGAGATCATCTCGAGGCCCAAATAGAAGGTCAGTCCCTTTTGAATATGAAAGTAAAATAGTCAATCTCTAATACTGTGATCATGTCACAAGCAAAAGAAAATAAAAATAACGGCACTGCAGAAGAATTGTCTTTTATCCAGTTCAGGAAAATAATCCTGGACGATTACCGGATAGCTAACGAAAGCCGCGAGGCAAGTATTACCGGCCGTAAAGAAGTGCTGACCGGCAAGGCCAAATTTGGAATCTTTGGTGATGGAAAGGAAATCGCTCAGCTTGCTTTGGCAAAGGTATTTCAGGAAGGGGATTTTCGTTCTGGTTACTATCGTGACCAGACATTTATGTTTGCAACCGGAAATTTAACCCTGAAGGAATGGTTTGCAGGCTTATATGCCCATACCGATGAGGAAGCAGAACCCATGAGCGCAGGAAGACAGATGGGAGGGCATTTCGGGACCCGCAGCCTCAATCCTGACGGCACATGGAAGAATCTTATGAAACTAAAGAATTCCTCTTCTGATATTTCTCCCACAGGAGGACAGATGCCCCGATTGCTTGGCCTGGCGCTTGCTTCAAAACACTACAAAATGAATACCGAATTGCATGCGGAAAAATTCCTGGCTTTTTCCAATAAGGGAAACGAGGTCGCTTTTGGGACTATCGGAGATGCCAGTACATCAGAAGGCGTTTTCTGGGAAACAATTAATGCAGCCGGAGTTATGCAAATACCAATGTTGGTTTCCGTCTGGGATGACGGACACGGCATTTCTGTTCCTAAAAAATACCAAACAACAAAGGAAAGCATTTCCGAAATATTAAAAGGTTTTCAGCGTGATGAGCATTTAAAGGGATATGAATTGTTCAAAACGAGAGGCTGGGATTATGCACATCTCTGTGAAACCTATGAGAAAGCTGTAAAAATTTGCCGCGAAGAACACGTACCTGTACTCATCCATGTGGAAGAAATGAATCAGCCTCTGGGGCATAGCACATCAGGCTCTCATGAACGATATAAATCTCCGGAGCGAATGGAATGGGAGCAGGAGTTTGACCCAATCCGCAAAATGCGTGAATGGATACTCGAAAATGTTATTGCAAAGGAGGACGAACTTGTATTAATTGAAAACGAAGCTAAAGAAGCAGTTAAAGAAGCGAAAAAGACAGCATGGACCGCTTTCCAGAATCCGATTAAATCAGAAGTTACTGAAGTCTGCACGCTGATAGAGGAGATAGCAGCTGCAAGCAGCAAACAGGAATTTATTGGTAAAATAAAAACTGAATTAGCAGCTCTGTCGGAACCATTCCGTAAGGATATTTTCACCAGTGCTAAAAAAGTTTTGCGGTTAACAATCAAAGACCATATCCCGGCAAAACAAAAATTGACCGCATGGCTCAGATTAGCTAAGATTGCCAGCTATGACCGCTATGGGTCTTTTCTTTACAGCCAATCAGAACTATCAGGCATAAGGGTTCCTGTGCGAAAACTTGAATATGGGCAGGAAGAAAAACTCATGGATGGCAGAGAAATCCTGCGCGAAAATTTTGATGTACTTCTTTCCAGATATCCCGAAGTTCTGATTTTCGGAGAGGACTCAGGCAGAATCGGCGGCGTGAATCAGGGACTGGAAGGGTTACAGAAAAAATACGGGGAACACCGTGTGTTTGATACTGGAATTCGCGAAGCCACAATCATTGGTCAGGCAATAGGATTATCCATGCGTGGCTTAAGGCCCATCGCTGAAATTCAGTACCTCGATTACCTGCTTTATGCCTTGCAGATTATGAGTGACGACCTCGCTACAGTTCAGTACCGTACAAAAGGTGGACAAAAAGCTCCGGTAATTATCCGCACCAGAGGACACCGGCTGGAAGGTATCTGGCACAGTGGTTCACCCATGGGCATGATTATTAACTCCCTGCGTGGTATGTGTATTTGTGTCCCGCGCAATATGACTCAGGCAGCAGGCTTCTACAATACCTTGCTCCAATCGGATGAACCAGGAATTGTCATTGAACCGCTGAATGCATATCGCCTTAAAGAACGTGTTCCTTCTAATTTTGGAGCATTCAATACCCCTCTCGGTGTGCCCGAAATCATTCGTTCCGGAAAGGACCTCACGATCGTTACATATGGTTCCTGTTGCCGTATAGCACTTGAAGCCGCTAAATTATTGGATGAACATGAAATAGCTGTTGAGATTATAGACGTTCAAACGCTATTACCCTTTGATATACATTCCACTATCGTCGAATCACTCCGGAAAACCAACCGGGTTATTTTCATGGATGAAGATGTTCCCGGTGGAGCAAGTGCTTACATGATGCAGCAAGTGACTGAAGAACAGAACGGGTATCAATACCTTGATTCAGCACCCCGGACTTTGTCTGCAAAGGCGCACCGGCCGGCCTATGGTACAGATGGTGATTACTTTAGTAAGCCGGGTGCCGACGACGTGTTTGATCTCGCATACAGTATGATGCACGAAATGAATCCGGTTAAATATCCGAAACCTTAAAACTGGGTTATTGGCCACTATTACTGAATCGGACTCGCACTATACCCATCTCGATAAGATGAAGGTGAGTGACTTGCTTTATCACATAAATCAGGAAGACAAAACTGTTCCTTTTGTTATCGGGAAACAGATTCCAAAGATCGAAAAACTGGTAAATGTGATTGTCAGGCAAATGAAACAAGGAGGTCGCTTGTTTTATCTGGGAGCAGGAACAAGTGGGCGTTTAGGCATACTGGATGCTTCTGAATGTCCTCCGACATTTGGCATACAACAAGGATTGGTAATCGGGATTATTGCAGGAGGCGACAAAGCCATCCGCAGAGCAGTGGAATTTGCCGAAGACGACAGGAAACGGGGATGGAAGGATTTAAAAAGTTACTATATTAATAAGAAAGATGTGGTTATTGGCATTGCTGCATCCGGTACTACGCCTTATGTTTTAGGTGCACTGATAAAATGTAATGCAAAGGGCATCACAACAGGATGCATCACCTGCAACCCCGAAAGCCCTGTTTCAAAAAATGCAACCTATCCGATTACTGTAGTCGTTGGTCCTGAATTTGTAACCGGAAGCACACGCATGAAAGCGGGCACAGCACAAAAGCTTGTACTGAATATGCTCTCCACATCTGTAATGATAAAACTTGGACGCGTGCGAGGTAACAAAATGATTGATATGCAGTTAAGTAACAACAAACTAATTGACCGGGGAATAAAAATGATGAAGAAACAACTTAACATCTCCCGCAAAGAAGCTCAGAAATTACTGTTAAAATACAAAAGTGTCCGTAAAGCAATTGATTCATTTTCTTATACTGAATCTTTATGAATTTAAGGAACGAAGTTCCGAAGAAGTCATTAGATTCAGTTAATGCCGCTGCTGAATTTCATGAAATTCCTGTAGCTTTGGTATAAATTTGTTTGGATCTAAAAAAGATTCACCACATAAAAACACACACTATGTCAAAAGGATTTTTCAACGTCCCGACCGCAATTAATGAACCCCTGAGGAATTATGCCCCGGGTTCACCTGAAAGGAAAGAACTACAGACTATGCTTGCCCATTTAAGATCCAGAACCATAGATGTGCCTATGTATATTGGTGGTAAGGAAATCAGGACGGGCAAAAAAAACCGCCTTTCGCCTCCGCATGATCACAAACATACGCTTGGCTACTATCATTCGGGAAGCGGCTCCCATGTAAAAGATGCAATCAAAGCTGCTCTGGCGGCCAAAAAGAACTGGGAAAAATTATCCTGGGAGCAACGCGCAGCCATTTTTCTCAAAGCTGCCGATCTGATTTCAGGGCCTTATCGCGCCAAACTGAATGCCGCTACCATGTTAGGCCAATCCAAGAATGCCTATCAGGCGGAAGTTGATGCAGCCTGCGAACTGGCTGACTTCCTGCGCTTCAATGTTCAGTATATGAGCGAAATTTACAAACAACAACCGATTTCCGTTTCCGGTTCAGGTATATGGAACCGGCTCGAGCAGCGCCCTTTAGAGGGCTTTATCTTCGCACTCACGCCATTCAATTTCACGGCTATTGCCGGCAACCTCCCTGCTTCCTGTGCACTGATGGGAAATGTCGTGGTATGGAAGCCCGCTAATTCAGCCATCTATTCGGCCAATGTTTTGATGGAAATATTTATGAAAGCAGGCCTTCCGGATGGTGTCATTAATCTGGTTTATGTATCCGGGCCGCAGGCAGGTGATGTTATTTTTTCTCATCCCGATTTTGCCGGTATACATTTTACCGGCTCTACCGAAGTCTTCCGTAATATCTGGAAAACGGTTGGCAACAATATTCACCTTTACAAATCTTATCCCCGGATCGTAGGAGAAACAGGGGGTAAGGATTTTATTCTGGCTCACTCCTCAGCGGATGTTAAAGTACTTACGACAGCCTTAAGCCGTGGTGCATTCGAATACCAGGGACAAAAATGTTCTGCAGCTTCCCGGGCGTATATTCCAAAAAGTATCTGGCCTCAGGTGAAAACACTTCTTCTGGCTGACCTCAAATCATTCAAAATGGGGCCAACTGAGGATTTTAGCAATTTCATCAATGCGGTAATAGATGAAAGTTCATTTGACAAATTGGCGGGCTACATTGAGAATGCAAAGAAAGACAAGAAGGTTGAACTTATCGCAGGTGGGAAATATAATAAGACCAATGGCTATTTTATCGAACCAACTGTATTGGTAGCTAAAGATCCGTTTTACATTACTATGTGCGAGGAATTATTCGGCCCTGTTCTAACCATACATGTTTACGAAGATGCTAAGTTCACGCAAATTCTCGATATTGTTAACAAAACGTCCAGCTACGCGCTTACGGGTTCCATTATCTCTCAGGATCGTTACGCCATAGATCTTGCTACAAAAAAACTCAATTATGCTGCAGGTAATTTTTACATCAATGATAAATGTACGGGCGCTGTAGTTGGTCAACAGCCATTTGGAGGAGCAAGAGGCTCAGGAACAAATGATAAGGCAGGATCCATGATTAACCTTCTCAGATGGGTATCACCGCGTACCATTAAGGAAACATTTAATCCTCCCACAGATTACAGGTACCCATTCCTGCAGCAATAAGCATGAGAAAATATTCCGCTTTCATTTGCTTTTTCATAGCACTATTCTTCTTGCCCCTGCTTGAATTTTCTCAGGATAAATACCCTGTATTTCAGGAGAAATACCCGGGAATTAAAGTGATTGAAAAAAGTCATGGTCTTTACGAAGTAGAGGTGTCCGGTAAAAAAAAAGCGGAAAAAACTTTGACTCAATCAACAAGCCTACTCAGTAAATATAAATTACTATTGACAACCGATACAATAGTTTCTGATATTGGTAAAGATTTTGGAGTTGAATTTATAATACAAACTGCCAATAAAGTAATACTTCCGGTCAAACTTGTTTGGGAATACCCCAAACCAATGAAAAATCCATACAATGGAAATACTTACAAAGTTTCCGAAACTGATGAGTTAATCGTAACTAACCAGCAATTCTTTTATAGTTATTCGCTTGATTATGAATACGAATTAGTGGAAGGACTTTGGGGCTTCAAGGTTTACTACCAAAACGTTGAGATATACAAACATTACTTTCTGGTCATCCTCCCACTCTAAGTGTTGAATTTGTTAATTACTTTTTCCGCCCTGTAAGAGGATACCCTTTAACTTTACGTATTCAAAAAAAACCTCACAAACACCGACAAGTATGAAATTTTTTATCGATACAGCAAATCTTTCCCAGATCAAAGAAGCACAGGCAATGGGCATTCTGGATGGCGTTACCACTAACCCATCCCTTATGGCAAAAGAAGGAATCAAAGGAGAAGCGAATATCCTGAAGCATTATGTCGACATCTGTGGACTGGTTACCGGAGATGTTAGTGCAGAAGTATTGTCAACCGATTTTGACGGGATCGTCCGGGAAGGAGAAGCCTTGGCAAAACTTCATAAACAAATCGTCGTGAAAGTACCAATGATCAAAGAAGGAGTAAAAGCCATTAAGTATTTTTCAAACAAAGGGATAAAAACCAATTGCACATTGGTTTTTTCGGCTGGCCAGGCGCTTTTGGCCGCCAAGGCAGGAGCAACTTATGTTTCACCCTTCATCGGTCGTCTGGATGATGTCTCGACTGATGGATTTATCCTGATTGAAGACATTCGTACCATTTATGATACCTATGGATATAAAACACAAATATTAGCCGCTTCTATTCGTCATCCTATGCATATTGTTAATTGCGCAAAACTTGGTGCCGATGTGGCGACCTGTCCCCTCAGCGCGATTATGGCCTTATTAAACCATCCGCTTACAGATACAGGTCTTGCTAAATTTTTAGAAGACGCAAAAAAGTAATTCGCCAGGCTCAAAAATGCTCCTGAATATCCATCCCGACTCGCCCAATCCGCGTGAAATGAAGCAAGTTGTGGAATGCCTGCGTGACGGAGGGGTAGTCATTTACCCAACAGATACAGTTTATGGAATTGGTTGCGACCTCAATAAACAACGCTCCATAGAACGGATAGCACAAATTAAGGCCATAGATCCCGAAAAGGCACATTTTTCAATCATTTGCCTTGATCTAAGTCATTTATCAGATTTCTGTAAGCCATTTGATAACCGCATTTACAAAGTTATGCGCAAAGTGCTTCCCGGCCCCTATACATTTATTCTGGAAGCCAATTCCAATGTCCCTAGAATCTTTAAAGCACGAAGAAAAACCATCGGCATACGTGTTCCGGATAACAAAATAGCGCTCGCTATTGTGACCCAGTTGGGAAATCCCATCGTAAATACCTCCATTCCAAATGAAGATCAGTTAATTGAATTCATAACGGACCCGGAACTCATTCACGAAAAATATAAAAACCAGGTCGACATTGTAATCAATGGAGGTGTCGGAGGTATTGAACCCTCAACTGTAATTGATTGTTCCAAACAGGAATTTGAAATTATCCGTCAGGGTTTGGGAGAGATTGAATCGCTTATTTAGACTTGCTTTGCGTTTGCAAAGCCTAGTCTAGCCTCGCACTAGCTGGCTCAAATCGCCACCGGCGATTTGCCCTGCCCGAAGGGTGATGTTTAACGCTGATGGAACTTCGTTCATTTTTCGCCAATTTATAATGGATGCTATAGCATCCATTAAGCGCTTTTAATGCGTAATATAATAACCATTACAGAATCGCCTAAAACAGCTAGGTTTCATTATAAATGCCTTGAAAATAGCATTTTTGCAAATTAAATCCCCAGAACGGGTGACCTCAATGCGGAAAACAGGGGGTGCTATTTAGAAGTTACCTTGAACTCCGTCCTGCGGTTCATCTGCCGGTTCTCAGGAGTATCATTAGGTTTAACCGGCTTACTGTCTCCGTAACCTCTAAACGACAGCCGTTCCTGAGAAATCCCGTTCCCTATCAAATAATCGTAAACCGATTTAGCACGGTTCTGAGAAAGCACATTATTCGCTTTTTTATCCCCAACATTATCTGTATGTCCACCCAACTCTATTTTGAGAGTTGGGTTCGTTGTTAAAAAAGTGATTAGTTTTTGAAGTTCAGTTTTTGATTCTTCCTTCAGGTCATATTTATTTGTCTCAAAAAAAATATTATTCAGCTTAACAGTCAGCCCCGTGTCTATTGGCTGAAGAGGAACATCCATCAAAAATGGTTTGGAAATATCTTTTACCTCTTTCAATGCAAAATTCTCCGAATAAAACAGATACCCCGTTCTGGAAACATTCAGAGCATAATTTTTATTCGCCGGAAGGCAAACCAAAAACTCCCCGTTCATAGGATTTGAAGAGGAAGTTATGGCCGTTTTTGATGTCGCCAGATCAATTAACTCAATCGATGCTTCAAGCGGTTTTTTAGTACGGCTGTCATACACTTTACCTTTAAAATAAGTGACATTCTCCGGCCGGAATTGGGAATCAACTTCGAAGGTATAAATATCCTGCCCTCCATAGCCACCTGCTCTGTTGGAAGCAAAATAAGCCAGTTTCCCTTTGGAATCCACCAGCAGACTATTCTCATTATTAAAGGTATTAATCGGATAACCCAGGTTTACCGGATCACCCCATTCTCCATCCGGCTGCCGCTTCGACATGTAAATATCGGTTCCACCCATACCCACATGTCCATTAGAAGCGAAATACAAGGTCTGATTATCCGGATGAATAAATACAGATTCCTCATTATAAGGAGTGTTAATTTTATTGCTCAGCTTAACAGGGTTCGACCATTTCCCTTTGTCATCCACTTCCGAGGTATAAATATCCCCCTGCCCCACTCCATTGCCGGTAAGTACCGCCCTGACAAAGTAGAGTGTCTTCCCATCAGAAGAAAAAGAAGGTTGACTCTCCCAGTTTTTGGAATTTACAGGCGGCCCCAGATTATGAGGCTTGGACCATCCTGTTGCAGTCTTTTGAGCAACAAAAATATCACAACTCCCATATCCTCTGCGATCCAAACCATAACCGTCAATTTCAGGACATACAACAAAAAACAAAAATTGCCCGTCTACCGAAAGGCAGGGAGCCCCCTCATTTGCTTGTGTGTTTATGTTGGTTCCAATACTTCTGGATTGGGTCCATTTGCCATTTTCCTTATTAGAATAATAAAAGTCTTCTTGAAAACTGTTTCCCATCCTTGGGTCTCTATTAGTCATTGGCAATCTCCGGGTAAATAAAAAGGTTTGATCATCAGCTGTTATAGAAGGAAAATATTCATCGTACTGGGAATTAATCTCAGGTCCTATATTTACAGGATTAAAATGCACAGGATGCTGCATTGCATTCAAAGCAAAATCGCAACATTTGATCTTCAATTCCGCTTCATCATTCTTTTTATGATTAGAAGATTTTGACGAAACATACTGTTGCAAATGACCCTTAGCATCTGCATAACGGCCAAGCTTCAATTCCAGACTTCCGGCATAAAAATAATAATCCGGCATAAAATTCGGATTGATCAGAAAGCATTCCTTATACTCATCAATCGCTTTCGCATACTGGGCATCATCCGCAAGTAAATCTCCCAGAAAAGCATGCGCCTCAATAAAATTATTATCCTTCTCAATTGCTTTCTTCAACTTCTCTATGGCTACGTCCGGTTTAAGTGCAATATTTAATTGTGCCTCCTCAAAATACTTAATCGCCTTACTGTTTTGCGTGGAATAAATAACGGGTTGTGCAATAGAAGCAGCCAACCCGATGCACAAACAAATAACCAAAAAAATTGATTTAAAATTACAATTCCGTAGGATCATATTTATTCGTAAAAAGCATCATTTTTAAATTCATCCGTCCTGCTAAGGAATTCCCAAATACTTATGTGTCTGCAAAGAAACCATCCATTTCGGATGGTTCATCACATAATCAACAATCAATGGCATCATTTCCGCACGTTTGCTCCATTCCGGCTGCAAAAACAATTTGCATCCGGAGCCCACCTTTTCTGCATTCCTTTCTGCCCAGCTGAAATCAGCCTTATTGTGCACAATTATTTTTAATTCATCTGCGTGCTTAAAAATTCCTTCCAAAGGTTCCAGCGTACGCTTGGGAGATAAACAGATCCAATCCCACTCACCTGTCAGCAAATATGCTCCGGATGTTTCAATAAAAGTCTCCATACCCGACTGCTTCAGCATTTTTGTCAGAACCCCAAGATTATACATAGAAGGCTCACCACCAGTTACAACAACAGCCTTTCCCGGCTGTTTCTCTGCCCGCCCAACAATGTCCCCAGTAGCTGTTAAAGGGTGAAGTGCAGCATCCCAACTCTCTTTGACATCGCACCAGTGACAACCCACATCACAACCTCCGATACGGATGAAGTAGGCTGCTTTTCCCGAATTAAAACCTTCCCCCTGAATGGTGTAAAACTCCTCCATCAGCGGCAACACCATTCCATCAGCTAACAACCCGGCCTGATTCATACGGAATAAACTTCCTTTTTGGATGCCTTCAGTGTATTCCTCATCAAAGAAACAATAGTCATAGGCCCTACGCCTCCGGGAACCGGGGTTATAAAAGAACATTTAGAAGCAGCTTCATCAAACCTCACATCTCCCAAAATCTGGAACCCTGTCTTGGTTAAGGCAGATGGCAAACGCGTAATTCCAACATCAATCACTACAGCACCTTGTTTAATCATGTCTCCCGTGACAAAACCTGCTTTACCCAAAGCAACAACCAGTATATCTGCCGATTGAGTCAGGCTCTTCAGATGTTCCGTTTTACTGTGGGCCATCGTAACTGTACAATTACCAGGATAAGCGTTTCTCGCCAGTAAAATGCTGACAGGTAAGCCCACAATATGACTTCTGCCCAAAACGACACAGTGCTTACCGGAAGTTTCAATTTTATACCGTTCCAGCAATTGTAAAATACCAAAAGGAGTAGCAGGCAGATAAGTAGCCAGACCCATTACCATTCTCCCAATATTGGAAGGATGAAATCCATCCACATCCTTCCGGGGATCTATGGCCTGAATAATTTTAGATTCAGAAAAATGTTTAGGTAAAGGGAGTTGGACAATGAAACCATCTACAGCATCATCCTCGTTCAGCGCTTTGATTTTCTGAAGCAACTCTTGCTCAGAAACGGTAGCAGCTAATCGGATCAGTGTCGAATCAAATCCAGCCTTTTCGCACGCTTTCACTTTGCCGTTGACATAGGTTTCACTACCCCCGTCATTCCCTACAAGTATAGCTGCCAGATGAGGCACCTTCCCTCCACTTGCGCGAACACGACCAGTCTCCGCCTTCATTTCAGCCAGTAATTCTTCCGAAACCTTCTTTCCGTCAATTAAAATCATCTCATATTCTTCATCTGACCCATCATCTTCATCATATTTTTCTTGTCTCCCATCATCCGCATCATCTTTCTGGTCTCATCAAACTGTTTGACCAGTTTATTTACTTCCGGCACTGAGGTGCCGCTGCCTTTTGCGATACGCTGCCTGCGGCTGCCGCTAAGAGATTCCGGATGTTCCCGCTCATATTTTGTCATGGAAGAGATAATGGCCTCAATGCCCTTAAAAGCATCCTCTTTTATATCGATGTCCTTCATGGCTTTACCTATTCCCGGAATCATGCTGACCAAGTCCTTCATATTACCCATCTTCTTTATCTGATGAAGCTGACCTACAAAATCATTAAAGTCGAATTGATTCTTCGCAATTTTTTTATTCAGCTTCTTGGCATCCTCCGCATTGAACTGTTCCTGGGCCCTTTCAACCAGGGTAACCACATCACCCATACCCAAAATACGGTCTGCCATACGCTGGGGATGAAACACATCCATCGCATCCATCTTTTCACCCGTACCTACAAATTTGATAGGCTTATTTACAACGGCTTTAATTGAAAGTGCAGCACCACCCCGGGTATCTCCATCCAGCTTGGTCAATACCACTCCATCAAAATCAAGCCGGTCATTAAATGCCTTTGCTGTATTAACAGCATCCTGACCGGTCATCGCATCCACGACAAAGAGGATTTCATCCGGATCAATCGCTTTCTTCAGGGCCTGTATTTCATTCATCATTTGCTCGTCCACTGCCAGACGGCCTGCGGTATCAATAATAACAACAGAATTACCATTGTCTTTAGCCAGTTGAATTCCCCGTTTAGATATAGCAACAACATCCTTGCTTTCCCGGTCGGAAAAAACTTCCACACCGATTTGTTCGCCCAGGACAATCAATTGATCAATAGCAGCCGGACGATAAACGTCACAGGCAATCAGCAAAGGCTTTTTTCCACGCTTGTTTTTTAAATAGTTCGCCAGCTTGCCGGAAAACGTTGTTTTACCCGAACCCTGTAAACCACTCATCAGGATAATAGTAGGGCTGCTGGAAAGCCGGATGTCTGACTTATCTCCACCCATCAGCAATGAAAGTTCATCATGGGTGATCTTGGTCAGGAGCTGCCCCGGCGAAATGGAAGTAAGTACTTGCTGCCCGAGTGCCTTTTCCTTTACCGTATCCGTAAATTGTTTGGCAACTTTATAATTAACGTCTGCATCCAGCAATGCTTTCCGGATTTCCTTAATCGTTTCAGAAACGTTTACTTCTGTAATTTTCCCCTGACCCTTTAACAATTTAAAGGCCCTGTCAATTTTATCACTTAAACTTTCAAACATGTTATTTTTTATTCTTGTTTTACAAAAAAAACCAATGCGAAGTTATTAAAACCGACCGATATATTTGAGTTTTTAATCAATACATTTACCGGATGCAAAGGATCGGTTATTATTTTATCCTGCCGTTTGTCTATTTTATTTCGCTGTGCCCTTTTTGGTTATTGTACAGTATTTCAGACGTTGCTTTTCTGATACTTTATTATGGAATAGGTTACCGGAAAAAGACGGTTTTTCAAAACCTCAAAAACTCATTTCCGGATAAACCTGAAACCGAAATCAGGCGGATTCAAAAGGAATATTATAGCTATTTATGTGACCTGACCCTTGAAACCTTTAAGACCTTAACAATGAGCCGGGAAACAGCATTAAAGAGGTGTTTCTTAACCAGGGAAACGACCAGGCTCATTAAGCATTATGCTGATGAAAATAAAAGTGTCCTCATCGTTCTGGGGCATTTAGGTAATTGGGAGTGGGCCGGAAATGCCTTTTCCCTTCAATGTAAACATCAATTGTATGTTATATATCATCCATTGACGAATCCATGGTTCAACAAGCTCATGATTCAGCTTAGAACTCGTTTCGGAACTAAATTAATTTCAATGAAAGATACCTTCCGGCAAATGACCAAAAACAAAGCGGAGCTTTCGGCTACCGCCTTTATCACCGATCAGGCCCCTCCTCCGGAAAATGCCTGGTGGACAATCTTTCTGAACCAGGATACACCTGTTTTTAAGGGTGTTGAACTAATGGCTGGCAGATTTCATTATCCGGTCATTTTTATTACGGTTGAACGGATAAAAAGAGGATATTATCAGGTAAAAGCAGCCGGGCAGGTTGAAAATCCGACCGCAACAAAAGAAGGATTTATTACGGACTGGCATACCAAAATTCTTGAAGAAGCAATTAAACTGAAACCGGAAACCTGGCTTTGGTCACACAAAAGGTGGAAACATAAAAAACCTGCCTAATACTATTATTATTTTTTAACTTTGCAATCCTTTATTATTTTTGAATTCATGTTGGAAGGAAAAGATTTAATCGTTGCAACTAAACCATTTGGCAAAGAAAACCGTTTTCTTAGCTGGTATTACTTTTTAAGCACACTGTTTCTGCTGGTTGGACTGTTGCTGATAGCCGGCATTGCTCCCTGGCTAATGGTGCGTATTGCAGCAAGCATTGCTGCAGGCTTTGTTTTCATACGGCTTTTTGTGATTTACCACGATTACCAGCACAAATCAATTCTGCAAAAGTCAATCATCGCTAAATTTGTAATGTACATATACGGGCTTTATTCACTTGCCCCGGCCAGTATATGGAAACGTTCACATGATTACCATCACAAACACAACTCCAAATTATTCAGCGCAAGCATTGGTTCTTTCCCCATAATGACTAAACAAAAATTTCTGAACAGCACTCCCAGAGACAGAAGGGAATATTTGATGAGCAGACACCCGATCACGATACTTCTTGGTTTTTTCTCCATGTTTCTGGTTGGAATGTGCGTTAATTCTTTTCGCAGCAATCCCAGAAAACATTTTGATTCATTGATTGCCATTGTACTTCATGTTGGGGTTGCAGCCCTGATTGTGATTTATGGAGGCTGGCTGACCTGGTTTCTGGTTTGGTTTCTTCCCTTCCTGATTGCCTTTGCAATTGGAGCCTATTTATTTTACGCACAGCATAATTTTCCGACTGTTAAGTTTAAAGATAATACACAATGGGCTTATGAAACAGCAGCACTTGAGTCTTCCAGCTATATGAAGATGAAAGCATTTATGCGCTGGAGTACTGCCAACATAGGATATCACCATGTCCATCACCTGAATTCCAGAATTCCCTTTTACCGCCTTCCGGAAGCAATGGCACAATTACCGGAACTGCAGCATCCTAAAACAACCTCCTTCAAATTAAAGGATGTAATTGCTTGTTTTAAATTAAAATTATGGGATCCTGAATTACAAAAGATGATAGGATTAGAAGGATTGAATCTGGCCTGAGACCCTGATCTTTAATTTCTTTTAAGAGGCGGCTTACATTTTTTCAGGAACATCAATACCTAATAACAGCATTCCTGACTTTATTACCTCAGCAACTTTATAGGTAAGTGATAAGCGAAAATTCCGTAAATCAGATTGCTTTTCCTTCAGTATTGGAGTATCATGGTAAAACTGATTGAATTCCTTGGACAACTCATAAACGTAATTAGCAATAAGTCCCGGATTGTAATCCTTTCCCGCATCTCTGATTATTTTCGGGAACTCAGACAATAGCCTGATTAACTCTCTGCTCTTTTTATCCATGTTCTCACCCAATTGCCGCAGGTCAGAAGGGGTACAATTTTCGATGTCCCAGGAAATCACATTCCTTAATATTGATCTGCTGCGGGCATAAGTATATTGAATTAGTGGGCCTGTATTGCCATGTAAATCAATACTCTCTTCCGGGTTAAAAAGCATCGTCTTCTTCGGATCAACTTTAAGAATGAAATACTTGAGTGCCCCCAACCCTATTAACTTATATAATTGTTCTGCCTCTTCTTTTTCCAAGCCCTCTGTCTTTCCCAATGCTAAGGTCATTTCCCTTGCCGTATCAACCATTAATTTGATCAGTTCATCCGCATCCACAACAGTTCCCTCCCTTGATTTCATTTTACCGTCCGGAAGTTCCACCATACCATAGGATAAATGAAAGCAATCCTCTGCCCATTTAAACCCAAGTTTTTTCAGAATCAGAAACAGAACCCTGAAATGATACTCCTGCTCATTCCCCACCGTGTAGATTAATCTTTTCAGTTTAGGAAACTCCTTGAAGCGCTCCACTGCAGTACCTAAATCCTGAGTCATATAAACGGAAGTGCCATCCGAACGCAGCAAAACTTTTTCATCCAATCCTTCCGGAGTCAGGTCAATCCTTACAGAGCCATCCTCCTTTTTAAAAAACACCTTTTCGCCGGAAACCGCATCAACCTTATTTAATCCAAATTCAACCAACTCCTTACCAAGCAAATAGGTTTTAGACTCGTAATACGTTTTGTCAAAATTTACACCCAACATGGAATAGGTTTCCTTAAAACCACTATACACCCAATCATTCATTTTGTTCCAAAGTGCCACCACTTCCTTATCACCCTTTTCCCATCTATTCAGCATTTCCTGCGCTTCCAGCATTAATTCTGATTTAGCTGCAGCATCCTCTCTTTCCCAATTATTTTTAACTTTAGTTTCAATTTCCTTCTTTAAGTGCTTGTCAAATTCAACGTAATACTTTCCAACCAGGTGATCCCCCTTTTTACAAACATCGTCCAAAGTCGATTCCGGAGTTTCCCCATTCCCCCATTTTTGCCAGGCCAGCATTGATTTACAAATATGGATTCCCCGGTCATTTACCAGATTTGTCTTAATTACATTATTCCCGTTGGCCTTTAATATTTCAGTAACAGAATACCCCAGCAAATTGTTCCGGATATGTCCTAAATGAAGTGGTTTATTCGTATTAGGAGAAGAGTATTCAACCATCACCGTTGGAGATGATTCAGTAATCGGTGTATAGGCATAATCCCTCCTGCCGGCAATTTTATAAAAATAATCAATCCAGTAATTACCCGAGACGACAAGATTCAGAAAGCCTTTAACTACATTAAAATTTTCAACCTCAGATATATTGGCTTTAAGAAAATCTCCGATTTGACCGGCAGTTACCTCAGGGGATTTCTTCGAAACTTTTAAATAAGGAAAAACAACGAATGTAAAATCACCTTCAAATTCCGGGTTGGTCTTACCAAAAACGATACTCCCCGGCTCAACCTGCACATTATATAATACCTTTAAAGCCTCAGCAACTTTAACCCTGAGCAGTTCATCCACATTACAAATTAGATTCATTCGTTGTCTTTAGAAGTCATTTGTAATCTGATTAGTGGCCTTGTAAAGAATCTCAAAAGCATTCTCTGCCATTAAATTTTCCTTATCTAAAGTGGGATTAATTTCTACCATTTCCAGACAACATACCTTTCTGTTACGAAGCAGGTAATACACCAGATTGCCAGCTTCCTTTTCACTGATTCCATTGGGCGCAGGCGTTCCAGTCCCCTTGGAAATATTGGAGTCCATGCTATCCACATCAAATGAAATATAAATCAACTCACATTGATCAAGGTAGTTTAAAGATTCTATCGCGATACGCTCGACTGCTTTACGTCTGATTTCAAGCAGGTTAAAAGAGCGCATTTTATGCTTTTTAATGATGGAATCTTCCTGTGCCTCTAAATCCCTTAAAGCAATAAACACAACATCGGAGTACAAAACTTTAGGGCAAATACCACCCAGATTCTTAAGTTTATTCCAATACTCGATCGTCTCCTCATCGGGCTTATTTACAGCCTGTTCCATATTGTCTTCGCCTAAAAGGGCAGCAAGTGTCATTCCATGCATATTGCCTGAGGGAGTTGTATAGGGAGAATGAAAGTCAGCATGAGCATCAATCCAGATTAACCCAAGCCGCTTCTGGGGAAAGGCCATTTTGATACCGGTAACAGTTCCGATTGCAGAACTGTGGTCACCAGCCAGAATAATTGGAAAATTCCGGTGATCACTGTAGGTCTTTGAAACTTCCTTGGCTACCCGGTCACACACGGTCAATACTCCTTTAATTCGTTTTGCATAATCATGAACAACAGGCTCTAATAACAATCGGTTCTCATTGGGCACTTCTACTGGCTTGTGTTTCCTGAAATATGAGCTTCCGAAATCAAGGGCAGCAATCTTTATTGCATCAATTCCCAGACTGGAACCACGGGTCCCTGCACCTATCTCAGATTTAACTTCAATCAGCTTTATGGTTTTCATTGAATCGGAATTAATCAATTGGATATAAATTAGTGTAATTAAGTTCGTTACTTTGCATTTAAATCATCCATCCAACTCAATCGAATCAGAAACATATGAGGAACAAATATACCGACTTAATCCACCAAACCTTTAATTTTCCCCAGGAAGGATTTTCAGTAATTGACAATCAGCTTCTGTTTAACGATATCCCATT
>Ga0207067_10176_pt1 | contig 21066 bp, 20 predicted proteins | sample Alteio_BWMinCont_25_FD_153484 | JGI IMG/M metagenome (GOLD analysis project Ga0207067, IMG submission 153484) | Enriched cells from forest soil in Barre Woods Harvard Forest LTER site, Petersham, Massachusetts, United States -... | ecosystem: Environmental > Terrestrial > Soil > Temperate forest >...
GACTGCAAATTACGGAGCAACTACTTATAACTGGGCCAATATGCCACTCGCTATTAATTCCCCAAATGCAGATGTTGCGACTTTGAGTTATCAATGTGGTGTAAGTGTTGACATGAATTACGCCCCCTCCGGAAGCGGGGCCTGGGTTATCACCGCTGACAGCTCCATCTGCGCGCAGAATTCATATGTTCAGTATTTTGGTTATGACCCTTCTACGATTCAGGGTTTGATCAGGGCCAATTATTCAGACTCCGTATGGTTGTCCATGATTAAAGCTGATTTGAACATTGGCCGTCCGGTGCAATATGTGGGGGATGATTCAGTGCAAGGAGGGCATACCTGGGTTTGTGACGGATATGATGCCAGCAATATGCTGGATATGAATTGGGGATGGGCCGGTCAGGATAATGGGTACTTCTCCATTAATTCTTTGAATCCGGGAGGTCAGTATAACTTTGCATTGTATCAGGAAGTCCTTCTGGGAATACAACCTCTGGCTAAATCTGCGAACGATGCCGGAGTTTTTGCAATTGTTTCACCTGCTGGAGCTGCAGTTTGCAACAATAATTTTACTCCGGTTATTACTATCAGCAATTTCGGGAATAGCACACTGCAAAACTGCATGGTCAATTATCAGCTCGATGGAGGCAGTGTCCAATCTTCAAAATGGACTGGTTCGCTAGCCGCGAATGCAAACACAAATGATACGCTCCCTGTCTTTTCTACAAGCGCTGGTGCGCATACACTTACTTTTTTCACTACCCTTCCCAATGGACTGCCAGATGGGAACAACCTGAATGATACTATGCAGGTTACCTTTTTTGACAACAGCGTTGGAGCAGCACTTCCTATTGTTCAGGGGTTTGAAGGAAGCGCTAACATGCCGGCGGGATGGACGTTTTCTGATTTTCCTGACAATAATGTGACCTGGCAGGTTTCAACTACTATCGCACATACCGGTGGCAACAGTATAGGTTTTAATAATTGTCAGGGTGAAGGAAATACCAGCATGAAAGGAAGAAGGGACAGATTTATTACCACTTCTTACGACTTTTCAGGAACTCCTGCAGGGTCGATGGCTTTTGATGTGGCTTACACAACTGTTCTGTATCAGGACACCGTTTATGCTGATACGCTTGCTGTTTATTATTCTATTGATTGTGGTTCTACCTGGAACAGAATCTATTATAAGGGAGGTATTACACTTGCTACCGCTCCTCAATATACATCCGTAAACAATTGCTGGAGCCCTACCTCCTCTGAATGGCGGACTGAAAACATAGGCCTGACTGCACTGGCAGGTAAATCAAGTGTTATGTTTGCGTTTGAGAGTCGTTCCGACTGGGGAGAATATATTTATATTGATAACATTAACATTGTACCTACTTCTACAGCCGGCATTGCTGAAGTAAATTCTTCTGCGGGCCTGTTTGTTTACCCGAATCCTGCCAGTTCTTCGCTTACCATATCTGGTACTCAGAATACAGGTAAGGTATTCTTTACAGTGAGCGACGTATCGGGAAGGGAAGTGAAGGCTGGTCCTATTGATGCAGGTGCAGGTAGTTTCAAGGAAACTGTCTCCATCAGTGACCTCGCACATGGCATCTATATTCTCAAAGTGAATGATGAGAAGAATGCGTGGGTGAAGAAGATTGTTGTTCAGTAAAAGGTGAGCGGAAATGCGGAGTATTCACGAGCACAAAAAAAGAAACGAGCGAATAAAGCGGTTAAAGATTTATTCCACCGGATGCTTCGATCCGCTGACCATTGATCCAATAGGAATCTGATGAACACAGGAAGGCTATAATGGCACCTATATCATTGGCTTCACCAATTCTGCCCAATGCTGTTTGTGAAGCGATGAATCCTTTTACCTGAGCATTATTGCGGATGAAAGCATTGTTAAAATCTGTTTCTATTCCCCCTGGCGCAAGTACATTTACTGTAATCCGACGCGGTCCCAATTCCTTGGCCAGGTATTTTGTAAATACTTCTATTGCACCTTTCATTGAGGCATACATGGAGTAACCGGGGTTACTAAACCGGGTAGTGCCACTGGAAATATTTACAATCCTGCCGTTGTCATTCATGATCAGTATGGCTTTTTGGGTCAGAAAGTAAACACCTTTAAAATGTACGTTGAGCAATCTGTCAAAATCTGCTTCTGTAGCCTGAGCAAATGGAATGGTCGCGCCAAAGCCAGCGTTATTAATCAGAAAGTCAAACTTGTCTGTGTTCCATTTCTCTTTTAAAAGTCCAGATACCTGGAGAATAAAATTATCGTAGGAATGAAGATCGTTCATGTCGAGCTGCAATGCGGCGGCTTTCCGGCCCATCGCTTCAATCTTGGAAACTACTTTTCCGGCTTCTTCCCTGTTGGTATTATAGGTGATGATAACATCGGTTCCACGTTCTGCAAGGTGCAGTGCGGAACTTTTACCGAGACCGCGGCTTGCACCAGTAATTAGGGCTATTTTGGTTTGCATGTGAGATGGGGTATAAAATAATTTGAATGATTTTCTCAGTATAAAGGTAATTAATCTTTAAACCATTTGTCCGAATTCGACACATCCACATTTCCACCGGTTAATATAATGCCAATCCGTTTACCTGCAAAAAGATTCCTGTGTTTTAGTACAACCGCGAGCGAAACGGCTGAACTGGGTTCTACTATAATTTTCATTCTTTCATAAATCAATCTAAGGGCGGAAGTAATTTCCTGTTCTGTTACAAGAAAAATGTCTTTTACGTATTGCCGGATAATTGCTACTGTCTTATCACTCAGTGTGGTGAGCAAGCCATCGGCAATTGTATTAATAAAGGCAGCCCTTTCCACCTGCCCGCTTCTGAAAGAAAGTATTGCATCCGCTGCTCCTTCGGGTTCCCCGGCATAAATAAATGCGGGCGGCAGTAAATAATGTTTGCTTAATGCCGAACCCGACAACAATCCTCCACCTCCAACAGGTGTAATTATGGCATCGAGTCCGGGCACATCTTCAATCAACTCTTTCGCACATGTGGCTTGTCCGGTTATCACCTGGTAATTGTCATAAGGATGGACGAAAGCGGCTCCTGTTCTTTGAATGATGTCTTTTAATGTACTTTCCAATATTTTCTGTTTGGGTTCACAGAAAGTAATTTCGGCACCATAATTTTTAACCGCATCTACTTTCACCTTTGGAGAAGTGGCAGGCATAACGATATACGCTTTTTTACCTACCTGTCTCGCAGCAAAAGCAATGGCCTGAGCATGATTGCCGGATGAGTGTGTCGCAATACCTTGTTTTAATTCTTCTGTCGAAAGAGACAAAACGGCATTCATCCCTCCACGTATTTTGAATGATCCCGTTTTTTGGAAATTTTCACATTTTAAAAACAAGGTTGCTCCGGAAATTTTGTTTATTGATTCTGATGTCAATACAGGTGTGCGATGAATGAATGGTTTAATCCGTTCGTGGGCTGCTGAGATTTGGTCTAAGGTGATATTCATTCTATGCGGCCGGCCAATTTTAATTATGGATATAAAGGTATATAGAAAAGCAATTTAAACCGATCTAAAAGAATTAGATTTATACCAAATTAAATTCCATGAAAAAGCGTTTAGCGGAGATTGAGAAGACGAGTAAACTGCTGGAGCCAGGTTCACAAGAAAGACTCAAAATCCGGGAACAGGTGATTCATTATACTGAAGATTTCTTAAACACCATTGAAAGTAAACCAGCCTTTGTCCAAAGCAAAGAAAATGGGGTTGGACTTTTAAAAAGCCCTATTCAGGAGGAGCCTGTTTCCATTGAAACAATTCTGGATTTAATACATAAAAACGTTGACACACCGGGCCTTAATCCTGCCTCCGGAGGTCATCTGGGGTATATACCGGGTGGAGGAATTTACAGTTCTTCTCTGGGAGACTATATGGCTGATATTACGAATCGCTATGCGGGGCTTTTCTTTGCCGGACCAGGAGCAGTCCGCATGGAAAATATGCTGATTGACTGGATGGCTAATACGATTGGATACCCTAAAGGATTTGCGGGTAATCTGTCTTCCGGCGGAAGTATTGCTAATTTAATTGCCATCGTTACTGCGCGTGATTCCTTTGATATAAAAGCCCGCGATATAGAGAAAACTGTCATTTATGCTACGGCACATAGTCATCATTGTATTGATAAAGCTATCCGGATTGCCGGATTAAAGGAGGCGATCCGAAGGAATATCACCATGGATGATTGCTATAAAATGCAGAATGAAAAACTGGAACAACAGATTATTTCAGATTTAAAGGATGGCTTAAAGCCTTTTATGATAATCGCCTCCGCGGGCACAACAGATGTTGGCGCTATTGATCCTTTAAAATCAATTGGCCTCCTAGCTGAAAAATACAAACTGTGGTATCACATTGACGGGGCTTACGGAGCTTTTTTTGCACTTACCGATGAGGGGCGAAAGAAATTAGAAGGAATGGAACTCTCCGATTCAATTGTGATGGATCCCCATAAAGGATTGTTTCTTCCTTATGGTATTGGAGCAGTGATTATCAGGAAAAAAGAACTGCTATACAAGTCCCACTTTTATGCTGCAAATTATATGCAGGATGCATTGAAAGCACCTGAGGAATTATCCCCGGCTGAGCTTTCCCCGGAGCTCACCAAGCATTTCAGGGGCTTACGCATGTGGCTTCCGCTTAAATTGCATGGGGTTAAACCTTTCCGCGCATGTCTGGAAGAGAAGCTTCTTCTGGCAAAATACTTTTACCTTGAAATTCAGAAGCTCGGCTTTGAAGTCGGCCCTGAACCGGAATTATCTGTTATCACATTCAGATACGTACCCAAAAATAAAAAGGAAGATGCGGATAAGTTCAACGAAATGCTTATTAATGAGATTCATAAAGACGGGCGTGTGTTTTTATCTTCCTCCCGATTGAATGGCAACTATATATTGCACCTTGCGATTCTTTCTTTTCGAACACACCTTTCTACGATTGATCTCACATTGCAAATATTAGAAAACCTTGTACGCAATGCGTAAAACTGACAAGTTGCTGCATATTAATTCTTCCCTTCAATCCAATTGATGATTTCTTCACTCTCTGGTTTAGTTTTTGAACCAATTGACTTGACCCATTTGCCGTGTTCGTCAATGAGGAACTTATGAAAGTTCCATTTTACTGTGCCATCTTCCACGCCATTCTCCGATTTGTTCTGAAGCCATTTGTAAATGGGAGCCATGTCATCTCCTTTAACTGAAACTTTTGACATCATAGGAAATGTGACACCATAATTTTTCGTGCAAAAAGCCCTGATTTCAGTGCTTGTGCCAGGCTCCTGACCTCCGAAATTATTTGCCGGAAATCCGATAAGAACAAAATTCTTGTCTTTGTATTTCATGTAGAGTTCCTGCAGTTCTTTATACTGTGGCGTGAATCCGCATTCGGAAGCAGTATTTACAATCATGACTTTTTTTCCTCTCAATTGATTCAGGTCAAATGCTTTTCCCTCAAGGTCTATTACCTTGAAGTCGTAAATTGTTTTTGCTGAGGGCTGTGCCTGAAGACTGAAAAAAGATAAAATTCCAGCGAGAAGAAGAATGTTTGCATCCATTGTGTTTTGTTTTTATGGAAATTTAATTCAATTTAAGGAGATTTCGCCTTTGATCTACAAATTTAAGCATCATTTGTCGTACTATTGCCTGGTACTAATTTACGATTATTTCCCTGTGGCTAAAACTGAATCAAATGGACATAAATCTGACAAAATATAAAGTTCATCCCAAAAAGAATTTTAAACTCTCTGAGATTGCTACGGGGTCAGGTCTCCGAAAGCCAGATGAAAAAAAACTGAAGCTCCAATTACTAAAAGATATTGAAGAAATTGCACTCCTTCAGAATAAATTATTTGCAGAAAACAGGCAGTCCTTACTGATTATTCTGCAAGGCATGGATAGTGCAGGTAAGGACGGCACTATTAAACATATAATGAGCGGAGTAAACCCACAGGGAGTCTGGGTATATAGTTTTAAGCACCCTTCTTCTTTGGAATTAGAACACGATTACCTGTGGCGGCACGCTCAAAAATTACCTGAACACGGACAAATTACTATTTTCAACCGTTCCCATTATGAAAATGTTCTGATCTCAAAAGTGCATCCCGAAATTGTTTTAGCAGAACGACTCCCGGGTATTTTGAACACAAATGACATTGATAAGTCCTTCTGGAAGGAACGCTATAAACAAATCAATTATTTTGAGAAGCTGACCATTCAAAATGGTGTTCAGATATTGAAATTCTTCCTTCATTTATCCAAAAAAGAACAAGCGAGGCGTTTTTTAGACAGAATTGAAAACAAGGAAAAACACTGGAAATTTTCTACAAATGACATTACTGAACGTGCTTTCTGGGCAGATTATCAATCCGCCTACGAACAAGCATTTAAGCACACAAGTCCAAAAATCGCTCCCTGGTACATCATACCGGCCGATGATAAGACCTATGCCCATCTGTTAATTGGTCAGGTAGTTTTGGAAAAGCTAAAGCAAATGGACCCTCATTTTCCTCCGGTATCCGAAAATGAAAAAACAGCAATGAAACAGGCCAGACAACGACTGAAAAAAGAAGGAAAGCAACGGACCAAGGCTTGAGCGCAAGGGGAATTATATAACAAATCTGCAAAAATCTATAAAAAATTTATATTTTCAATACTTAGCTTTGTCATGCAATGAAAAAAACTGAAATTAAAAATATTCTTGTCACAGTTGATTTTTCCGGGATATCTGAAATAGCAATGTGTGAAGCAATGACGCTCTCAAGGTTATTAAAAGTGAATGTCTTTCTGTTGCATGTTGTTGAATATACCGGATATTATTCTTCCATGGGCCCCGACATAGAAAAAAACCTCCCTTCTCTTCCTGACGTGACGAATGTCGTTCAGAAAAAAATGGAAAATATCAGGGCTGAAATAAAAAAGAAATTTGAAGTAAACACCACAATTCATCTTGCTACCGGACAAGTGCACGCTGAGATTATTGACTTTTCCAAAAGAAATTCCATAGACCTCATTATAATGGGAACTCATGGAACATCAGGTTATAAGGAATTTTTTATAGGAAGTAATGCCCAGCGGGTAGTCACACTATCGGATATTCCAGTTCTGACCATTCAGAAGAAAACTGCCAAATCCGGATTTAAAAACATTCTAATACCAATAGATAACTCCTTGCATAGCCGGGAAAAAGTAAATATGGCAATACTCGTTGCAGTTGTATCAAGTGCCAAAATTCACCTCATTGGCTTATCAGCGCCAAAAGACCAGCAGGAATTAAAAGAGATTAACATCAAACTCAGATCCGTAGAACAGGTAGTGCATTCCCATAGTCTTGAATACATAACCAGCATTATCAACGGTGAAAATCTGTCGGAGGCCGCTCTGAAATATGCTTCCGAAAATAACTGTGACCTGATTGTAATTAATACAGGACATGAATCAAACATTACCGGAATTTTCCTTGGGGCCCTTGCACAACAGATAGTCAACCATTCAAGAATTCCCGTTTTGAGCTGTAAACACAGCGAGGGTTATTCCAGCATCGATACGCCCGGCTTTGGGATAAGCTGATTACAGAACCTCAGGGGTTCCCTTAATAGAAATGTCCGATCAAGATATAGGCGGCGTAAATCACCAGGATTACAATGCCAATTCCCATCCACAACCTGCCAGGCCTGATGGAAGTTTTAGTCAATGCCACTTGTGGTTCCTCGAGCCCAAGAACATCCTTTTCTCTGTAAATTTCAGTGTGCGAATCTTTTGAATTTTTGCTGTCTGTTGTGTCCATGTCGTTGTTTTTATTTGTGTATGCAAATATGAACAGGCTCCCCGTAAAAGGCTTTACATTTATTCCGGAATTTGTTGCATGATTCCTTCAAAATGTCACATCTCTGAATGTTGCAAATAAACACAGTAATTGCATAAGAGATTTTCCCTTCCGTACACACATCTTTGAAGGAGTAATATACTATCCTAAAATTGAAACGAATGAACAAACTGGTCAGAATAACAATCAATGATAATCGCAAAATATTTGCCATCAGAAAAGAATTCAATGACGTTTTCCAGGATCTCCAGATTGAGTTCTTCGGGAAGCCACACACAAGTTCAGGCCGGGCGTCAGGCAAAATTATTAAAAGCGGGCTCGCCAAAATTTCGGGTTGCAGAACCATTCATTCAGAAGGTCATTTAGAACTCAACCCGGAAATGACTGTCAGTGAACTATGTGGCCTATTCCGGGACCGGTTTGGAATAACTGTAAAATTATTTTGTAAATCCGAGAACAGGTGGATAGAATTCCCGGCAACAGAGACCTGGACACTGAATAAACAGAATAAACAATGCGAAGTGCTGAATGAACTCGACACGATAAAATAAAGAAAATTCATGGAAACCTCAACCAGCAACCGGAAACAAATTCTACTGAGAATGGTAAACAAATCACATCAAATGCTGGATGACATTGTCAGACTGACAATGCAGATTAAGGCGCGACAACCTGAAGTGTACAGAGTTCTTGATGAAGCCCCTTTATGGGCACCGCAGGGTCCTGAATTAAATAGTACGGATTTAGAAGATTATCGCAATACCCTGGAAGCGGAATTGAATGATACCTCCAAAACAACATGCCCTTTTTAAATATCTTAGTTTATGAGCTTAGGGCAAAATATGCTCATATAGATAATACTACCCGTAATTAAGACAGCCACAAGCACCACTCCCGCCATTCTTCGTTTATATGACCGCACATCCAGCCTCAGCAGATGTGTATGTGAGACATTCTTTATCGCATTTTGTACGCGTAAGAACATCCTGTCATTCTTAACGATGTAATCAAAAGCTCCATGTTTCATCGTGTCAACAGCAACTTCAATGTAATCCTGAGCCGAAAACATAATGACCGCTGTTTCAGGGTTGGTTTTCTTTATCAGCCCGAGAACCTTAATTCCATTCATCGCATTCGGATATATTGTACTTAGCATGTAATCCAATAAAATGATTCCGGGATTCTGAGAAAGACATTTAAGGCATTCTTCGCCAGTTGTGAATGTTGTAATAGTGAAGCCTTTGAAGTTCTGCTTCAGGTATAGTTCCATCGATTTAAGAAATACCTCATTGTCGTCTACGAGGAAAATCCGATTATAATTTGTTGATTTCATATGGACAGGGTTTGTTCGTTTTTCTGAAATTATACTCTTCGGTTATATGATATTGGTCATCTGACACAGCTTTTTGTTTTAAATGAGTGGCAACTGCTTACAGCATTCCAATCAACCTGAATAACAATAGTATCAGAGCCACCACCAGTATTATATATACAAGACTCCCAAGATTAAGAGCCAGAATGAAGTTTAACAGAAAAAGAATTAATAATACGACAATGATAAGCCAAAGAAGACCACCAAGAGCACTGTGGTGCTCTCCTCCGTCATATGAATGATTTAAAATAACCAATTTGCTTTCATTGGAAATTTCACTGCTTGCTTTTGTTCCTTTTACGGGTGCATTAAAGGAGCGAAGAATTGTTTCCGTTTTTCTAACCTGATTTTCTTTGTTTTCAATCCTTGCAGCAACGGCTATGTTTTTATCCATTGGCGCAACGTTCCTTAGCTCACTGGGCTTTTGTTGATTGTCTTTATCAACAGGAGCAGTTGCAATCTGTTTATTAAGTTCCGGCAGTTTTGCCGTTTCCTTTTGAACAAATTTTTTGTTCGTGCAGGTTTCAACATAATAACCGTTACGGTAATGCCTCTTTAGTACAGAAACATCTGAAAACCGACTGCAGGAGGAAAGTAAAATTCCTACCACTGCAAAAACACAAACTGATAAGGCTGATTTTTTCATTTTTCTATTTTTTTATTAAAAATTTATTAGTGCATTGATAAAGATTAATTAGGCTGGCATTATTGAATTTGCTTAATTGTTATACTCTGAGCGTTGGCATGTGTCTGTGCACCATTAGCAGGAGTTATTGTAAGTGCAGATGAATTACCGCCGGAATTAACAACAGCAAGGGTCGAATTAATTATAGTGGTTGTGATGAAACAATTACCAATAATAGGGTGTCCGCCAGCAGTCCCGTTCATATCAACAGCAACAGTATTAGCTAAATCTATACCATTCAACTCCAGTTGCAATTGACCTGCTTCAGTTGTGTGAACTCTAAAAGTGATTTCATAAGTCCCAATTGCCGGCAAATTAAAACTGGAGCCATCGACATTAAAGATGCTACCCGTGGCCGGGCCATTTTCCGGAAAAGGAACTCTGCCAGAGCCTGCCGAAGTTTTTACTGCAATGGTTGCAGGGTAATCTGTCGGCGAGGGATTCCCCGTTCCGGTAGTTAAGCCAAAAAACATGGCAAATTGGGCTATAGTTCCGGTCGGGCCTGTTGCTCCAATCGATCCGGTTGGGCCTGCTATTCCGTTTGAACCATTTGTACCATTAGTGCCATTTGTTCCAGTGGAACCTGAAGGGCCTGTTGGGCCTGTTATTCCATTTGTTCCATTTGTTCCATTTGAACCGTTTGTACCATTAGTGCCCGAAAGCCCTGTTGGACCAGTTAATCCGTTTGAACCATTTGTTCCATTGCTGCCATTTGTTCCGTTGCTGCCCGATAGTCCCGTTGGACCAGTTATTCCATTTGAACCATTTGTTCCGTTGCTGCCCGAAAGTCCTGTTGGACCAATTAATCCGTTTGAACCATTTGTTCCGTTGCTGCCATTTGTTCCGTTGCTGCCCGAAAGTCCTGTTGGACCAATTAATCCGTTTGAACCATTTGTTCCGTTGCTGCCATTTGTTCCAGTGGAACCTGAAGGGCCAGTTGGGCCTGTTATTCCATTTGAACCGTTTGTACCATTGGTGCCCGAAAGCCCTGTTGGACCAGTTAATCCGTTTGAACCATTCGTTCCATTAGTGCCCGATAGTCCCGTTGGACCAGTTATTCCATTTGAACCATTCGTTCCATTAGTGCCCGATAGTCCCGTTGGACCAGTTATTCCATTTGAACCATTTGTTCCATTGCTGCCATTTGTTCCAGTGGAACCTGAAGGGCCTGTTGGACCAGCTATTCCATTTGAACCATTTGTACCATTAGTGCCCGATAGTCCCGTTGGACCAGTTACTCCATTTGAACCATTTGTTCCGTTGCTGCCATTTGTTCCAGTGGAACCTGAAGGGCCTGTTGGACCAGCTATTCCATTTGAACCGTTTGTTCCGTTGCTGCCCGAAAGTCCTGTTGGACCAATTAATCCGTTTGAACCATTTGCTCCGTTGCTGCCATTTGTTCCAGTGGAACCTGAAGGGCCTGTTGGACCAGCTATTCCATTTGAACCATTTGAACCATTTGTACCATTAGTGCCCGATAGTCCCGTTGGACCAGTTATTCCGTTTGAACCGTTTGTTCCGTTGCTGCCATTTGTTCCAGTGGAGCCTGAAGGGCCTGTTGGACCAGCTACTCCGTTTGAACCGTTTGTTCCGTTGCTGCCCGAAAGTCCTGTTGGACCGGTTATTCCATTTGTTCCGTTTGAACCGTTTGTTCCGTTGCTGCCATTTGTTCCAGTGGAGCCTGAAGGGCCTGTTGGACCGGCTATTCCATTAGTTCCGTTTGAACCATTAGTTCCATTAGTTCCCGAAAGTCCTGTTGGGCCAGTTGCTCCGATTGAACCATTTGTTCCGTTGCTGCCATTTGTGCCATTGCTGCCTGCAAGCCCTGTCAGGCCTGTTGCTCCAATTAATCCGTTTGATCCATTTGCACCAGTGGATCCTGAAGGGCCGGTCGCACCATTAGTTCCGTTTGAGCCATTGCTGCCCGAAAGCCCAATTAAGCCTGTTGGGCCAGTTGGGCCAGCTATCCCTTTATTTCCAGAGTTTAATGCATAGAATGCATATGGAACAGCCATAAATTGCTGATTGCTTACAAGTACAAAATTTCCATTGTTATGTATATCGATTTCTACTTTTAAAAACTGATTTGCAGCTGACCATGGAATGTGGATCAGAGAATCATACTTGCCGGAAGATGAAACATTTCCATCTCCAATAATCAAGGAGAATAACCCATGTTGATCCGTGTAGGTGGTTTGGCTTTCCTGATACAATACAATTCCCGAATTGCTGCCGCTCAGAATGGTGAATCGGACTGCGATTTGATTTTGTGCTATTGGCTGTCCAGCCAAATCAAGCCCAGGAAGCTCCATTCCGGTTGGATCAATTGCTACTGCCTGAAAATTAATGCCATGCAATTGAGCATAAACAGTCTGACTTGTAAAAACGAAAAACATAATCAGGCAAACAAGGACTGCTTTCAAATATTTTAAAGTTGTATTCATTTGAGTGAGGTTTTAGTTATTGTAAGTGCAATTCCGAGGCTGACAGAGAAGCCCCGATTATATAATTGCTGGCCTGTGGTTGTTTCTATGTTCTTGATTCCATAAATCTGATTGTAAGAAGTATAAAGAGAAATTAAGTCTGACAGTCGTACATTAATGCCACCTGTCGCAATTAATCCATAATCATAATTAGCAACTGCATCGTCACTTTTAATGTTGAAAACCTGTTCATTAAAGGCCTGACTTGCCTTTAACAATGAAGAGTAATACGGGGATATCAAAACAAATGGCTTTAGCTTCCATCTATTATAGATATACCCAATCTCAAGCCTGGCTTCCGCATATTGAAAATTCCAGATTGTAGTAGTTCCATATACTTCCTTTGATGCACCGGCTTCTCTTAAGCCTATATTCAGTCCGGCCAAAAGGCCACACGGCATTGAATTTATATAGCCCAAATTGTAAGCGCTTCCTATATTGGCTGTGTAATTTCTATCAACAGCACCATCACTATTAACAAATTTAAAAGTGGAAAAAACTGTTGATCCATCAAACGTAGCTGCCGGCTGGGCATCGATTTGTCGTAAACTCAGAATCGAAATCAAAAGCATTACCAGACCAATCGATCGATAATTTTCCGTGTGCAGTTGCTTATCGTGTTTCATTTTCCTGAAATTTATCGGTTTACTATAAGTTTGGCTGAAAAAGATTTACTGTTGGGTGCTGAGATAGTTATCATGTATAAGCCATTTAAAAATTGAGCGCAGTCCACCTGATAACTTTTTAATTGTCCGATATTCCTGTTCATTACCAGCTTCCCGTTATTGTCACATATACGTATTGTAACGTTCTCAATAACTTCAGGAGTCGTCATGTTAATAAAATCAGAAGTGGGATTTGGAAACAACTTCAGCGTCAGATTCGATGCAATCAACTCTAAACTTAAGGCTGGTTGCTCAAATCCCGGACGGTAGGATAGTTCGCTATTGTTGAATGTTTGTGTACTATAGGGTTGCCCTATCGTTTCCTGAATGATCGTACCAAGCGATAAGGTATAGTCTCCTGCACTCGCAATTGTTTGCCTCTCAAGTGATTGAGCCCTTAACAAGCAATTTCCTGAAACAATTAAACTAAATACTAAAATCTGTCCTGTGTGTTTCATACTGAATTTCATTCTTAACTGCTGCAAAGTTGGCTGGACTGGCAGGGGAAAGTGTTACAAAATTTAGAAACTCTATTGCACAATTCTTAGGTACGTGAATGATGTAAACTTTCCGGCTAAATATGTAATACAGGTGAATTCTAAAAATGTCACATTCGCAGTACAACTATTTACCAAGCCCGAAGTATCGGGATTAAAGCCTAAATACAATGATTTATAACTATCACTTTCTCGGAATGGACCTGGCCTGGTGGGCTGTTTGGTTTATTATTTTAACCTTCTTCTTTGTAAATTTTGTTCCTGTATCAAAGAAAAATGCTAAAAACACTCCTCTTGATATACTACAAAGGAGATTCTCCAATGGAGAAATAAGTGTAAACGATTATGAGCAAAGAAAAAGATTTTTAGGAAAGGATCAGGATTTAAAACTAAGAATGTTTTTTCTTTCCGGCCTTTCTAAACATTAGAATACCGAATTTGTCAAACCTTGAACAGGATGATCAACTGGAGCGCAACTACTGAATTAAAAAGGAAGATAAATTTAGTTTGTGCTTCAATGGATGCAGAGCATACCGGCAGAAGGCTTTTTGCATTAGATGCGTTTCTCTGGAAAAGGGATTCTGAAGAGCAAAATGAAATAATCCAGCGTTTAGGCTGGCTGAACCTGCCAGATCGGTCTGAATTAAATGTCAACAGTGTTACTGAATTTGCGGAGCAAATCAGAGAGGAGGGTTATAAACATGTCGTTTTACTCGGTATGGGTGGAAGCAGTTTGTGCTCGGAGGTGACGCGGAAAACATTTGCGGTCGCCAAAGGTTATCTTCCCTTACTTGTACTGGATGATACGGATCCTGCTCAAATACTCGCGCTGGAAAACAAAATTGACATTGGGCGGACTCTTTTCATTGTAGCCAGCAAATCGGGCAATACAATGGAAACATTATGTTTCTTTCATTATTTCCACGATCAATTAGTAAAGAAAAACAAGAAACATCCGGGAGCTAATTTTATTGCAATTACAGACGCCGGTACACCCCTGACAAAATTAGCAGAGCACTACTGCTTTAAAAAGGTATTCATCACACCTTCCGATATTGGGGGCCGGTATTCTGTATTATCTGACTTTGGATTAGTACCCATGGCGTTGACGGGAATAGATATAAAAGCGATTTTAAAAAGTGCGGGACAAATGAAAAGTCGTTGCAAGAGCAACCCTGCAGCCAAAAATCCGGGGATTCTTTTAGGAATCATTCTTGGTGTTTGCCAACAAAATGGTCGTGATAAGGTTAGTTTCATTTTATCGTCTTCTATCAAATCTTTTGGTTATTGGGTGGAGCAATTATTGGCAGAAAGTACCGGCAAAGAAGGGCGTGGATTGGTTCCGGTAAATGGAGAACTGACTGGTACCCCGGCTGCCTATGGCAATGACAGGCTATTTATTCATATGTATCTTCCGGGAGATGATAACCAAACGGATGAGGCCAAACTCAAGGACCTTGAAAAGGCAGGGCATACAATAGTCCGGATAGAAGTAGCTGACAAAATTGCTTTAGGAGGGGAATACTATCGCTGGGAAATAGCTGTAGCTATAGCAGGTATATTAATAGGAATAAATCCATTTGACCAGCCGGATGTGGAAAAAAGCAAACTAAATACAACAAAACTACTGGAAGGCTGGATTAAAGAAGGTTCATTTAAAGATGCCGAAGACTCAATTAAAAAATCAGAAGTTCAATTTAAAAATTCGGGGACTCTGCAAAATTCAATTGCCGAACGCCTCAAAATTATTACAGGCACAGTGTTACCAAATGACTATATCGCTTTACTGCCCTATTTCCCTCTTACACCTGCCCGTGCGAAATTATTACAATTGTGGAGGCAGCAGATGAGAAATACTTTAAAAGTAGCTACGACCTTATTGAATGGTCCCAGGTATCTGCACTCTACCGGTCAATTGCACAAAGGGGGGCCCGATACCGGAATCTATCTTATACTGATAGGTAATGAGGAAGAAGATTTACCTATCCCAGGTGAAAAATTCGGGTTTTCAACTTTACATCGTGCGCAGGCGCTTGGAGATTTACGGTCGCTCAAAGACAAAGGGAGAAGAGTGTTACTTGTTTCTCTTGGGAAAAATATAGATGCAGGGCTTACCAAACTATGCAAATTGGTAAAAAAAGACAAAACCCTTCTTATTCAACAGGTGATGGTATGAAAAAAAATGTCATTACAACTCTTTTTCTGGATATTGGAGGTGTTTTACTTACGAATGGATGGGGTCCGGAGGAACGTGCTAAAGTTGTGTCACATTATAATTTAAATCCTGACGAGCTAAACGAAAGGCATCATCTTATGTTCGATACCTATGAAGAGGGGAAATTAACACTTCCTCAATACCTGAAAAAGGTTGTGTTTTATGAACCCAGAACTTTTACCGAAGAGGATTTCACAAAACGCATGTTTCAACAATCTGCTGCCTTACCCGGTGTTATCGATTTTTTTAAAGAATTCAAAAAATGTTACAACATAAAAGTAATTGCAGTCAGTAATGAGGGCAGGGAGTTGAATGCCTTCCGGACAGAAAAATTTAAATTAAAAGAGTTATTTGATGCTGTTATTTCTTCCGCCTTTGTTCATCTGCGTAAACCGGATCCTGACATTTTCCGGATGGCAATTGACATTGCCCAAGCAAAGCCGGAAAATTCTCTTTACATAGATGACAGATTAGTATTTGTTGAAGTTGCTCAAACACTTGGGATGCATGGTATTCATTACCAGAGCCTGGACAAACTGAAGGAGCAGTTAAGAAAGTATGATTTTGAGCCAATTTGCTTAGTAGTTTAAATTATTTAAGCAGTGTAAAAACCTGCATTAAAATGGCAAAGCAAAAATATGATTATGGTATGATTGGATTGGGTACAATGGGACGCAACCTTGTATTCAATATTAACAATCAGGGATTTAGTGTGGCCGGATTTGATAAGGATATGTCGCAGGTGGAGTTGCTTACAAAAGAAGCTGAATACCGAACAATATCAGCTAACCACCAGCTGAATGAATTTGTGAATAGCCTGAAACTTCCAAGAGTAATTATGCTTATGGTACCTGCGGGAGAAATCGTGGATGAAGTCATTCATGAGCTACTTCCGCTATTGGCAAAAAATGATCTGCTAATAGATTGTGGCAACTCTCACTTCACAGATACTAACGCCCGCTATGATCAGCTGGCAAAATCAGCTATTCACTTCATGGGAGTTGGGATTTCCGGCGGTGAATCGGGTGCTCGTCATGGGCCAAGTATTATGCCAGGTGGATCAAAGGGCGATTATGAACGTATAGCTCCGATGCTGAAATCCATTTCGGCTAAAGTGCAGGAAGAGCCTTGTGTGACCTGGCTTGGTCCGGGGTCTGCAGGGCACTACGTCAAAATGGTGCACAATGGAATAGAATATGGCTTGATGCAACTCATTTCTGAAGCCTATCATTTACTCAAAAAGGCCGGGGGAAAGAATAACGATGAGCTGCATGCGATTTTCTCAAAATGGAATGAGGGTATATTACAATCCTATCTGCTCGAAATTACTGCCGACATTTTTATCCAAAAGGATGAACTGACTTCCAACCGTCTCATTGATATGATCCTTGACCGGGCTCATCAGAACGGGACAGGAGGTTGGACTTCACAGGATGCCATGTGTCTTCAGGTACCTATTCCGGTGATTGATTGTGCAGTTTCTGTACGTGACTTATCCGCTAACAAAGACACCCGCAGGGCTGTTCAACAACAATTGAATGACCCCAAACTTAAAATGCATGCACCGGAATTCAAGTTGAATGCACCAGAATCTAAATTTTCCGTTAAAACAAATGAATTAACGCAACAACTTGAACAGGCGCTCTATTTTTCAATGATCATTACATATGCACAAGGAATGGCATTATTGTATGCAGCATCTAAAAATTATAAATACGATTTGAAATTGGAGCGTATTGCCGGCATCTGGAGAGGAGGCTGCATCATCCGCTCTGGTTTATTGGATGATATCCGATCTGCTTTTTCAAATCAGCAGGACATGGCAAACCTTCTGATGGACAATGAACTTTCCAAAAAATTAATCACTGCACAAAATGGAATGCGTAAGGTGATTCAATCCGGAGTCGAAGCAGGCATTCCAATCCCTGCAATGATGAATTCATTAGCCTATTTTGACAGTTATCGCTGTGGATGGTTACCCGCTAACCTGGTTCAGGCACAACGGGATTATTTTGGAGCTCATACTTACGAGCGCACCGATGAAGATGGTAAATTTCATACACATTGGAGTCAAAGAAAAACATAAAATGGGGGAACTGGCAAAGACAAATTCAACAATTCTTATTATCCTTGGAGCAAGCGGAGATTTAGCCTGGAGAAAACTGATACCCGCCATTTACAATCTCTGGCTGGATAAATGGATTCCTGAAAATTTCGCGGTTTTAGGAATAAGCAGTAAAAAAATGGCCGAAACGGCATTCAGGAAACACTTGCATGAAGGGGTGGACAAATTCTCCCGCAGCGGTAAATCAATCAAAAAGGAATGGGCCATTTTTGAAAAATGCCTTCACTACCATCCTGCTGAGTTTAACTCCTCTTCAACTTATTCTTTTATTGAAAATCAAATAAAACAAATTGAAAAAAAATGGAACGTAGTCGCCACCCGAATTTTTTATCTGGCCGTTCCGCCCAATTCATTCCGGGAAATTGCACTGAAGATTGGAACTTCGGGGCTTGCCAAAAACAAAGTCATTAGTCGTATAGTAATTGAAAAACCTTTTGGGCATGATCTGGAAAGTGCCAAAAACCTCAATGAATTACTCCATACCATTTTTGATGAATCCCAGATATACCGGATTGATCATTATCTCGGAAAGGAGACAGTGCAGAATATTCTTGCTTTTCGCTTTGCCAACGCATTATTCGAACCTATCTGGAACCGCAATTACATTGACAATGTCCAGATTACAGTTGCTGAACAACTGGGTATGGAAACCAGAGGAAATTATTATGAGACTGCAGGCGCACTTCGTGATATGATTCAGAACCACATACTGCAACTGCTCTGCCTGATTACAATGGAGCCACCCGTTTCGTTTGAAGCCAATGAAGTGCGAAACCGCAAAGTAGATGTTTTGAATGCGTTGCGGAGAATTCGCCCGGATGAGGTTTATCAATATGCTGTGCGGGGGCAATATAGCGACGGCTGGATCCAGGGAAAAGCTGTACCCGGCTACCGTCTTGAACCGGATGTAAATAAAAACTCCGTAAAAGAGACCTTTGCCGCCTTGAAATTATTTATTGATAACTGGAGGTGGCAGGACGTTCCATTTTATATGCGCACAGGTAAGCGCATGAATGAAACAAATTCAGTTATTACTATTCAATTTAAACCCGTTCCGCATCAGTCCTTTCCTTCAGAAGCAAGAGGTAACTGGCAGCCGAACAAACTGATTCTGAACATACAGCCCCGCATGGGTATCCGGATGCAATTTCAGGCGAAGCGCCCGGGACTTAAAATGTTACTTTATCCGGTTGATTTGCAATTTAATTATAACGAATCGTATACTTCCGGAACTCCTGAGGCCTACGAAACTTTGTTATTGGACATTATCGAAGGTGATACTACGCTCTTCATGCGGTCCGACCAGGTAGAAGCGGCATGGAGCGTGCTTATGCCTGTTATCAATTCCTGGGAAGAGAATCCTGCAGTTAATTTTCCAAATTACGAAGCAGGTACGCAGGGACCAGAGGATGCTGAAGCGCTGATTGCAAAAGACGGGCACAGCTGGACATTATTACCTCCCGAAAAAAAATGATCTCCTATAAAACCAATGGACTCCTTTAAACCCTGCGTGATTACAATCAATGCCGGCTCCTCCGGAATTAAATTTGCTCTTTATGAAATGGCAATAGTTCCAGTCCGGTTGTTCTATGGCGAAACGGAAAACAAGGACTCAGGTACGGAAAACAAGGACTCAGGTGTTGATCAAGGCATTCATTCAAATTATATAATTGACCAGCTTGTGAAGCAGGAAAGTTTTGGTTTTGTTAAGGCAATCGGACATAGGATCGTTCAGGGCATAAGGCATGCAGAGCCCAAACGGATTGATGCTGCTTTTCTGGAGAAGTTGAAAAGAAACAGTTCCGATGACCCGGAGCATCTGCCGGAAGCAATTAAATTCATCGAGCTTTTTATAAAACGATACCCTACCTTAATACAAATAGCTTGCTTTGATAGCTCCTTCCATACTTCTATGCCTCTTGTCGCTAAAATGTTGCCCATTCCCCGGAAGTTTTACGCTCAGGGAATTCAACGCTATGGATATCATGGGATCTCGTATTCTTATCTTATGGAAGAACTTAAACGAATGGCCGGATCCAAAACTGCGCAGGGGAAAATAATACTGGCACATCTTGGTAATGGTGCAAGTCTGGCTGCTGTAAAAGAAGGAAAAAGTGTTGATACAAGTATGGGGTTTTCTCCTTCCTCCGGACTCCTGATGGGTACCCGTTGCGGTGATCTTGATCCAGGCGCAGCCTATTATTTAACGGAGAAGGAGCATCTTAGCCCTAAACAATTTAATCGTCTCATCAATCAGCAATCGGGACTCCTTGGCCTATCAGAAACAAGTTCAGATATGCGGGAACTATTGAAACTTCAGAACACAGATTTTCGGGCTGCCGAAGCTATTGAACTCTTCTGTTATCAGATTAAGAAGTGGATAGGTTCATTTGCTGCTGTGCTTGGAGGTTTAGACACATTGGTTTTTTCAGGTGGCATTGGAGCTCATGCAGCAGAAATCCGTCAATGTATATGCCGGGACCTTCAATTCCTGGGGATCAAACTGGATGAAGAAAGAAATACAAAAAACGAAACAGTCATTTCAACAGAAAGAGGCAACGGTAATGTCTGTGTTCGTGTAATTCCAACAAATGAAGAATTAATGATAGCAAGGCTGACAGCGCAATTTTTGAATTGCTCCAATCAACTTGTATAGAATTACCCTAACACTATAATCCATATGGAAAAGCAAAATACACTCCACCCTATTTATCTTCCGGAATCGAAAAACAGCAGCCCCAAAACAAAACCATTATCTGCTGAACTACTAAAAAAAATGAACGCATACTGGCGTGCGGCTAATTATTTATCGGTCGGCCAGATTTATTTGTATGATAATCCCCTTCTTAAAAAGCCTTTGGCGCTTGAACATATAAAACCAAGGCTGCTGGGGCATTGGGGCACTACTCCAGGTCTGAATTTTATTTATGTACACCTCAACCGTATCATAAAGGAATACGACCTGAACATATTATACGTCACAGGTCCCGGGCATGGAGGCCCCGGAATAGTAGCAAACACCTACCTGGAAAGAACCTATACTGAGTTATATCCTGATATCGGTGAGGATGAAAATGGTTTGAAAAAATTATTTACGCAATTTTCATTCCCCGGAGGTATTCCCAGCCATGTGGCACCTGAAACACCTGGTTCCATAAAT
>Ga0207067_10179_pt1 | contig 20810 bp, 15 predicted proteins | sample Alteio_BWMinCont_25_FD_153484 | JGI IMG/M metagenome (GOLD analysis project Ga0207067, IMG submission 153484) | Enriched cells from forest soil in Barre Woods Harvard Forest LTER site, Petersham, Massachusetts, United States -... | ecosystem: Environmental > Terrestrial > Soil > Temperate forest >...
GATGATGGAAATGATGTTCAGGTCCTGTTTGAAGAGCATCAGTGCGAGCATCGCGCCCACGCTGGCGGACGGCAGAGTGGAGATGATCGTTAACGGATGGACGAGGCTTTCATACAGGATGCCGAGAACGATGTAGACGGCAAACAGCGCCGTCACGATCAGCCAAGGCTCGGTGCCGAGCGATTGCTGATAGGCCTCCAGCGTGCCGGCATAAAAACCTTGCAGCGTGGAAGGCGCGCCGAGGCGCTTTTGCATCTGGCTGATAGCCTGCGTCGCGTCGCTCATGGACACGTTGGGCGCGAGGTTAAAGGATACGGTGACGGAAGGAAACAGGCCGGTGTGATTGATGGAAAGCGGTGTGGTGTTCGCTCGGCCTTTCGCGACGGCGAGCAATGGAATATTGCCGCCTCTGGCGCTGTGAAGGTAGATGTCTTTCAGGTTTTCGGGGCTTTGCCAATACTGCGGGGCGACTTCCAGCACGACGTAGTACTGGTTCAGCTGTGTGTAGATGATGGAGACTTCCGATTGGCCGAACGCGCCGTACAGCGTTGCATCGAGCGATTGCACCGTGAGGCCGAGCTTGGCGGCGGTGATGCGATCGTAGTTCAGCAGTTCGTCGAGGCCGCCATTTTGCTGGTCGGAGCTGACGTCTTGAAGGCCGGGGAGTTTCTGCATCGCGGCCAAAAGAATCGGCGCCCAGTTGGAAAGCTCCTGCACGTTGTCCGATTGAATCGTGTATTGATAGAGCGCATTGCTGGAGCGGCCGCCGATGCGCAGGTCCTGCACCGCCTGCAGGAACGCGGAAGCGACGGGCAAGGCGTTTAACTTGGGGCGCAGGCGGTTAATGATGTCGGCGGCACTGACTTTGCGCTCCGCCAGCGGCTTCAGCGCGATGAAGGCGGAGCCGGTATTGGTCGCGCCACCACCGCCCGTGAACGCGATTACGTTCGCCACGGCGGGATCATTTTTGATCACGGCGCCGATTTTCTGAATGGAAGTGTTCATCGCGGCGAAGGACGCATCTTGCGGCCCTCGCACCGATCCGGAGAGCGCGCCGGTATCCTGCTGCGGGAAAAAGCCCTTGGGAATTTTGATGATCAGGACCACGTTGAGCGCGATGGTGATGAACAGCACGACGAGAGTCAGCGCCGGATTGTCCAGGACCCAAGTCAGGGTCCGGCGATACAAGGAAAGCATCCCGTCGAAGAACTTCTCGCTGGCATTGTAGATGCGGCCGTGTTTTGCATGGCGTTCGTCTCGCAGCAGGTAGGCGCACATCATCGGCGTGGTAGTGAGCGAGATGAGCATGGATACGACGATCGCCGTGGAAAGCGTGATCGCGAACTCCCGGAAAAGGCGGCCAACGATTCCGCCCATCATCAGCAGCGGAATAAAAACGGCGATGAGCGAAATGCTGATGGAGAGGACCGTAAAGCCGATTTCTTCCGCGCCTTTGAGCGCCGCGGCAAAGGGCTGCAGGCCGTTTTCCAGATGACGCGCGACGTTTTCCATCACCACGATGGCGTCATCCACGACGAATCCGGTGGAAATGGTCAGAGCCATGAGCGAAAGATTGTCAATGCTGAAGCCGAGCAGATACATCACCGCGCAGGTGCCGATGAGCGAGACCGGGACAGCCACGGCCGGAATCAATATGGCGCGGACGTTGCGCAGAAAGACGAAGACAACGAGGATCACGAGGACGATGGAAATCAGCAGGGTTCTTTCGACGTCGCCGACCGAGGCGCGAATCGTGGTGGTGCGGTCGAGAACCATGGTGATATCAATGCCCAGCGGAATGGATGCCTTGATAAAGGGAAGTTGCGTGACCACGCGGTCCACGGTAGAGATGATATTGGCGCCGGGCTGGCGAAAGATGATCACCGTGATCGCGCGCTTGCCGTTCAAATAGCCGGCCGCGCGGACGTTTTGCACCGAGTCAAGCACCTCCGCAACATCGGAAAGGCGCACGGCCGCGCCATTCTTATAACCGACGATGATCGGCTTGTAGTCTGCGGCCTTGGAGATCTGGTCGTTGGCGAGAATGTCGGCCGTCACAACGCCGTCGGAAATTTGACCTTTGGCCAGGTCGGAATTTTGCAAGCTCAGCACGGATTGCAAATTCGCGAGCGTCAGCCCGTAGCTGGCCAATTGCGTGGGATTTGCCTCGACGCGCACCGAGGGCAGCGCGCCGCCTCCCACGCTGACCTGGCCCACGCCCTGTATCTGCGAGAGCTTCTGCTCGATGACGGTCGAGGCGGTGTCGTACACACGCTCGGGACCGTACTTATCCGAGGTCAGGCCGAGGATCATGATGGGCGCGTCGGCCGGATTGACTTTGCGGTAGGTAGGATTCGACGGCAGGTTGGCGGGCAAATAAGTGCGCGCTGCATTGATGGCGGCTTCGACGTCACGCGCCGCGCCATCGATATCGCGACTGAGATCAAATTGAATGGTGATGGAGGTGCTGCCGAGCGTGCTGGTGGAGGTCATCTCCGTCACGCCGGCGATGTGGCCGAACTGGCGCTCGAGCGGGGTGGCGACCGAGGACGCCATGATCTCGGCGCTGCCTCCGGGCAATCCTCCACTGACTGAAATAGTTGGAAAATCAACTTCGGGCAGCGGCGAAACCGGGAGCACCTCGAATGCAACCGCCCCGGCAAGAGCGATCGCGAGGGTGAGTAGTGTTGTGGCGACCGGCCGGTGAATGAACGGCGCGGAGATGTTCATGCGGGGCCTGGGGCTTCTGCGTCTGGCGCGCCGGCGGCTTCCTGCTTTTGCGATTTGCTGGAGAAACGCTGCGCCAGATTGTCAAAGAAGATGTAGATGACGGGCGTGGTGTACAGCGTGAGCGCCTGGCTCAGCAACAGCCCGCCGACCATTGCGATGCCGAGCGGTCTGCGCAACTCGGAGCCGAAACCCGTTCCGAGCGCCAGGGGCAGGCCAGCGAGCAGCGCGGCCATGGTGGTCATCATAATGGGACGGAAACGCAGCAGGCAGGCTTCGTAGATCGCGTCCGTGGAGCTTTTTCCGCCCTTGCGCTCTGCTTCCAGCGCGAAATCCACCATCATGATGCCGTTTTTTTTCACGATGCCGATCAGCAGGACGATGCCGATGATCGCGACCACGCTTAAATCCTGGTGAAAGAGAATCAAGGCGAGGAAAGCGCCGACACCGGCAGAAGGCAGCGTGGACAAAATCGTGATGGGATGCACGAAACTTTCGTACAGAACGCCGAGCACGATGTACACCGTAACGAGCGCGGCGAGAATCAGCAGCGGTTCATTGGCCAGCGAATTCGTGAAGGACGCCGCAGTGCCTTGAAAGCCCGCTTGCAGGCTGGGGGGCATGTGCATGTCTTTTTGTGCTTTGTTGATTGCGGTAATGGCGTTGCCCAGCGCGGCATTCGGCGCGAGATTGAAAGACGCAGTGATGGCCGGGAACTGGCCCTGATGCGTAATCACCAGCGGCTCCATGGTGTTCTCAAAATGGGAGAAGGCGCTGAGCGGTACTGCGTTGCTCATGGCCGAACTGGTGGCGCCTGCGGAGTTTGCGCCGTTGCTCGACGAAGAAGAGGAAGTGGGAGAGAGCGCGTTTGCAGGAGGAGTAAGCGTGTTCGCCGCGGGAGTGTAAAGCGCAGAACCGGTTAGCGCGTTGGAACCTGCGGAGGACGAACCCGATGACGCAAACGAAGTAGAAGCTCCGGCGCCGCTGGCGCCATTCGACGCGCTGGACTGGATGTAAATATGGTTCAGCTTGTTGGGATCCGTCTGAAATTGCGGCTGGCTTTCCAGAACCACGTGGTATTGATTCACTTGCGTGTACATCGTGCTGATCTGCCGCTGGCCGAACGCGTCGTACAAAGTGTTGTCAATGGTTGCAGGCGCGATGCCCAATCGCCCGGCGGTGATGCGGTCAATGACCAGGGTCACGGCTAGACCTCCCGGTTGCTGATCGGTCGCGAGGTCCTCTAGTTCAGGCAGCTGTTTCAGCTGGTCCATGAAGCGGTTGGTCCAGAGGTTCAGTTCGTTCGCGTCGGAATCTTCCAGCGTGTACTGGTATTGCGTGCGGCTCACGCGGTCATCAACGGTAATGTTCTGCACCGGCTCCATGAACAGCTCGATTCCCTGCACTTTGTCCAGGCGCGTCTTCAGCCTGCGGATCAGGTTCGACGCGCTGATCTTGCGCTGCTCCAGCGGTTTCAGATTGATGGACATACGGCCGCTGTTGGTGGTGACGTTCGTGCCGTCCGCGCCGATGAATGAAGAAATGCTTTCCACTGCCGGGTCTTCCATCACGACCTTGGCGAGTTCCTGCTGCTTTTCGGCCATGGCTTGCGAGCTGATGGAGGCGGGCGCCTGCGAGATGCCCTGGATTACGCCGGTGTCCTGCACCGGGAAAAATCCTTTCGGGATGATGATGTAAAGAAAGATCGTGAGCAGGAGCGTACCGACCGCGACGAGCAGCGTAATCGTCTGATAGCGCAGAACAAATTTCAGAGTGCGCCCGTAAAACGCGATCATGTTCTCGAAAACACGTTCCGAAGCTTTGTAGAAGCGCCCTTGCTGGTCTTCTGGCGTGTGCCGCAGGATTCGCGCGCTCATCATCGGTGTGAGCGTGAGGGAAACCACGGCCGAAAGCACGATGGTGACAGCCAGCGTCACCGCAAATTCGCGGAACAGGCGGCCAACGACGTCGCCCATGAATAACAGCGGAATCAGCACGGCGATCAGAGAGACGGTGAGCGAGAGAATGGTGAATCCAATTTGTTCGGCGCCTTTGAGCGCCGCTTCCATCGGCGCATCGCCCGCTTCGATGTAGCGCGAGATGTTTTCGATCATCACGATCGCGTCGTCCACGACGAAACCGGTAGAAATCGTAAGCGCCATCAGCGACAAGTTATCCAGGCTGTAACCCAGCAGGTACATCACCGCCAAGGTACCGACAAGTGAGAGCGGCACGGCCACCGCGGGAATAATGGTGGCGTAGAGACTGCGCAAGAAAAGGAAGATGACCAGCACCACCAGGCCGATGGTCAAAAGCAATTCGAACTCTACGTCGGAGACAGACGCTTCGATCGCGGTTGTAAGGTCGGTGAGCGTCGTCACCTGAATGCCCGTGGGCAGATTGGCTTCGAGCTGCGGAATCAGTGCCTTGATGCTTTTCACGACGCTGATCGTGTTCGCGCCGGGTTGGCGTTGCACATTCAGAATCACCGCGGGCGTCTGATTCATCCACGCGGCCTGAGAATTGTTCTCGACGCCATTCACGATGCCGGCAACGTCGGTGAGCATCACCGGGGCGCCGTTGCGGTAAGCAACGACGACATTTTTGTAATCGGTGTTGGTGACCAACTGATCGTTGGCGTCAATCTGGTAGTCCTGCCTGGGACCGTCGAAGTTTCCTTTCGCGGCATTTACGCTGGCGGACGTCAGCGCGGTACGCAGGTCTTCCAGGTTGATGCCGTAGGACGAAAGCGCCGTGGGGTTCGCTTGAATGCGCACTGCGGGCTTTTGTCCGCCGCTGATGGTTACCAGGCCGACGCCATTGAGCTGCGAAATTTTCGGCGCCAGGCGCGTGTCCACCAGGTCTTCCACTTGCGGCAACGGCATCGAGCTCGAGGTGATCGCGAGCGTCAGCACCGGGGCGTCGGCTGGATTCGTCTTACTGTAGGTCGGTGGCGCGGGCAGGATGGACGGCAGCAGGCTTTGCGCCGCGTTGATCGCCGATTGCACTTCCTCTTCGGCGATATCAATGCTCAACGTGAGATTGAATTGCAGGACGATGACTGAAGTGCCGCCGGAGCTGGAGGAAGTCATCTGGCTCAAGCCTTGCAGCTCGCCGAATTGACGCTCGAGCGGCGCGGTTACTGTGGTTGCGACCACCGTCGGGCTTGCTCCGGGATAAAACGTGAGGATCTGAATGGTGGGATAGTCCACTTGCGGCAACGCGGAGATGGGGAGTTGCGTATAGCCGACGATGCCGACCAGCAGGATTGCGGCCATCAACAAAGACGTGGCCACCGGCCGCAAAATAAACGGACGAGAGGGATTCACGGAGCGCTGCTCCCGCTGGCGCCGTTCGTGCTGGCGGGGGGCGGCGGATTCGAAACCACCACCGCAATTTTGTCCTGCAACTTATCGAAGCTGCTGTTCGCTAACACATCTCCGGGGCTGATGCCGTCAACTTGCGTTTGGCCGCCGTTCGTCACTCCCACCTTCACGCTGCGCATCTGCGCGACATTGTTTTGAATCAGGTACACGAACGATGCCTGGCCGTTCTGTTGAATCGCGGACGACGGAACCAGCGTGACGCCCTGCAACGTATTCACGAGCAGGCGCGTGTTCACAAACTGGTTGGGGAAGAGCGCATCGTTCGTGTTGGCGAACACGGCGCGCCCTTTCACCGTGCCGGTGGTGGTGTCAATCTGGTTGTCGAGCGTCAGCAGTTGGCCGCTCGCAATTTTCGTTTGGGCTGTGCGATCGAAGGCGTCCACGCTGAGTTTGGCCTTCGCGCGCAGGCGATCTTGCACGGGGCCCAGACTGTCTTCCGGTATCGTGAAAATTACGGTGATGGGCTCGAGCTGCGTGATGACCGCGAGCGTGGTCGTGCCGGCGGTTTGCACCACGTTGCCGGGATCCACCAGCCGCAGACCTACGCGGCCGGCGATGGGCGCGGTGATGTGGCAGTAATCCACCTGCACCTGATCGAAATCAACCGTTCCTTGGTCGTTCTTTACCGTGCCTTCGTTCTGGCGCACCAGTTTTTCCTGGTCGTCGAGAATTTGTTTGGCGATGGCGTTGCGCGCCCATGCTTCCTGGTAGCGCTGCAGATCCATCTGGGCCTGGGCGAGAAGATTTTCGTCCCGCTCGAGCGCGCCTTGCGCTTGCATGAGCATGGCGCGGTAGGTGCGCGAGTCTATGTCAATCAACGGGTCGCCCGTCGCGACGCGTTGGCCTTCGGTAAAGTGCACGCCGAGGATTATTCCCGTGACCTGCGCGGTGATCGAAGCCGTGTACACCGGAGTGACTGTGCCGATCGCGTCCAGATAAACGCCGATATCGCCTTTTTGCGCCGTGGTGGTGGTGATGGAGATGCCGGCGGGGCGAACCTTCGCGGCCGCGGCTTTTTTGGCGTCTTCGTGGTGGCGATAGATCAGGAAGAGCGCAATCCCTAGTACCAGCAGTGCCAGGATCCACCAAACGAACCGCGGGCCTTTGTGCCGGGAAGCTGGCGGAGCGGATGCAGGAGCGGCCGGAACGGGAGGAGTTTGATATTCAGGGATGGATGAGGGGGTGTTTTTTATCTCGGCAATAAAGAGCTCCTGTCTGCTGTTGGGACGGCCTCCATGGTACTGCCGCGGGGCGCGTCTCCAAATACAATAAATCTTGTAGCGGTGAGGCTAAGTAGATTTACCGCCGTGGATCACTAGAGCATTTTCACGGCCACACGGTGAGATTTTGGCGCGCGATAGGCGAGGTCGAAATCAGACGCGTTGGCGGCTCTAATCTACTCTGTTGCTTGCCTGCCGACCGGGACGCGCAACTTGTCGCTCGCGAAGGCTACCGGCCCTGCATAGGACGCGCGAATCGATTTACGCACGGCATCGTCCCGGCTTAACACGTCGGGCGCGAGATGGCTGAGCAGCAAACTCTTTACTCCGCTATCGCGCGCGGCTTCGCCGATTTTTTTTGGCGGTGTATGCAGATCATAGAGCTGCGAAGGAGACGCCGGTGGGTCCAGCACGGCGCAATTGAAAATCAGCAGGTCCGCGGACTTCGCTAATTGCGCCAGATTCGGCAGGGCGGACGCATCCATATCTCCGGAGAAAACCACGACGGCGTTTTTGTACGAAATACGGTAGGCCACAGACGGGCAATCGCCGTGATGCGTCGCAATTTCTTCCACCACTAAGCCCTTTTCATCCACAATTTTGCTGCGCGGGGAATCGAGCGCGATTGGCAGGTCGCGCACCGTGAACGATTCGTCCGCGCCGAACGTCTTCTGATACTCAAAGGCGCCGCCTTGACCGACCAGCAAATCCACAAAACGCGAAGTCTTGGGAAATTGTCCGGCCCCGTCCGGGCCAAAGATGCGATAGACGATTGGTCCGTCGGCGCTGAGTGCGCGCGCGTTGAAGAAAGCGGCCAGATCCCCGCTGTGATCAATGTGCAGATGCGTCAGCAAGATCGTATCGACGTTGTCCAGGTCCAGGCCCAATTCTCCAATCCGCAGAAAAGCTCCCGGCCCTGCATCCACCAGGATCCGCGGCGTGCCATCGAGCAACACGATAAAGCTGGACCCTCCCCTGCCGAACGGCCGTGGCCCGCCCGAGCCGAGCACCACGACTTCCAATGCAGGATGTGCCGCAGCGCACCGCGCGCAAGTGGGGAATAAAGCTGAAACGAACAGAGTGATTCCCAGCAGCAGCGTCTTCATCGCTTTTTATTTTCTCCTGGCGAGCCGTCCACGCCGCGTCTCGCTGGCGTCAGGGTAACAGCCGCTGAAGCTTGATACCTCAACGATTTTGTGCGCTGCTCTGGGCGATGTCTGAATCGCTGCGTCCGTGCTAATTTGGATCGCGAGTAAAAAGCTTCGCGCCCTGCGGCGCGTCGCTAATGAAATCGAAGATGCCACGTCACGGGCACGTCCAGGAGGCAGCATCCTTTTGTGGACTTGACTGACTAAATTCCGCAGTGTGTAATGTGCCTCCGGGCTCCCAAGACCACGAAGGGTCACAATGCCATCGAAGGGGAGCGCACAATGACAGCCTATAACCGAGTGGTTTCCTTTTGTGCAGCACTCCTGCTTCTCATTGAGTGTGGCGCCACAACATCCGCCGCTCCAAAGGCGAGCGCAGCTCCCGGCAAAGCGCAGCTCACCGTTCTCTATGATGCATTCGGTAAAACATCCACGATGGCGAAAGACTGGGGCTACGCTGCGTTTGTCGAATACGACGGGAAACGGATTCTGTTCGACACCGGCAACAACCCTGAGATTCTTGCGCAGAATGCGAAAGCGAAGGGCGTCGACTTCGCGAAGCTCGACTTCGTGGTGATGTCGCACCGACACGGCGATCACATGGGAGGACTGACCTATCTATTGAAGGTGAACCCCACCGTGAAGATCTACGCACCTAAGGAGGGATTCGGGGTTTACGGTTCCGACCTACCGAGCAATTTTTATCGCAAGGACGAATCGCTCCCTCCGGAACAGCGCTACTACGACGGCGCGCCGCCAGAAGTCATGCGATTTGGATCGGCGTGGCCCGGAGCCAACTTTCAACTTGTCGACAAGAACACCGAGATTACACCCGATATCCATCTGATCGCGCTGGTGTCCGATAAGCCGGGAACGCTGGAATTGCGCGAGCTGTCGCTCGCCATCAATACGCCCGACGGCATGGTTATCGTGGTTGGCTGCTCGCATCCCGGCATTGACAAGATTGTCGAAGCGGCCGGCACAATCAACCCACGAATCCACTTGATCGTCGGCGGCTTTCACTTGGTGGTGTCGAGCGACGCGGACATCCAGAAGATTGTTACGGCCCTGCACGACAGATTCAACGTAGAGTACGTCGCGCCCGGCCATTGCACCGGCGAGCCTGCCTTTACGGCGCTGAAGAAGACGTTCGGTGATCAGTATCTTTATGCTGGACTCGGTACAACATTGGCGCTGACTGCTTCTCAGAAGTAGAGGTTGATTCCCGTCATGCCGGCATAGTTCGCAAGTGTTCGGCAAACCGGAACGAATCGCCTAAGTCTTGATAAACGCTTGCCGGACATGTGGAGTAACACCTTATTTCTCCTGTTATTCGTTCGAAACGAGCTAAGCGTATCGGTGGAAGTGATTGCAGGCAAACGAGCGAGGAAATGGGGCGCCCGGAGACCCGCCGCGGCGGGGAACTCCCGACCCTCTGGTTCGAAGGAGTCGGGGGAAATTCTAAGTCGTGCCTGTGTCGTCGCGTCTGGGCCGCCGCTTTGCTTCATGCGTTCCAACTCTGTTCCAAAAAATCGAAGGAATTCTTAGTCTTCCGCAGCGGCCAAATTCAACCGCCTGCTGCCACAGCCCTATCCGTCTAGTCCGAGGGCTGCGAGAGCCTTTGTGACCACTGCTACCTGCCAGCTAGCGAGCGGACCGAGGTATCTATTGGGCTCGAATCAGCGAAGTTGTGGCCTCGATTTCCAGATTCAAGGATTCTCGGTTCGCAAGCGATACATGGCGTCTGGAATTGAATCATTGGGAGTTGCAAGGCGTAGGTCGCCCGGATTGTTCATCGTGTCTACAATCTGAGCACTACCGTCCGGACGCGTTCGCTCGTACCACCACACCTCAATCGATTGAAGTTTTTCCGGATGCACTCGAACAACCATACCCACGGTCGTGGCGGTTGGTCTATTCAGAAGGACGAAATCCCCACGGCGAACTGTGCTCATGTCTTCTTAGTCTACAAGAAATGAACCAACCCTCGTCTGCTCGGTACCTTGTGACGCTCCATCCGCGGCTATTTCATCGCATCCAGGATGCTCCTCACCACGCGGTCAAGCCCCTTGTCTGTAGTAACTGCCAAACGGTCTGCCAAAGTGGGCGAAAACTCGCGCACTTCGTCGAAGCCAACATTGTGCCAGACCGGGAGTATCACTTTGTTTCCTCCGACTTCGCGCGTCGCCAAGCCGTTTAGTTCCTGTCGCGGCCAATGTTTCTCAAAGAAGTGCGGACTTAGAATTACGACCCCGTATCTCGAACTCGCCAAACCACGGTCAATTGATTCGCGAAGGCTGTCACCCAGTGTTAACGAGAACTCGTCGTACCAAATAGTCAGTCCCTTATCCGTGAGCGCGTCCGCCAATGGTCGAGCAATGGCTTCTTTGTCCTCGCTGGCGTGGGAAATGAAGATATCCCACTCAGTCGGCCTTCCCTCCCGGACTTTGTTTCGCTTTCTGGTTTTCGAAGAGGAAGAAGCTGCAAGTGAATGGGCTGGAGGCGCTGCATCAGACCGCTCGTCCTCCCGAATGGGGATTCCCAACGAATCGAGAGCCTGAGCGTGCGCTGCGGCCTGCTGTTTCCTCTGAGAGACCATGGTCTGAGCGAGTTGCTGTACTTCGGATTGCAGTTGCGCGGCTGGTGGGCGCAGCCAGTCCAAATGTTTCTTCACCTGTACAATTGTTCGTTCATATTCCGTGGTGAGATTGATAGGAGCCTCTACAAATTTGTACATGAAGCACAGTTCGTTGCCAATCACTTCGCCACGAGGCGGGTTCATGTCAAAGGAAGAGGGCCGAACATCGAAGACTCCGGGGTCCCCGGTAAAAGGAACGAAAATGCTTAACTCGGTTCCGGGCATCAAGAAGGGTCTGGAGCGGTTACTAATATACCGCGTAGGGTCACGGCTCACATCTACCTGCGTCTCCTTCGTCTTTGCGTATTTTCGCCCCTCGTCAAGGACCGGGACATCCATGCCATATTCAGCGGCTAGGCGCAGGGGCAGTTCCGCGTCATCGAGACGAGAGAGCGGGAGGCGCTGCAGTTCGTCTCGCACTCGTCGTTTCTGGTGTTCCATGACATCGAAGACAGACGTCTTGCTGAATAGAAGATGCTGGCTCACGCGGGGAATTATACGCCGTCAGCACTCCTCGCGTTCCGGGGCTGACGAAAAACGGCAGCCGATAATGACCATTGTTGATTTGCAGTTTTGAGAACAACGGTCGGGGACTACACGACCACCGTCCTGCGCTTCTTATATTCTGAATACATACCATCCCGCCATTGCCTTCAAATGGGGTCAAATGGAGTTAAAATTGGTCAGTCGAAGAGTTTAGGCACGCTGAAAATGGCGAGCCGGTGGCTGCCGATGTTAAAGGTTCTCAATAACGTTCCGGAGAACTCCCGCTCACGTCCTTTCTTCGGCCGAAGTATCCACTTACCTGTCCTAGTCATTTTCTTGCCGCGTCTTGTTTTTGCCATGCCGATATCCTCCTTTAAAAAGAGTCTGGCCCTGGTAATACAAGGATGGTCCCTATCAATCCGCGTTGGACTTGGCTTTTCTCAGTGAAGGCGCATTATCGTGCGGCGAATTCTATCGACACCAAAACGAAAAGCAAAGGCCTAGTCCTGCCCTTCCGGTTGTGCGCCCGGCGTTTCCGTGCCCGGATATCCCGAATGCGGTTTGACTCGCACCCATCCCGCCCAATTGAACGCATCAACCGCCCCTGTTAAACGGTCCAAACGAATCATTATGTAGGGACCTTTGATGGGCTGGCCGCCAATCATGTCCATGAACTGGTAGCGTTCGAGCAATATGAGCTTCACGAACCAGACGACGAGCCCCCAGAACGCGGCTACCGAAGCTACGATGATGCTGGCTGCCATGATTTCCGCCCGGTGTTCATCAGAAAACGAAGGGTCACCCATCCCTGCGCAAAGACACAGGCTTCTGGCGGCCATTTCGGGCATGTCTCAATCGCTGACTAGTCCCTAGTCTTTCCCGAACCGTTCGCCCCACATATCGCGGTATAGGAGTTTGTGAACGCTAGGTCAATTTCTTGGAGTGTTCGGTAGTTCCTTATGACCCGCGATTTGATTTTCACCGCGCCTCCCGGAAGGTTTATGTATCAGCCGATTTCTTGAACATCCTGGTCGCAGAGTGCGCAGTGCCGTCATCATGGCAGCGGGCGACGGAACGCATTCTATCATGCTAAATTAATCGGGAAGCACTTGATGGTCTAGTTACGGGCAATTCTGATAGAGTGAGTAATTGTGGGAAGGCCCGGCGAGTTAAAGGAAAAGCGTGGAACAACCAGCTAGCTTTCGCTTGCCAGTAGTACAGCCGCAGAATTTTCGAGGTCGAAAAGTCTCACTGGACGGCGTGCGATTTGAAAACTGTACCTTTAAGGACTGCGACATTTCGTATTCGGGCGGCCCCGCTGAGAAGATTTAGCCTCCGAAGTAGGATGTTTGAAAGATGCCGGAATTCAAAGACAAGATAGGGGCTGCCGCTGGCACGGTCGAGTTTCTATACGACCCGGCTACTAGGGGGATTGCCAATAAGATTTCTGGCAGTAGTCCGGGAATTTTTGCCATGTACATGGTGGCCGTCAGCTTGGATGGGCGGCTTTTGCTAAGTGAGATTCCCGCGACTGGCTACGGCGTGACACCGGTTTACCCCCAGCCATCGGTTGTTACATACATCCAATCGGACGAGCAAGGCATGTGGGGTCGTAACTGCCCCGCCTGCCAAAAGTATTTCCGCACCAACTACGTACTGGGAATCACTTGCTGCCCATACTGCGCAATTTCGGAATCAGGTCTTGCGTTTATATCGAAGGAACAACGCACTTACATAACGTCGTGCTATGACGCGTTCGCGCGGGCCTACAGGGAAAAGAGGAGTACGTCGGTGGAAATCGCGGACATCACCGACCAAACACCAGCTTGGCATTACTCGGAAGTGAAACAGCAATTCCATTTCAAGTGCGACACAAAAGGTTGCGGTGCCGAAACTGACATTCTTGGCGAGTACGGATATTGCCCCGGATGCAACAATACAAACGCCCGCAAGCTGTTCGGCGAAAAAATAGCCAGGATGCTGGGCCGTGTGGATGATACGAAGAAGCGGTTTCCTGAGAATACACCTTCAGACCGAAAATCTAGAGGTGAGGTCTGGGAAGAGCTGACAAAAGGAAGCCTTTCGGAATTTGAGGCATTGGGTAAACACCTTCGCACCAAACTTCTGCTCCTGCCGATGACTTCGAGACGTCGCAACCGCCTTAAAGAATTGAATTTTCAAACCCCCGTGCCAACAAATGAAGCTCTGGTGGAGTGGTTTGATATCGGTATATTTGAGCGGGTCGGAAATCCCACGACGCCCCAGAGAAGTGTGCCGGAATCTGACTTACCTTTTATTAAGAAGATGATTCAGAAGCGGCACATCTTAATCCACAATGGCGGTCTGGTGGACCAAGCCTATCTCGACTACAGCGGAGACGCTCAAGTTGTGTTGGGCGAGCGCATAAGTGTGAGCAGCAAGGAAGCCAAACGGTTTATTGAATGTGTGCGTGCGATGGGGACAATCTTTATGGACAATGTTGAATTTGGATTCGCGGAGGACTGAGCCAATGATTAGCGAGGACGCACTTTGGTATAAGCGTGGCGACCTAGTCGAGTTTAAACTGAACTTAGCAGGAGGTCATAAGACGTGCCGTGGGGTCGTAGTTAACACCGCGGTCCTGTTTGGCCGGGGAGCCCGGCAAATCTGGATTCTTGATATGGATGGGGGCACACCTGAGCAGCAAACACATTGGGTCAATAAGAAGCATATTGTACATGAAGAGGATATTATTTCGAGAATACCGTCTGTCGTCATCGGGGCCGATACCATCTTGCGAGATAATCCAATCAGCTATCCCGTGAACGATGGTAAGGAGGGGCTGCGGGAAATCCCAGCCGTCACCGTGACGATTTCAATGCCGGTGCCGGTTCGCGGTACAGAAAACGTCCGTGACAGCGAAGAAAGTGCGTCAACAAAGTGACTGGCGCGGGCGCGAAGTAGAATAGGATTCGCCTAGATGGAAAACGGGCGTAATATCCCCGACATGACAGCGCAGCGGGGTCGTTTCCACAACCTTTCAAGTAGCATCGTGAGTGCGGCGGAGCTTCTTAGCCGTTGGTTCGCTTTGGCAGTGGTTGGGGCGCTCGTAATGAGAATGCTGTGGTTAATTTTTCTCAGCCAGCGCGACAGGTCCGATATATTGGAGCAGTGCGGCGAACTCATCCTACCAATTCTTTTTACTTCATTTCTGGCGCACCACATGAGAATAGTTCACAAGCAGGGTGCCGAAGTTCCAGAAGCATTGGAAAAGTTCGAACGGAATCTGACCGCCGCGCAAAATGCGGAACTCGACGCCTTGCACGTGGATGGGGGGACCGAGCCGGAAGGAGCACGACGATGACGCTATTGACCGACGAAGCCGCGCTACGCCGTTTGTGCAGGATTTTCCACGCGTAACCGCACAGCAAAGGAGCACAGGCGTCGAACGCGGAATATTGGTATGGGCGTGAGGGCGGAGATTTAATCGTCCCACAGTAGAAGAATGGCAGGCGCTGGTTCAGGGCCCTTCCTGCTGGTGACGGAGAATAAGTGCCCGTCTTGGACTGAATCACAATGGCATTTCTGGCTCGAAGAATCGCTTGGCTAAACTACACGAGGTTAACGTGCCGTCTGAATGCCAGAAAATCTGCGTGGACAATGATTTCCACGATGCCTCTACCGTCTGAATAAATGAAGCAATCTCGTCGCGGAGCAATGCCGGCCACTTCTCTTAAACGCTCTCTTGCGTCTTCAAGGTCTTGAGCCGATTCTATCCAGACTGGTTGGGCACCCGGAGAGTCGGTAAAAATATCGAAGGGCGGTCGCATCTTGCCTCCGTTGAACGCCAGTCTTTCGTGGTAGCCCGAAATCACAATTTCCAGCCGCAACCTTCACACTTAAATTGCTGCTCGGGCTTCGGCTTCGTTGCTGTGCTTCCGCAGTGCGGGCACTTCATCGTGCAAATGCGAGTCATGACGCCCCTCCAAAATTTCTCATTAGGACGGTTTGTTACTCGTACAGCGTTACTGATTTAGGCGGAAACCCGAGAATGCCGTCAAATGATGTCGGCCCATTCTCGGGATTGCCTTGCCACGACGCCCTTTTCCTCCGAGTAAATGAAATATTCTCCCGGAGAAGTTAGGGCCAAGCGAGCCATCCATACCTTAGCTTCCCTCAAACCTACGACTGTCGTTATCATCAGCAGAGCGCCCCCTGGGCGTACTTTGAAGATATCGAACGTGGAGTCCATCGTGGTTTCCTCCCAAACCGACATCTCGATGTGACGGCGCTATTGAGCTGGATATGCATTTGCGGTTCCACCGACTCGATGGAGAAGTTAGCCCAGCACAATCAGGCGGTTGAGTTCCGGACCGCTGCATCAAAAATCATAGCGGGCACCGGGAAATGAAGTAATTTTTTCCAGCGAGATTGCGATTTGTCATACACGGGATACTCGTTCCGGATACAGCAAACACCGTATGCTGCGCTCCTATTGGTATCCACAAATCAGAACACCAAATTCGGTCCGCTGAAGATTGGTTCACGTACCCGATAAGGTTTTCCGTTTACAAGGGTGCTCTCGCAGGCGCGGCAATCAGCGGTGACTTCCACGCGCAGCATGTCTACTGCAAGGGTTACCACGACGGAGCGGAATCTGGCAGGTTCCACGGTCATCTGGATGGAGTGCAAGAAGCCTTGAGCATCGAGCAACACACCTGCGAATTAGAAGAACAACTTCGCGACGCGAATCATCAGGCATTGGTTGAGCCGTTCAACGGAAACGCAGGTCGCAAGAAATAAACGGGTGAAGACTTCGACGCAATCGTCGTGCTAGCGTAAGTGCGTGCTGCCGCCAAGCCTTTCGACCAATGCTTAGAGCCTACTTCGACGAGGGAAACGACGCCAAGGTTTTCTTGATGGGCGGATGGCTCTCAGACGTTGCGGAATGGGAACAATTCTCTGAAGAATGGGCGACCGAATTGAAGGCTGCACCAAGCATCGAGTATTTCAAAAATAACGAAGCGATGGGGCTCAAAGGCCAGTTCGCAGAGTGGACAGAGGAATGCCGATACCAAAAGTTGCTCGCCTTTGCGCGAATAATAGCCAAGCATGAACTCGTTGGCTTTGTCGGCGGGGTAGGGCTCGCCAAATTCACAACTCTCTTCGGCGGCAGCATTCTTCCAAAGAAGACGCTCCGAAGCATTCTTAGGTACACGGAGCCGTACCACTTCGCCTGTCAGTGCGTGATTTCCATGACGCTTGGATACCAAGTCCTAGAGGCCAAGAATCTGAGCGAGCGAGTAGATTTTATTTTCGATGAAGGCGTCAGGTTCCTTGATGATTGTGCCGCGAACTATCCAAAACTGAAAAGCGTATTTCCCCCTGAGGCAGCGGCTATAGCGGGGACTGTTGGTTCTGAAAATGACAGATGCACTCCTGCGCTTCAAGCCGCCGATTTGCTGGTCGGCCAAGCGTTGTTGAATTTGAGAAGCGAAAGGGATAACAGTTGCATTGAGATTCTGACGGCTAGGAAAATAAATCAGTTCGACTGCCTAAAGCCCAATCTGGCAAGCATCCCGAAAGCCGTTCACCGAGTGAATGTGGCTTGGGATGCGAAACGGCGACGGGGGTAGCAGCATCCATGTGCGGAGTCTATTTCACCCCGAAGGGCAACGCACGTAAGGAACGTTGGTCAACTAGGCTGTCTCGTAATGCTTCTGCAATTTCAAACGTGCTAGAATCGCGACGCGTTTGGGGAGAACTCAAAATGTACAAGCGCACGGTACTCGCATTGCTTGTGATTTCCGTCACGTTGTCTCTGTCCGCCGACCAAACACCCGCATTTTACTTCGGCGGAAAACGTCTGTTTGTAGGCATGACAAAAGCAGAAGCGGTAGCGGTACTTTCGGCGTGCTGCCAACTTTCCCCGCCTGCCGACTCTGAAAACGCGAAACTGACCCCCGACGCAGGAAAAATGCTCGGCCATTTTATTGTCTCGAAGGATGATACGCCGCGTTTCTTCGGGTCTATCTTTTTTGCTGATGGAAAGGTTGCGCGTATCACTCGCCCGCTCGATGCTGACAAGTTCGACCCGTTGAGCGATGACGTTGTGGCGTTCGCACGAACACTTGACCGAAGTCTCGCGACTGAAACTACCGACTCACACGCCGTTTTCATCTCTACGCGCCACGAACGTTTAAGCAATGGAGAGGGGGAAGTCCTGACTTTCTCGTTCCCGAATGGCCGAGCGGTCGAACTACAAATCAGTACTCTCGATAGTCCATCAAAGGAAACTGGTAAGCGAGATGCAGTAGGTCTGGACGAAATTCTGCAATCGCCACGGTAGTAGAGTCCTGCTTAGGTGTTGACCCTCTGCCGCGGCCGAAACTAGCCCTGATTCCTAACGCCTCAGTCGGCGGGTCCACAACCTGTAGTCTGCGGACCCCCTGAACGCATGGGTTCCGACCTCATAAGATTCAATGACTTGCGAAGACCTGGAAGAGACCCCTTTCGAACCACCCGGTAACGCAGACCGGGCTTATCGGGAGCTAGCTCGCCGCTGCCATGCCCGATGGATTTCTGGTAGCCTCTTTGCCTAAAGGATTGGTAACGCCATCCGTGTCTTCCCAAGAAACCTCGATGAGCACCATCTCAAGAACCACGTTTGGGCTGATGTTCGTTGTGTATCAGGTCATTGCCTCATGGGCGGTGATTGCATCAGTTCCCACCCTGACCGCGTCGGCTTTCAATGTGCTTCGGTTATTTGGATGGCGAAACTATCGGAGCGCCTATACCTGGCTTATAAGTGGAAACCCTTACTTTCCGATTCACATCGTATTGGGGTTGCTGCTCGGATGGCTGCTTGCTCGTAGCCTTCGCGACCGGTCAATGCTGTGGGTCTGGTTGCTCCCATCAATACTACTGGGCTACGCTTTCGTCGCAATCCCTACCCTGAACCCAAGCCATATCCCCTTCGAGTTGCAGGCAGGCAATGGTCAATCGCGGCTGTATCACTATTTCGGATGGGGCTGCCAGTTCGTCAATGGTTGCGTAGACCAGTCCGCGTTTACACGCCCGTTCTACGCGAGTGTCGCCTATTCCATTGGTGCGTGGTTGGCACTAAAGACCTCGATGCACTTTCGTCGCAGTAGAGTTCAATTCTGGATGCTCTTGGGAACCGGAATCGTCTTCCTTGTCGCCACTATATACGATTCTGCGAACTGGCTCAAAAACGGCTGGAACTGGATGGTTTTTGTACATGAGGCAACACCGGGGAGCATGGGACTATTCCTTATGCTACTTGCCCTCAGCGCTCGCCTGAGTATCGGAACGGACGATGTTTTCGGTGCAAGTTTGTCAGCGCCGACGTCCCATCGAAGTGGCAACAATTGCCACTTGGACGCATAACGCATCTACCGGGCGAAGTGGGCCCTAGTGTCCAAGTTCCGGTAACGCGACAAGCCAGGAGTTGGGTTCAGAAAGTGTTTCACAAGTCACACCGCCAGCTTGTTCCTACGGAGTTTTCAGCAGAGAATCAAGACATGAAATTAGGCTGCCTATTGGCTTTTTTGCTGGCTCTGAACGTCTTGGGTTCTGTATCCACGCAAGCGTCCGACGCCGAGAATACGGCGTGGAAGAGCTACCGTAATGCTCATTACAATTTCTCTGTGAGGTATCCGGACGGGTGGTCGAAAGACGAGGGATTCGATAAAAACGGCGTGAGGCTGGCTCCTAACGCCGAGAGCCGATTTCATCTTCCGCCAGAACTCAGCGCAGGAGGTGCCGTCGGACAACCGAGCGAAGTTGACGAGACGCGGAGTCGAAACATTGAGGAAGATTTTCAGTCTGGCCTGAACGCTTTGAAGGACTCTGCTCACGTACTCAATTTGGTCGTGTTGAGCAAGAAAGCCACAAGCATTCAGGGACTACGAGCAATTGTGAGCACGACCCGCTACGAGGATTCGTCAAGTGGCCACGTTTGGTTTGATAAAAAAATCCTCATTCACAGTGATGGCGATTCGCCAACCTACCATCTCGCTCTGCATTGCTCGCCGGACGATGCAGCGGTGCTCGTTCCGCTCTTTGATAAAATCGGCAAGACGTTCCGCATTCTCGGTCCGCCAGCCTGATAAACGTTAGCGCTTTATCGGACGCGCGTTTTTCGCGAACAGGTGAAATAGTGCGCAGCGTCCGCCGCAGGGCGGCTTCGTTGTAACGTTCTTACCGGAGAAGGGGAATTCCTAGTTTCCGATGACGCGACAAACCAGGACTTAGATTAACTTGCTGCCCTATACTGGACTGAGATAGTGGGTTCTGCTTCCAAAACGCTTTCCATTGGTGCAAATGCATGGAAGTTGGCATCGAATTCCAATTGATTTGGCACGATAACGACGTATTAAATCTGCGCGTTTCGGCTTGGAACGGCGACTTTGGAGGTGTCGCTGAGATTTACGAAGGGGTCGGCGACTTACACGTTGCTGCTTCCAATCTTCGCGGGTTTCCCAACAATCCCAGCGACCGGCGCGAAATCGTCTTTGGGAATTTCGACAGAAAGTGCGCCGCCGGTGGTGTGAGGATGAGGTTTCATTGTGTGGACGGCGCAGGGCACGCTTATGTTGAAGCCAGCGTCGATTCAAACTATAAGAGCGGTGGCACAATTCAAACCGTGCTCCTTGCGATGCCTGTCGAAGCGGCGGCAGTCGATACATTTGTCTGCGAACTGGAACGGCTCGAATCAGAGCGTTCAGGGACTGCTCTTTTGAAAGGGAAAATAGTTAGTTAGCGATTCTGCGAAAAATGAAACCAGACTTCGCCCAATACGGATTCTGCCACCAAGAGAATCTAATAATGGCATACATCGGCGGCTTCCAGGCTCATGGTGCAAAGCTTGGCGAGACCGATGACACTGACTGGTATGGACTCTATGTTCCGCCACCCAATAAGGTTCTCGGGCTTGAACGTGAGGAGCATTTCGTCTTCACCACTGGCGGCAAACTCGGTGGCAATGGTCCATCCGATGTGGATGTTTGCCTTTACACTTTGATGAAGTGGGCCGGGCTCGCGGCCAAGGGAAATCCTTCAGCTTTGCATTTTTTATTTGCCCCGCTCGAGTTCACGACGGATACATGGGAGCGGGTGGCGGCTCGGCCTGAACTCTTCCTTGCAAAGGGCCACGTGAAGCCGTTTCTGGGATTCGCAGACGACCAGATGAAGCGATTGCTCG
>Ga0207067_10171_pt1 | contig 20805 bp, 20 predicted proteins | sample Alteio_BWMinCont_25_FD_153484 | JGI IMG/M metagenome (GOLD analysis project Ga0207067, IMG submission 153484) | Enriched cells from forest soil in Barre Woods Harvard Forest LTER site, Petersham, Massachusetts, United States -... | ecosystem: Environmental > Terrestrial > Soil > Temperate forest >...
CACCACCTGCCCCACTTGTCACGGGCGGGGTCAAGTCGTTACGTCGCGCGGCTTTTTCCAAGTCTCGCAAACCTGTCCTCGCTGCCGGGGAACTGGCCAAGTTATCGAACGTCCTTGCCGAGATTGCCAAGGCGAGGGCCGCCTCGAGAAACGCTCCCGGATCAAGCTCAAGATTCCCGCGGGGATCGATGACGGAGCTAAGCTGCGATCGATGCGAAATGGCGAAGCCGGCGTCCGCGGTGGCCAGTCCGGTGATTTGTATGTCGTAATTCATATCCGCGAGCACGAGATCTTTTCCCGGGATGAAGACGACCTGTTTTGCGAAGTACCCATCTCTTTCGCCGTAGCGGCCCTGGGAGGAGAACTGAAGGTTCCAACGTTGCAAGGGCAGGCAATGCTTAAGATTCCGCCGGGAACCCAAAGCGGTACCCAGTTCCGGCTGCGAGGGTATGGGATCACCAACATTGATAGCAAGACTAAGGGCGATTTACGGGTTCGTGTCCTGGTTGAAGTACCGACCAGACTGAACGGCGACCAGCGAAAGAAATTGGAAGAGTTTGCTGCCTCCTGCGGGGATGACAACACCCCCATCCACCGAACGTTCTTCGATAAGGCGAAGGATTTCTTCCGGTAAGTTGCATCGAAACAAAATGCGTGTGCATTTGTCGTCGTTGCACGCTATGCAGACTCACAGGTTTTTTATTCGGCCTGAATCGTGGTCTCCTGATCGACTAGAACTTGATCAGGACGAAGCACATCACTGCATCGATGTCATCCGAGCTACCGTTGGGCAGCGGATCGTCGTGTTTAACGGGCGTGGCACTGAAGCGGTAGCAGAGATTTCCGAAATCGCGAAATCTCGGGTTCAGCTCAAGACTTTGCAGATATCCCAGACACCACCGTTGCCCTGCGCCATCACGCTGGCGCAAGCGATCCCGAAGGGCAAGAACATGGAGTTGATCATCCAGAAAGGGACCGAGCTCGGTGTGTCGAAGATCGTTCCATTAATTTCCGAACGCACGGTGGTTCAGGTCGAACCGGACGAATCCGAGAAGAAGACGGAAAAATGGCGGCAGATCGTCATCGAGGCCGGCAAGCAATGTGGCCAGAGCCGGCTACCGGAAGTGAGTCCGCCGGTGACACCAAAGCAATTTTTCGCCGACTTTGATCGGTACGATATTGCGTTCATCGCTTCATTACAAAGTGATGCTCGGACCTTCAAAGGTGCGCTTGCGGATTTTCGGGAACAGAACGGCAGGCGCCCAAAGAATGTTCTTGTCTTAGTTGGACCGGAAGGAGATTTCACTCCCGCCGAAGCCGCGCTGGCGAAGAGCGCCGGTTGTTTGCCGATCTCCTTGGGTCCGATTGTCCTGCGAACAGAGACCGCCGCAATTTACTGTTTGAGCGTTCTATCGTACGAGTTACAAGGGGAAGAAATGTGAAGCCGTACGGACAGACCAACCACGAATTGACGCGTATGGACGCGAAGACAAAACAGATAAAACCAACCGCAGATTAACGCAGATGTACGCGGATATCAGTGTCGGAGAATTAGGGAGGCATTCTCGCCAGAATTCATCCGCATGTATCTGTGTTCATCCGCGGTTCGTCTCTTCTCCGGTTCATTCGCGTCGATTCGTGCCTGTCCGCCGTAGCGTTTGGTCCAGCATCACTTCTCAATTTCGTAGCGAAGGCGGATCCATTCGCGGTTGCTTTTTGGTTGTCATCCTGCTTTTCAGTTTCGCGGTTAACCGGGCATCCGCATACGATTGGACCATCATCAAAGAGAATGGACGTGATTACATTCCTTTGACGGATCTCGCCCGTTTCTACGACTTTAATACCGCAGAATTCTCTAACGGAGTCGCCACGCTCAATTGCACTGCCGTGCATCTCCAGTGTGCATCGGGTTCGCGAGACCTTTATCTGAACGGGCTGAAATTCATTCTTAGTCTCCCGGTGCTCGATATTCAGGATAGGTTTTGTATCTCTCGCTTGGATTTAGCGAAGTTGGTCGATCCGGTGCTGCGTCCGACAAAAATATCCGCCTCGCCCGTACGAACGGTGGTCATCGACGCCGGACACGGAGGGTCGGATTCTGGCGCCCGGGGCCCCTTAGGCAATGAAAAAGATTTTACTCTCGATGTAGCGCTCCGCGCCCGTGACCTTTTTACCAGGGCCGGTTTCAACGTGCGGATGACTCGCTCCAGCGACGTCTACGTTCCTCTCGAAAGCCGAGCGCTATTTGCCAGTTTTCAACCAGAAGCGGTCTTCCTAAGCATCCATTTCAATTACGGGATGGGCCCCACCGCGGAAGGAGTTGAAACCTATTGCCTCGCGCCCAGAGGTGTTCCCTCAACAAACGATTCCGGCCTCACGTTTGCTGATTTTCAGAACTGCACCGGCAATGTCCGAGACCCGGAAAATATCGCTCTGGCAACCGCCATTCATGCGTCGCTCGTTACTCGTTTGGTCGTTCCCGACCGCGGCGTTAAACGGGCCCGCTTTGTAGTGTTGCGGAACAACGCAATTCCCGGTGTGCTGATCGAAGGGGGATTCCTCACCAACCCACGGGACGCGCTTCGGGTTGCTTCTCCGGCCTATCGGGAATTATTAGCGGACGCCATTGAGCGCGGCGTGATTTCCTATAATCGGGCAATTGCTCGGGGATCCCTCAGACCGCCCGCCGCGATCTCCGCTAAACCTCCGCCTGTGGGAGCATCGGAAACTTACTCGGGCAGCCTCATCTGGGATCCACTCACTTCCAATGTCTACTCTCGAGACGTCGAACCCTAGCCGGCCGGATCAACCCATTGGCGTTTTTGATTCGGGTATTGGCGGACTCACCGTGGTCCGCGCCATCAAGGACGCTCTACCAAAAGAAGACATCTTTTATCTGGGTGATACCGCGCGTCTACCCTACGGAAATAAGGACCGAACCACTATCGAGCGTTACAGTTTGGAAATCGCCGGATTACTGACTGTTGAAGGGGCGAAGGTGATCGTGGTGGCGTGCAATACCGCCTCGGCATTGGCGTTGCCCCGGCTTCAAGAGGTATTTCGAGTCCCAATCATCGGCGTGATCGAATCGGGCGCCCGAGCGGCAGTCGCAAGTACCCAAGAGAAACGGGTTGGCATTATCGGCACGCGAGCCACGGTTGCCAGCCGCGCTTACGAACGAGCGATTCACACGATCGATCCAAGCATTGTGGTTCTGAGCCAGCCATGTCCTTTGCTGGTCCCTCTCATCGAAGAGGGAATGTTCGATCACTCGGTTACCATTGAGATGTTGCATCATTATCTTGATCCGTTGATCGCCGAGGGAATCGATACGCTAGTGCTGGGTTGTACCCATTATCCTTTGCTCAAGAAGGCGATCGCCGGAGTCGCGGGGGACGACCTTGTTTTGGTTGATTCAGCCGAGAACTGCGCCACGAGCGTCCAAAAGCTTCTGAGCGAATCGGAATTGGAAAACCAAGCCGAGCGTCCAGGCAATCTCCAGGTCGCCCTGACAGATAGTTCCAACCCATTCTTCAAGACCGCAGATCGCGCCTTGGAATTGAACATTAACCGGGTCCAAACCCGAATCGTTCAAGGGGTGACTTTGGCGGCACTGTAAAGCAGAAGCTAGGAGCCAGAATCCAGGAGCCAGGAGGCGTGTCTGCACCGCCTCAATCAATCGTCCTAATACTCGTCGTCGTCCTCGTCCTCGAATTGCACGCGTGATGTGGTTACGCCCCGACCAGACGGATTCACCTCAGGGCGGAATCAGGCTGACTCTAAGAGTGAGACAGCCGAGGAGACAGAAATCTCTGACCCGCTGCTTAGAGAAACGCCACGATAGCGCTTTCTTCGCGCCAACCGATCGAGGACGAGGACGACGACGAGGACGATTACGATAGGCCGTGGCGCGGGCTTCTAGCTCCTTGCTCCTACCGACCTACCCCAGATACGGAATCGTCAGCGGCCCTTGAGGCAGGACCGCAACTCGCGCTTCTTCACCCGCCCGTTCCAGGCGCTCTCTCACGGCCTGCGCGATATCATGGCAGGGCTGGAGTTTTGCCCCCAAAACCTTCTCATCCGGGAGCCCGCTATAGACCAACACCTCGGCCCGGCGTTGGATCACCATCTGCACGATCACCTGCCATTGTTCCGGCTCTTCCCGGGTTGGGTCGGTGATGTACTTGAATAATGTTTCGAATGATTCCGAGTGCTTCAGCAAACGTTCATAGGGACTGCCGTTCGGCACGCCGTCCGAACATTCGCTGGCGATAATAATCGTTCCGCCTTTGCGAACGATCCTGGCGGCAGCACTCATCCCTTTTACGGCCTGATAAAGATTCTGGTCTAACCGGTAACCGCTGTTAGTCGTGACCACGACTTCATAAGGAGCAGTAACCTTTTGCATCGCGGTTTTCCGGACGAAATCGCATCCATCGCGGTGAGCGCCGATTAAGTGCCCGGAAAACACCCCGGTGATTTCGCGGTGCTCGTTCAACGTAACATTCGCAAGAAAGCTTTCCCCGGCCAACAAGGCCAAGTCACGCATCTCTTCCCAGATCGGGTTGCCGTCCAGCACACCAAAAGACGCTTGCGGATTGCTCAGGTTCACACCGCTATGGTTTTGCAGAACCGTGCGCAACCCGGCTACACCCGGCATGATCCCTTTTGGTCCCCCGCTGAACCCCGCAAAAAAGTGTGGCTCGATAAACCCGGTGATGATCCGAACATCCGCTTCAATCAGGCGTCGGCTAATTAAGGCAGGACCGCCCGCTCGGGTAGTTCCAACTTGGACCAGCTCTTTCGGATCTTGTGCGTCGTGATTTAGCACCTGATACCGGTCCACTACCTCATCAGTCAACAGGCTACGCAACTCAGCATCGGTGTTTGGTCGATGAGTTCCGGTTCCGTTGATGAGCGTGATGTTGCCGGGCGGAACGATCGCCGTCACGTACTCGAGCAACCAGGGAATAATCCGCTCGTTCGGGGTCGCTCGCGTAATGTCAGTGAAAACAATGCAGACCTTCGCATCGGGAAAAAGATGTTCTCGGAGCCGACGGCTTTCGATCGGATGATCCAACGACTGCAGGAAGCTCTCTTTCTCGTCCTTCAAGCCGGGAACAGAAACCGGCTCGATAATATCAGTCGTATTCTCCGGCAGACCGACATCGAGAACCCCGCGTCCGTAGGCAAGGCGAACTGTGCGGGTTGGGTTCACAGAAGAGGATAACGCCGAGATCGTCAGGGAACAAATTAAGTAATCAGTAATCAGTGAGTCAGTAATCAGTAGAATCAGGTTTCGCGGCCGGTTTTACCGGCTCTTCACTGATTACTGACCTACTGGTTACTGATTACTTCTTACTTAGCGCCTTCCGCCGCAGGTGTTGCGCTCGAGCTGACGCTCGGCACAGGAGAAGCAGCGGGTCTGACGATATCGGCGTCCACCATATGCGGGTACTCGATGGTGACGCCCCCGACTGTGTCCAATCGAGTTGCGTCACTGAGATCGGCAAAGCTGTAAATCGCCAAACGTTGCTCGCTCAACCAACCGGCCCGGACACCGACCTCTCTTTTGTAAGACATCACGTTCCCATTTCCATCTCCCGGGCTTTGGTTAGCCGGGAGAATGGAGACATTGGTGGTCACCGTCGAGCCAACCCATTCCTGACAGGACCGATGGAAAACAACCACCTTGAATTTGCCGCTGGGAGAAACCTCCTCAGATGAAACCACATTCGTACAAGGAACGGACGGCCTTGAACAAGCCCCGAACAATCCGACTAGGCCGGCCAGGAACCACGGAGTCAGTCGATTGTGAAAATTCCACCAGACGCGCATCCGGTAGAATCGATGAAAAGTGAAAGGTGGAAAGCGAAACCTAAGAGGAGCCAGGAGCCAGAATCCAGGAGCTAGGAGAACGCGTCGCCACGGCTTGCCGTAATCGTCCTTGTACTCGTCGTCGTCCTCGTCCTCGATTGGGCTAACGTTAAGCAGGCTCGCTGGGTGTATTCGTCCAGAAAGCAAGTCAGACGGTGGTTCGAGATACTGTCTCCTCGGGTTTTCTCACACTTAGAATCACCTCTCTTCAATCGTGAGGTGCCTCCAACACTCTGGTGTGTAACAACGCTCAAATCGAGGACGATTACGACAAGCGGTGCCGCGCCTCCTAACTCCTGGATTCTGGCTCCTTCTTTACCCTTCCTGCGCCCGTTTCCGGTTTCGGAAAACAGTACAGATCCCTTTCATTCGGGTGAGCACGTAATAAACCGTGTGGCTGCGAGCTCTTACGAGCTCTGCCCCGATGATTTTCGGGACGAAATCACTGGGCAGATCGAGGACCTCAGACAAGGTTGCTCCTTCCAGGCCACGGCAAAGAATCGACGTCATCGCCTTGGTCAATGTCTGAACCTGTGGACCCAGCGTGATCCGGAAACGAACTTTATCTCCGTCCGACACGTTTAAGAAAACACCAACGGTGTCAGCACATTCTTCATCTTTCCGGATGTCCTCCAGATCGAAGGACTCTCCTTCCCGCGGCCGCCATTTCCCCGTTTGTTCGGCGTAAGAAATTAAAGTCTCCCGTTTCTCTTCGTCCGGAAGAGATACGAACAGATCGATGATGCTTTGTAAACCGGTTGGATAGACAGACGTGGAATCCACAACTTCTACTGATCCCAACTCATCGAGTTCCCCGCAATTCATTTTGTTTGGTCAATTATGTCGCAAAACGCTTCGTTCTCGTCCTCGTCGTCCTCCCCGTCCTCGAAGCGAGCGACGCGGAGTGATGGTGTATGGGAGTGTCGGAGTAACTGGTCTCTGCCCGAATTGCATCCGGCGGCGAGCCGGGAAAGCTGTAGGGACGAACCGGAGTTTTCGTCCCCTAACACAACAATTATCAAACCTACTACGGTTTCTGGATGGGAACACGGACGCTATTTCCCCATTCCGTCCATGAGCCGTCGTAATTTTTAACGTCCTGGAAACCCAGAAGCTTTGTCAACACGAACCAGGTATGACTGGAACGCTCACCGATCCGGCAGTACACCACGGTGTGTTCAGAAGGAGAAAAGTTTAAGTTCTCGACGTAAATCTTTCTCAATTCTTCCGCCGACTTAAACGTTCCGTCATCCTTTGCTGCTGTTTTCCAAGGCACGCTTTTTGCCCCCGGAATATGTCCTCCGCGCAGTACTCCTTCTTGCGGGTATTCCGGCATGTGGGTGATCTCGCCTTTGAATTCGCCCGGCGACCGGACGTCGATCAATGGTTTCCCGGCCTTGCTTTGCGCTAAGGCCTCTTGTTGGAACGCACGAATTTCGCTATCTTTGCGTCCCGACGGGGTCGGGTATTTCGTCGCCGGATATTGTGGTTTCTCTTTCGTAACCGGCCGGCCTTCGGCGATCCATTTATCCCGTCCGCCATTCAAGATGCGCATATCTTTGTGGCCAAATAGCGAAAAAACCCAGAGAGCATAACAGGACCACCAATTGGACTTGTCTCCGTAAAAGATCAAAGTTGTTTCCGGCGTGATGCCGATCGATTGAGCCAACTTGGAAAACCCTTCCGGATCGACATAATCACGGACCGTTTGGTCGTTTAAATCCCTACGCCAATCAACGTGGACAGCACCAGGAATATGACCGGTATCGTAGAGCAACACATCCTCATTGCTTTCAATGATCCGGACATTCGGATCAGTCAGATGTTCGGCCAACCAATCGGTACTAACCAGCGACTCGGGGTGAGCATAGTTTTGAGAGCTCATAAATAACCGAAACTAATCGGGATAACCACTAGGTCAACAAAAGTATACTGAGCAAGTCGGCTAAAGAATACTCAATAAGTCGAGTTAAAGTATAATTCCTCCCTGTAATTTCAGAGTTTTGCGGTTTAAAGCCGATTTCAGTTAAGAATCTTAATCAAACTCGTTGATTGCCTTTATTTCGTTAGATATATGTGCTCGTTGGGCTTGTATTCTTAAGTATCGGCAAGCCTACGCCCCTGGTATTCCGAATGCTAGATCCGATGACCTGAGTCTTTAAGGCTTATGACTACCGCAACCCACCCCACTTTCACCGACACCTCGTTCGATTGGCCTCTGGCCTACCAAGCTGAAAATCTGGTCCGCGATTTCATCTCGGCGTTCCTACGTAAAAACTCAGCAGCAGAAACGCTCGCTAAAGTGATGTCGGAGAAGACCGGTACCGACTTTCTCGAATGGGTGGACCACTTCACGTTGGCGCCTGAGTATGAGGGGGAACTCCGCGACGCCGGGTTTATCGATGAACCCGTGCGAGCCGAAGTAGGGCAAAAGGTGCTTTATCATCCACGCGCGATGTTGCCACGAGTTCTGTTACAATCAGCAGGTAGTCTGAACTCGGTTCCAGTAAAATTGGCTATCCACCCGGAATCACTCGTCGATTTTGTGGCGCGACATCAACTATCCGAAAAGATTCAGGGAGCGTTCGGTGATCGTCTGCGCGAGGTCGTTATCAGCGCTGAACAGGGGCATACTTTTACTGCCATTGAGCGACTCGCTTACCGGAACTTCGTTAGATCTGAGAATGTTCCCGGGTTCGCGGCAGAGGTCATTGCCGTACGCGAGCTTTGGAGAAGCCGAAAGCGGGATTTCCCAAACGATGAAGAGGGCGTTCGCCACGCGTTTGCCTTACAGCAGGAAGCAATCGATCGAGTGGGTGCGGATGTGGCCTGCGATCTGTTTTTTGCCGAAGAGCGCGTCTACTGGGAGCTCAAGAACCGGGCTGGCCGGATTCAAAAACGGAGACAGGATCTTCTCGGTCTCGGCTGGGGCAATCACGATCATCATACTTTCCGCTCTTCCCGCCGATTCTTTGCGGACCTGGTAACTTTCCTGCAGAACTTCGGCTTCAAGAAGCGGGAACGGTATTACGCGGGGGCTGAAGCCGGTTGGGGCGCTCAGATCCAGGAACACGCCCTTACCGGGATCACGGTTTTCGCCGATGTGGATCTGATGCCGGAAGAGACGGAGATCGATTTCTCCTCACAGCGATTACAAGACGCGCCGGTGCTCCGGACGGTGGGCCTCTGGTGCGCTCTCCATGGGGATAGCTTCCTTCAAGCTGGCATGCATCACCTCGAAGCGCGGTTCGAATTCGAGAATCTCCGGGCTCAGTTGGCTGACGAGGGGATCAACACCATGAATCCGTTCTCAAACTTCGATTTCTTGAAGCAAGCGTTTACTCAAGGCGAACGGTGGCAGGTGAATCCGAAACGAGTGGAGAGGTTGCTAAAAAGTGGGCTCGTTACAAAGGAACAGGCCGCGAAGTTTTTGGAGGAAGGCGCCGTCGGGAGCCATTTGGAGAACTTACAGCGCCGGGGCGGTTTCAAGGGGTTCAATCAAAAATCAGTGAGCGTCATTATCGAGGCTACAGACCCACGGGCGCTTACCGCGCGATAGTTCAGGAGGTGCTCGACCCATGCGAATCGGAATTATAGGTGCAGGGAAAATTGGGGGATCGATCGCGGCGCTGTTGGAGACGTCCGCGTTTTGCAGCGAAGTACGGTTGGCTGATAATCGCCCCTTGGACAGCCTGCAGAGTTTACCCAAGTCTTCAAGCCATACCCTGGACGTCACTTCACGCCCGGCACTACAAGCGTTTGTTGAATCCTGCGACGCCATAGTGAGTGCCGCGCCGTTTTATCTAAACAAAACCATCGCTTCGGCCTGCGCCGATCTCGACCGGTCTTATTTCGACCTGACCGAGGACGTTGAAACCACCAATTTCGTGCGCGAGCTCAGCCAGGGCCGGCGAGGCACTTTCATGCCCCAATGCGGCCTCGCACCCGGGGCCATTAACATTATCGGCAGTGGAATCGCTAACTCGTTCAAACAGACCCGGAGCGTAGAAATGCGGGTCGGCGCATTGCCTTTATCCGCCAGCAACCAGATGAAGTATTACCTAAGCTGGAGTACGGCCGGGCTAATCAACGAGTATTGCCAGTTCGGTGAAGCGCTAATTCAAGGCCGTCGGCTGCTGACGAATCCTTTGGACGGAGTCGAGCGCTTAACCATCGACGGCGTTGAATACGAAGCATTCAACACGTCCGGCGGTGTCGCCACCATGTGTGAATCTTTCGAAGGCAAAGTTAACGAGCTCAGCTATAAGACCCTGCGCTATCCTGGCCATCGGGATCTGATGAAGTTTCTGCTCTTCGACCTAAACCTGAGCCAAAAACAGGAGGTCCTAACCCAGATCTTTGACCAAGAGATCCCGTTGACCTTCAATGACGTCGTCGTGGTTTACGTCAACTCTGTGGGATCCGACGGCGGAGCGCTTCTGCAAAGAAGCTTCGTGAAAAAGATCTATGCGGGTCAAGTCAGCGGCCGTTCGCTGTCAGCGATCCAGCTTTCAACTGCCGCCGGATTAGTCGGTGTGCTCGAGTTATTTGCCAACAAACAACTGCCCAGTGGTTTTGTGCGGCAAGAATCAATCAGTCTAAGTCAATTTTTTGAGACCCAATGGGGCGGCCGAGTTTACGGTGAGGCCGAAACCGTCGCTCCACGCTTCACTATCCAGACCTAGTCGTTCCGTCAACCTGACGGCAACCAAATCATGGGTGAAGAAATCAGTAACTAGTAATCAATATGTCAGTATTCAGTGAAACCAAAGAAACTGGTGGGGTCGATCGCGAGAGCAAAAATTACTGATTACTGACTCACTGATTACTGGCCACTGGTTACTGATCACCGGTTACTTCACGAAAAGAATCCGCGCGAGCGAGCCAAACCGATCTATGACACCCAACGCAAACGTTGTCACGAGCGTCCGCGACGAAGTCTTTGCGGCCCTTCGTCTGACCCAAACCGAAAACGGCGCCTTCTCCGGCACTTGGACCGGCAACGGACCGCTTCTGGAAAAACGTTCTCCCATCGACGGTTCTTTACTTGGTAGCGTGCGCCAACCTTCAGAAAACGATTATCAGGCCGCTGTGCAGGCAGCTTCCCGAGCATTCGAAGCCTGGAGACTCTTGCCGGCGCCGAAACGCGGCGAAGTTGTCCGCCGGATTGGCGACCGGCTCCGAGCGGCTAAATCGAGCTTAGGCAAATTGGTCACTCTCGAAGCCGGAAAAATCGTGGCGGAGGGCGAAGGAGAAGTGCAGGAGATGATCGATATTTGCGACTTCGCGAACGGTCTTTCCCGGCAGCTCTATGGATTAACCATCGCGTCAGAGCGCCCGCAGCATCGCATGTTTGAGCAATGGCACCCGCTGGGCGTCGTCGGTGTAATCAGCGCTTTTAATTTCCCGGTGGCGGTCTGGTCATGGAACGCCATGGTCGCTGCGGTAACCGGGAATGTGGTCCTTTGGAAGCCATCGGAAAAAACTCCCTTTACCGCCATCGCTTGCACAAAGATCGCAGCCGAGGTCTGTGAGCAAGCCGGCGTAGACCCCGCGATCTTCAGTCTGGTTTGTGGTGACCGGCAAATCGGCGAGTGGATGGCCGGTGATCGCCGGATCCCGCTAATATCCGCCACGGGATCGACCCGGATGGGACGACAAGTAGCTCAATCGCTTGCGGCGCGGCTGGGCAAGAGCTTGCTCGAACTCGGCGGCAATAATGCAATCATTGTGACGCCCACTGCCGATCTGCGCCTGGTTCAGCGGGCAGTCTTGTTCGGGGCAGTGGGCACTGCAGGCCAACGCTGTACGACAACCCGTCGATTAATCGTCCACCGCTCAATTCTCGATGAGGTCATCCAGACGTTAAGCGCCGCGTATCGACAGGTAAAAATCGGCAACCCGCTCGATCCTACCACCTTGATGGGACCGTTGATTGACCAGACCGCGGTCGATGGGATGGAGAACACCATCGAGCGAGCAAAAACTGCCGGCGCTACCGTTGTAACTGGTGGTAGTCGCCTGCGTGAGGGTGATTACCCGGGCGGGTTCTATGTTGAACCGACCATCATCCGCGCGGAACCGCAGTGGCAGGTGGTTCAAGAAGAAACGTTCGCTCCGATTCTCTACGTTTTAGCCTACGAAACTCTCCAAGAAGCCATTGCCATACACAACTCTGTGCCCCAAGGCCTCGCGTCAGCCATTTTCTCCAACGACATTCGAGAAACCGAGACTTTCCTTTCTTCTGTAGGCAGCGATTGCGGAATCGCCAACGTCAACATCGGCACGAGCGGAGCGGAGATCGGCGGTGCATTCGGCGGCGAAAAGGACACCGGTGGCGGACGCGAAAGCGGCAGCGATTCTTGGAAAGCGTATATGCGCCGTCAAACCGTGACGATCAATTATTCGCCAGACCTCCCGCTGGCCCAAGGGATTCGGTTCGAGTAGGCGCCGGGAATCGCTAGGGATGCGCTCCTGCTCATCAACTGGTGGGGCGAGGCTCCCGAACGACCTTGCGGTTTTCGCAAAGGATTAGATTTTTTGCGGCAGACGACGTGTGGCTAGACCGATAGACGCGCCGAGCCGTGGCCCAGCGCTTAGTCCACGGCTCCGACTTCGCCGGGACCGTGGGCGTCGTTTGAGAGCGGGTGCAGGCTACGTCGGACAAGTCGGCGCGCTTTTCGTCCTAACAATACGATCCGGAACTAGAAGATTCGCAGCTGTGCGAATGCTGTGAGTCGTTCGGGAGCCTCGCCCCACCAGCAGATGAGCGGAGCTCTTCCCTACCGTCTTCACACCGCCGCCCGCGGCTCCGCGCTAGGGTCTGCCAACGGAATCGTCTTCTCTATCCAAGCGAGATAATCTTCAAAAACACCAGCTCGCCCTTTCTCGTTGTGCAGTTCGTGCCGGAATCCATCATAAATTTTGAGTTCCTTGGCAGGCGCTTCGAGCCGTTGGTAAAATTGAATTGAAGCTTCCACCGATGTGACCGGATCAGGGCGCCCTTGAGCAATCAAGACCGGAGCGTTGGCCCGCGGATTGGCTACCAATCGGCGCGCTTCGGCGACTATCTCGAAAAAAGTGCGCGCAGCGATAAACCCGTGGTTGAAATCCAGGTCGACTAGAGAATCGAGATGAGCTTCATCGGTGGAGTTTTGGCTGCGCTCAATTCCGGTCGGGAAACGACATTTGGGGTAAACCCGGTTCAGGAGCGAACCGAGCCCAACTAGCCATGCAGCCGGCGGATTGGTTAAGGCCAGCCAAGGACCGCTGACCAGGTAACCGGCGATGTTCGGCTCACCCCTGGCCGCCAAAGCGAGCGCTAACTGGCCACCGAAACTGTGACCTAACACAAACAAAGGGAAAACCTTGGCAGCGTGGATCCCTGCTCTCACGTCTTCCAGAAATTGATCGTAACGCTCGACATAGCCTGGCGCTCCCCCGCTCCTGCCCTGGCCTCGCACATCGATTCCCAGTACATTGAACCCGGCCCTTTGAAAAAAATCGCCGACGTGTACGTAACGGCCAGTGTGTTCACCCAAGCCTGGAACCATAACAATAGTGCCCCTTACGGAAATCTGCGTTTGCCATTCCCGGCAGAAGAGCTTGGTTCCGTCGCTACTCCGAAGATCACGCCAACTTGAATGATCAGGTATTGTAAATGATTCCATCGACTTTCTGTGGCTATGAGCCAAACATCCTAAACAATTATGCGTCTGAATAGCATCTTTGATTTTTTACCGGCAGGCGGCTCCTTGGCCGACTCTAAAGATCGCTTGATTAGCGAGCGGATAAAGCAGGAACTCAACACTCACCTAGCCAGGTACGGCGAAGTCCTGGACGTGAAGTTGAATACGCGCGAGCGAAGCGTGCAGCTTTCTATCAAGCTGAAAGGCGAGCCGGACCCAATTACAGTGAATATCGGCAGATACGAATTGATAAAAGAGGACACCAAACTCTGGCTGAGTGTCGATAGCCAAAGCATCGAAGCTTCAAGAGAATGGCTCACTTTACTGCTTCAAGATCAAGCCGGACGCCAACGTCTGCCGGTCCCCCAAAAATACGCCTGGGCGGTGGAGTTTTTGGGGTAGTGGACGTTCGCTCTCGGAACGAATACCTATTGGTCTCCAAGAATCCGTCGGACTAATCCCGAAGGGATGAAAGGACTCAGCCTGGGGATTTAACCCCAGGTAAATCAAAACCACGAATTTGCCCTGAAAGGGCGACAGATAATTCGGTCCGCAACACGTTTTGGCGTCATGTTGAACAAATGTTTGTTCTGCCGCCCTTTCAGGGCGGGACGTTCTTTTGGTCGATACCTGGGGTTAAAACCCCAGGCTGAGTCCTTTCATCCCTTCAGGATAAGCATCCGTTCCCCGCGCCCATCCACTGGCTAGCCGCGCCGCGACCGGAACGTGATTTCAGAAATCCCGGACTTATCGATTTCTCCCAGACCGAGCTCAATCATTCTGTCGTATTGATGTTTAGACGCCTCGAGCAGCGGCAAATTGAGCCCCTGTTCCTCAGCCAGAGCCAACGCGATACCGCTATCCTTGGCGGCATGCGCCGCAGAAAAGAAGGTGCTGTGCTCACGATCCAACATATCGGGCCCATCCGTTTCCAGAACCCGCGAATTGGCCCCGGTTTGCGAGAAAACCTCGGTAACGATTTTAAGATCCAAGCCCAAAGCATCAGCCAACCCGAGCCCCTCGGCTAACCCAGCCGTATTGATATTCATCACCATATTAACCAGGGCTTTCAGCTCAGCAGCTTTACCAGGTCCGCCGACGTATTTCATCTTCACGCTCAAATCTTTCAAAAGTGGCTCGGATTCTTCGATGACCGCGCGATCACCTGCCAACATGAAGAACAGCTTACCTTCCCGAGCATGAGTCACACTCGAGGCCATCGGGGCTTCGATCACCTTTGCGCCGGCCTCAACACCTTTCTTAGCCACCTCAACATGAACCGAGGGACTGATCGTGGCGCAATTCACAAATAAACGTCCCGCCGCATGCGTAAGAAGATTGTCGTCACCGAAATAGATCTGGTGCATCGCCGCATCGTCTGTAACGACGGTGAATACAGCGTCCGACAGTTCGCTGACTCTAGATACCTTACCAACAGCGTCACAGCCGAGCTCTTTGGCCAGCTCGACCGCGATCTCTTGATGCGAGTCGAACACCGCAACCACCGGATATCCAACCTCTTTTAAGCGGCGGGCCATGTTAGCACCCATACGGCCGACGCCTACGAACCCGATCTTCGTAGATTTCATGCGTCAGAATAACCGCTAAATCGCGTTTTTCGAGGGATTCACGGCATCAGTCTCTTCGTTTCTCGTGCTCGTCGTCGTTCTTCCGCCTTCGCCGATGTTCTGGCTGTGGAGCGCGCCTCGCTTGCGAGGCCGACCTTGAGCATAAAGCGAAAGCTACGGCGGACAAGCTGTCCTCGGATCCTGGTGAGCGAAGTGTCGGTGTGCTGAGAGTCCGAATCGCACTTCGCTCAGCCGCCTTAGAGCTGCTCACTGAGCGGTGGGCGTCGCAGACGCAGCTTGGCTGGCACTCGGACTAGCTTCCGGGCTGGCAGAAGGCGATGCCTCAGCCGCCGGACCATTTTGGACCCCGATCCCATGCTGATAAACCAAATGCCCTCCCAGTTGTGCGGCTCGCAAGACAAAGAAACAAGCCACGAGAGCAGCGAGGAGAGTTAATACGGCGACGAATCTCCGGCTGGCCCCAAATCGATGTAAAGCCAGCGCAATCAAGGAGAGTACCGCCGCCACAATCAACGCGGTCCGCCCATTTTCTCCCCAATTGGAATGTTCTTCGACGAGTTGTTTTTGTTCCGTACTAAGTTTTTCAAACAGCGGATCCTGAGCATCTCCGGTGGCGACGGCAAACTGCGCTCCAAGGGCGGCGAGCACCAGAATGATAGCCGTATAAAGAGGCAACCATAAACGACGGGTGACGATCGATAGCAACCCAAACAGGGTCCCTAAGAACGTTAGGACGATCGGTAAATGAACGATCGCAGGATGAAGCGGATTCGGGAGTTCAAACATGGTGGCGTATCCTTACTCCTTTTCGTCTATCAACTTCGCAGTTCGGGCAAAACAAGATTTGAAGTGCCCCGGCGTCGACCCAATTCCCCCTCGCGCCGTTTCAACCCACGTATTTCCACATATTCAACAGCGCCGCGACTGTTTTTACGATCCTCGGGAAACGGGAGCGGCGATTATCGCCGCCCCTCGCACACCAAAGCAAGACCGGAAGACCGATACTAACTCCTACTCCTACGGAGAAAGCTTGAACAGCAGTAGGGGCGACTCAGGCGGACTTGCGGCAAAGACAGAAGGCCCGCGTAATTCCGGATCCAGAGGTGGAAACCAGAAAACTGGAGCCTAGGGGATTCGAACCCCTGACCTCCTCAATGCCATTGAGGCGCTCTACCAACTGAGCTAAGACCCCGTTACTGAAGGAACGAAAATGGTAGCGCAGTTTTCAGAGAAAAAAAGTCGATTTCTTTTCTGTTTCTTTGCTCACGCAAGGCAGGCATTCTTGGGGCATTGAGTACACCGCCGCTCCCACCCCTACCGCCTGCACCGCCTTCACCACGCACGGGACGAGGAACGTGTCTGGGATGCGCCATCGCTCTCTCGATCGGGGCGATTGTTGCCGTCATTCTTGTCGTAATCGCCGCCCAACAAATCTCAAACACGGTGCGGTCCAACGAAAGTCACAAGTCGGTTATCGGTTCTGCTTACGTCGGCGACTGGCAGGACGTGAGTAACCCGACTAGCGTCATTCAGATCCTGCCAAACGGTGCGGCCAGTTGCCATATCGTGCACGGGACGACCAACTATACCATCACGGGAGGCCAGGCCACGTTCGATCAACAGACCAAGCGTTTGGCTATCAAATTTTTCTTCGTCGGCCCAAGCTGGCATGTCGATGAGCCGCCCCATCAGACGGTCGACGGATTAGTTATGAAACTCGACGGCCAGATCTTTCGAAAGTCCCGGAACTACCCTTCACCGTCCGAAAGCAAAACGCCTGGGGTGTCGATCTAGAGAGCAGGAATCAGGAGCTAGAATCCAGGAGTCAGGAGGACGTGGGTTGGCAAACCGCCCCACTGGCTCCTGAATTCCGGCTCCTGGCTCCTTCCTCTTGAACTCCTTGGACTCCTTGAACTCCTGTCGCTACAATGACCGACTGTGTCCGAACGTTCTGGTATTCTCGCTGCCGGTAATTGGATTGTTGATCATTTGAAAGTCATCGACCTGTGGCCAAGCCAAGACGCATTGGCCATCATTCAGAGCGAGACTAATGGTAACGGCGGGTCTCCTTTTAATGTCCTCATCGACCTGTCCAGACTAGGCGCGGATTTCCCGCTACAAGGAGCCGGTATGATCGGCACGGATTCAGCCGGCGACTGGATCTTGGATGCCTGCCGGCAAAACCGGATCGATGTCTCTTCGATGCATCGGACGGATGCAGCTCCGACTTCGTACACCGACGTGATGTCGGTCGCCTCGACCGGCCGCAGAACCTTTTTTCATCAACGGGGTGCTAATGCGCTCCTGGAAGGCATCGATATCCAACTCGAGTCGTCATCCGCAAAGCTATTCCATCTTGGTTACCTGCTGTTGCTGGATAGCCTGGATGCAGCTTGTCCAACCTTCGGAACCAAATCCGCTGAACTGTTGCATCGCGCATCGGAGCTCGGCTTTGTGACTTCGGCAGATGTTGTCAGCGAAGAAAGCGATCGCTATCGCCAGATTGTATTCCCCGCCCTGCACCATCTCGATCTGTTGTTCATGAACGAATTTGAAGCCGGACGCATGGTTGATTCCAAGATTCGAGTTGGTGACGCGATCGATCGAGATGCTTTGGTGTCCACGGCGGAAACGTTGGTGAAAGCCGGTATCCGCCAATGGCTCATTATCCATTTCCCCGAAGGCATCTTAGCGCTGTCGCCCGGCGGCAAGAAGGTCTTTCAGCCCAGCCTTAAACTCCCGCCAGAAAGAATCAAAGGCGCCACTGGGGCCGGTGATGCCGTCACCGCCGGTGTGCTCTTCGGTTACTTAGAGGGCCTCCCCATGGAGACCTGCCTTCTCTACGGAGTGTGCGCCGCCGCGGCCTGTATGCAGCACCCGAGCGCATCCGATGGAGTACTCCCTTTGCCGAAGTGTCTAGAGTTCGTCGACGAGCTCTCGTTCCGGCCCGATCTATTCCCGGAACCGTGAGGTCTAAAATGCTCCGGGATTCAGACGCCACCGACTCATAGGTCCTATAGGTCCCATAAGTCCTATCCGTTGCATGCCCAGAGGGGCATCAGCCCCGCGTGATGCATTCCCGAAAACGCGTACAGCTAGCGCAGACGAGCAGGAGCTCGTCCCTACCGCTTAATGCCCAAACAACGTTTGGAAAATAGACGGCCTGCTTCCACCACCGTTGCTGCTCGCGACGCGAGTAACGGAGTTGCGCGTATAGAAAGGTCTAGCAGGTATCCCTGCGTAAGTCGGCATCGTGTAACTGCCTATATCGACCACCATCTTTCCGCTCGCTGGCCGCAGCACTCGATGCTGCATGATGAATGTCGACGGATCCTCATAGTTGGAGAGGCTTCGCGAAGCCGCAGTGTGCACAACGCCGATAGAAGTGTTGCGATGAATCTCAAAGTGCAGATGCGGATGATAAAGTCCGTGAGCGTTCCCAACCAAACCAATTTGCTGGCCTCGAGTAACCGGTTGACCCTCGGCTACAAAGATTTTGTCCAAGTGCGCGTACAAAGAATCAGCGTACTTAAGCTGACCGCCTTCGTAGAACGCATGACGAATCACAATCACATTGCCCCAAGAACGTTTGAAATCTCTGGCTAAGCTAACTACACCGTTTCCGACCGCCGACACTGGGGCTCGATAGATCGCTCCGGGCCCGGCTGAACTCACCCAATCTTCGCCCAGGTGCCCGCGAATATTAAAGCCTCGCGACTTCTGGTAACCGTCTGCGTTCGGAGTCCCGACAGGAAAGTCGAACCGATCCGCAATTGACGTAGAAACCATGGCGGGATCACCAAAGGCAAACGTCGAGAACGATAGTAGGGAGGAAGCAAGTCCGATAACGAGCGCTAACCGGGCCATGCGGCTTGGTTTTAGACGTGAATCAGCACCTTAGCAAGGCAAAAATGCAGATTTTGGACAAGTTGCTCGCAGTTAAGAGGAAGAAATCGCCCGCGGAGCGCCTCTAAGACTTGATCCAATGGTAGACGCTATTTTTTTCAGAAAGTAAAATTAATTTTTGAAACCCAAAATGATTACTTTTGCCTCTGCCGTTCGCTCCAACGCACAGCGACGGTATACAATTCCGCTGCGCCGGAAAGCCCGAGCTTTTCGCGAATGTGGCCGCAATGGACCTGTACGGTCTTGATACTGATACCGAGGGCGCTCGCGATTTGACGAGTGGGATTTCCCCGGCCTAAACATTGGAAGATTTCAAGTTCGCGCTCGCTGAGCAATGTGAGGTCGAAGTTCTCCTCCCGAGTTGCTGGTTCAGAGGGAAGAGAGATTTCTTTGCTCACATAGATCCCCCCCCTGAATTACCTCACGAATGGCTTGGCAAATTTGCTTTGTCGTCTCACGCTTTACGACATAGCCACTCGCGCCGGCGTGTAGCGCCGTGCGTGCATATTGTGGTGAGCTGTGCATCGAAAGGACGATGATCTCGACTTGGGGCACCCGCTGCTTGATTTCAGCGATCAGCTCAAGACCCGAACCATCCCTCAGAGAAATATCTACAATGGCGACATGAGGTTTTTTCTTTTGGATAGCTTCGACACAGTTTTGGCGGCCCTCTGATTCCCCGCAGACCGTTAAGTCCCCTTGCTGGTTGATGACGTTGGCCAACCACTCCCGGACCAGCGGGTGATCGTCCACGAGAAATACCCGTTGCAGAGGTTGTAGGGAGTGGCGTTCAGCCGTTGCAGTCATTTGGAGGGATTCGGCGCGGACTCCGGAAAAGAACACGTAACCGTCGCGCCGGACTCTCCGCCACCAAGCGCAAGGCTTCCGCCGATAATTGATGCGCGATATTTCATATTCCTCAAGCCCATCCCTGGGTGAATCGGCTTACTTGCTGGAATTCCGGATCCATCATCACTAATCACGAGCCGCAATTCCAGTCCGGCCCTAGCAAGTTTAATATCGATCTTAGTCGCGTGACCGTGGCGGATAGCATTGTTAACCGCCTCTTGGGCGATTCGGTAGAGATGGTTGGCAACGACCGTATCCTGAATGCGAATCGATTCAGCCAAATGAAATCGACAAGCCACTTTGAACCGGCTCGAAAAATGAGCGGCAAGCTCCGAAAGAGCTGACGGCAGCCCCTCCCCACCTCCTTCGAGAGGAAAAAGTCCTGACGCGATGCCGTGCGCCATCGAGATGGCATCTTCGATTAACCCGACCACACGGTTAGCGTCATTAACCTCGGGAGCATCCCTGGCCACCAGTTTTTCTACTAGAAATTGCTCGGCCAGAGCAGTCCCGGTGAGGTGCTGGCACAGGCTATCATGGATATCGAGTCCGATTCGCCGTTGCTCTCTTTCCCCGATCGCCAGGATTTCATTTTCTAGTCGTCGACGTTCGGCTAGTTCCGAAGAAAGGCTGGCTGTGCGCTCCTTCACTCGCTGTTCCAAGGTCTCGTGCGTTTGCCGAAGACGACTGAGCAGCCATACCACAATGAAATAGAAGGATAGCACGATGGCCGCATTCCAGATCGGAGCGAAGCGATTGGAGTAATGTTCTCCTGATAGGAGACTGACGATGGTCGTAACCAAGGCACTGACCATACTGACCAGGCTGCCGAAAAACGCGCCGACGAACCAAGTCGCTAGTCCTATCGCCACCAGGTAGAACACCGTACACGAAAT